>Ga0210398_10002099_pt1 | contig 19703 bp, 12 predicted proteins | sample IncBWC4OmetaG_FD_161047 | JGI IMG/M metagenome (GOLD analysis project Ga0210398, IMG submission 161047) | Forest soil microbial communities from Barre Woods Harvard Forest LTER site, Petersham, Massachusetts, United States - Inc-BW-C-4-O | ecosystem: Environmental > Terrestrial > Soil >...
TCTTCCAGATGGCGCGTGATGTTCTCCATGACCACGATAGCGTCATCAACGACGAAACCGGTGGAGATGGTGAGGGCCATGAGCGAAAGATTATCCAGACTATATCCGCAGAGGTACATGACGGCGAAGGTTCCAATGAGAGAAACCGGGACGGCGACGGCGGGAATGAGCGTGGCGCGGCCATTCCGCAAGAAGATGAAGACAACCACAATGACGAGGCCGATGGAAATCATCAGGGTGCGCTCGACGTCGCTAACGGAGGCACGAATGGTGGTGGTGCGATCCAGAACTAGAGTTGTATCGATGCCCTGGGGAATGGAAGCTTGGAGGGATGGCAACTCAGAGCGAATGCGATCGACGGTCTCAATGATATTGGCGCCTGGCTGGCGGAAGATGATCAGCAAGATGGCCCTTTTGCCATTCAAATATCCCGCGGCACGCACATTCTGCACGGAGTCGATAACGTCGGCTACATCCGAAAGGTGAACGGCCGCGCCGTTGTTATAGCCGACGATGATTGGTTTGTAATCTTCAGCGTGGGAGATCTGGTCGTTTGCGATAATGTCGGCGGTCGTGTTGCCATCCGTAATCTGGCCCTTGGCGAGATCGGAATTCTGTAAGCGCAGCACGGATTGGATGTCCGTCATGGCGAGGCCATAACTGGCCAGTTTTGTCGGGTTGACTTCGACACGTACGGACGGCAACGCGCCACCACCGACGTTTACCTGGCCGACACCTTGAATTTGCGAGAGTTTTTGCTGAATGACAGTGGATGCTTCATCATAGAGTTTGTCCGGGCCGTATTTTGATGAGGTAAGGCCGAGGATCATGATCGGCGAATCGGCCGGATTGACCTTGCGGTAGGTGGGGTTCGCGGGCAGGTTCGCAGGCAAATACGTGCGCGCGGAATTGATCGCAGCCTCGACGTCGCGCGCCGCTCCGTCAATGTTGCGGCTGAGATCGAATTGGATCGTGACGGAGCAGGTTCCCAGGCTGCTCGTGGAGGTCATCTCGGTAACTCCGGCCATATGGCCGAACTGGCGTTCCAAAGGAGTGGCCACGGAGGAGGCCATGATTTCCGCGCTGGCGCCTGGCAAGCTGGCGCTGACGGAAATAGTGGGAAAATCCACCTGCGGCAAAGGAGAAACAGGGAGAACCTCGAAAGCGATAGCGCCGGCGATGGCGATGGCTATCGTCAGCAGCGTGGTCGCTACCGGCCGGTGGATGAAGGGTTCTGATACGTTCATAAGGATCCCGCGGGCTGCGGCTCGGCGCCCGGATGCGGAGCCGCGGACCTTTGTGAGAAGCGCTGGCCGATTCTGTCAAAGAATATGTAAATCACTGGCGTTGTATAAAGTGTGAGAACCTGACTGACTAAAAGTCCCCCGACCATGGCAATGCCCAGCGGCCGGCGCAATTCAGAACCAATCCCCCCGCCAAACGCGAGCGGCAGCCCGCCAAGCAGCGCAGCCATGGTGGTCATCATGATGGGCCGGAAACGCAGCAGACAGGCTTCGTAGATAGCATCCGTCGAGTTTTTTCCGTGGTTGCGCTCCGCATCCAGCGCAAAATCAACCATCATGATGCCGTTTTTCTTGACGATGCCAATGAGAAGCACGAGGCCGATGATGGCGACAACGCTCAGATCCTGGTGGAAAAGGATGAGAGCGAGAAAAGCGCCAACACCAGCGGAAGGAAGTGTGGAGAGAATCGTGACTGGGTGGATGAAGCTCTCGTACAAAACGCCGAGGACTATGTAGACAGTAACGAGGGCGGCCAGGATGAGCAGCGGCATGTTGGAGAGCGAGTTGCGAAACGATGCGGCCGTGCCTTGGAAATCAGCCTGCAAGCTGGCGGGCATGTGCATGTCTTTTTGAACTTTAGTGATGGCGGTGATCGCTCCGCCGAGCGCGGCGCTCGGAGCAAGGTTGAAAGAAACCGTGATGGCCGGAAACTGCCCCTGATGGTTGATGGAGAGCTGCTCGGTTTTGGTTTCAAAATGCGAGAATGCGCCAAGAGGCACCGCATTGCTCGTTGCAGAACTGGTGGCTCCGGCCGAAGACGAACCTTTACTGGACGTTGAATTCGATGTGCTGGAGGCAAGAGCGTTCACAGGAGGAGCCAGGGTGTTGGCCGACGGGGTGTAGAGGGCCGAGGTGGTGAGGGAGTTAGAGCCAGCAGAGGTGGAACCATTTCCGGTAGAGCTGGCAGCGGCGCCAGAAGTGCCGGCAGCGGCATTCGCCTGAATGTAAAGTTTGTTTAGCTTATCGGGGTCGAGCTGAAACTGCGGCTCTGATTCCAAAATGACATGGTATTGATTCAGTTGCGTGTACATGGTGTTGATTTGGCGCTGGCCAAAGGCGTCATAGAGAGTGTTGTCAATCGTCGTGGGGGCAATGCCCAGCCGCGAAGCCGTAGCACGGTCAATGACCAGCGAGACCGCGAGACCGCCAGGTTGCTGGTCGGTGGCAACGTCTTCCAGTTCCGGTAATTTTTTCAAATTGGTCACGAAGCGATTGGTCCAATCGTTCAGTTCATTAGGATCCGGATCTTCGAGAGTGTATTGGTACTGGGTGCGACTTACGCGATCGTCGATGGTGATGTTCTGCACCGGCTGCATGAAAAGCTGAATGCCTTGCACATCATCCAGCTTAGTCTGGAGTCTGCGGATCACGTCAGATGCGCTGAGGTCACGCTGGTTGAGCGGCTTAAGATTGATGGACAGCCTTCCACTGTTCGTGGTGATATTCGTCCCATCGGCGCCGATGAAGGAGGAGAGACTTTCGACCGCCGGATCATTGAGAATGACGTTGGCGATTTCCTGCTGTTTTTGGGCCATCGCTTTGGAACCGATAGTGGGAGGCGCTTGCGAAATGCCTTGAATAACTCCGGTGTCCTGCACGGGGAAGAATCCCTTAGGAATGATGATATAGAGGAAGATTGTGAGAATTAGAGTGCACAGAGCGATAAGCAGAGTGATGGTCTGGAAGCGAAGAACAAACTTCAAAGTGCGGCCATAGAAAGCGATCATGGACTCAAACGCGCGTTCCGTGACCTGATAGAAGCGGCCCTGCTGACCTTTCTTGTGTTGCTTCAGAATGCGCGAGGCCATCATCGGAGTTAAGGTCAGAGAGACAATCGCGGAAACGACGATGGTAACGGCCAGGGTGACTGCGAACTCGCGGAAGAGGCGGCCCACGACGTCGCCCATGAAGAGCAGAGGAATAAGCACGGCAATGAGAGAAACCGTTAGCGAGACAATGGTGAAACCGATCTGCTCGGCGCCCTTCAAGGCAGCTTCCATGGGCGGCTCGCCTTCTTCGATGTATCGCGAAATGTTCTCGACCATGACTATGGCGTCGTCAACAACGAATCCCGTGGAGATGGTGAGCGCCATGAGGGAGAGGTTATCGAGGCTGTAGCCGAGGGCATACATGGCAGCGAAGGTGCCCACGAGCGACAGCGGCACAGCCACGCTGGGAATAATGGTCGCCAGCAGGTTTCGCAAAAAGAGAAAAATGACCATAACCACGAGCGCAATCGTCAGCATCAATTCAAACTCGACGTCGGAAACGGAGGCTTGGATCGGCGTGGTGAGGTCGGTGAGCGTGGTTACCTCGATTCCCGTCGGAAGGTTTGTTTCCAGCTGCGGCAGCAGGGCTTTTATGCGCTTCACAACACTGATTGTGTTTCCGCCGGGCTGGCGCTGCACGTTCACGATGACCGCCGGCGTTTTGTTCATCCAGGCGGCTTGATTGGTGTTTTCTACCCCATCCACAATTTTCGCCACGTCGGTGAGCATGACTGGCGCGCCGTTGCGGTAGGCGACTACGACGCTCCGATAGTCCTTGCTGGTGACCAGTTGATCGTTAGCATCGATCTGGTAATCCTGACGGAGACCGTCAAAATTCCCTTTGGCAGCGTTAACACTGGCTTGCGTAACGGCGGTGCGCAGGTCCTCGAGATTGATGCCGTAGGAAGAAAGGGCCGCAGGGTTGGCCTGAATGCGAACAGCCGGCTTTTGCCCGCCGCTGATGCTCACAAGACCGACGTCGCTTAACTGGGCAATCTTGGGAGCAAGCCGCGTGTCTACCAGGTCTTCGACTTGTGCGAGCGGAATGGTACTCGAGGTGACGGCTAAGGTGAGGACCGGAGCATCGGCCGGATTTGTCTTGTTATAGATTGGCGGCGAAGGCAGATTAGCGGGGAGAAAGCTTTGAGAAGCGTTGATCGCCGACTGCACCTCTTCTTCTGCGATATCAATATTCAGACTTAGGTTGAACTGCAGAACGATGACGGAGCAGCCGCCCGAACTGCTGGAGGTCATTTGACTGAGCCCCTGAAGCTGGCCGAACTGGCGCTCCAGAGGGGCCGTCACCGTCGTTGCCACAACGTCCGGGCTTGCTCCCGGATAAAACGTCAGGGTTTGAATCGTGGGATAGTCCACCTGGGGCAAGGCGGACACGGGCAATTGCGTATAGCAAACAATTCCCACAAGGAGAATCGCTGCCATCAGCAGCGCCGTCGCAACTGGTCTCAAAATAAACGGGCGCGACGGACTCAAGGAGCGGCACTCCCGGCGGAGTTTCCGGATGCAGCCTTTACGGCGACTACGACCTTTGAATTGTCCTGCAACTTATCGAAACTGCTGTTAGCCAGGACGTCCCCAGGGTTGATCCCCGTCACCTGCGTCTTACCGGCATCCGTGACACCGGCCTTAATGCTTCGCATGTGTGCGGTATTATCCTGCAGCACGTAAACAAAGTCAGCTTGACCGTTGTGTTGGATGGCTGACGCGGGAATCAAAGTGGCCCCTTGGAGGGTATCCACGAGCAGCCGAATGTTGACAAACTGATTTGGGAAGAGCGAGGAGTCTTTATTTTCGAATGACGCGCGGGCCTTGACGGTTCCCGTCGTCGTGTCGATCAGATTGTCGAGCGTCAGAAGTTTCCCCGATGCAATTTTCTTCTGGCCTCCGCGATCAAAAGCATCGACGCTAAGGACGGCGTTCTTGTGCAGACGTTGTTGAACCGGCCCGAGACTGTCCTCGGAAATCGTGAAGATAACCGTGATGGGCTGAAGTTGGGTAATGACCGCGAGCGTGAGCGTTCCCGAAGATTGCACCACATTGCCCGGGTCCACCAGCCGCAGGCCGACTTTGCCAGTGATAGGAGCAATGATGTGGCAATATTGCACCTGGATCTCGTCGTACTGCACGACGCCTTGATCGATTTTTACCGTACCTTGATTTTGCAACACTATCTTTTCCTGGTCATCCAGGGTCTGCTTTGGTATGGCGTTTCTAGCCCAGGCATCTTTGTAGCGCTCGAGGTCCATCTTCGCTTGCCCCAGAATATTTTCGTCGCGCTCCAGCGTACCCTGTGCCTGCACGAGTGTGGCTTGATAGGGCCGCGGGTCAATATCAATGAGTGCCTCGCCCTTGCTGACGAGTTGCCCTTCTTTATAATGAACCGCAGTGACGATTCCATTCACTTGGCTGGTAATCGAGGCGGTGTAAACGGGTGTGACCGTCCCAATCGAGTCAAGGTACACACCGATATCACCCTTCTGCGCAGCGGTGGTCGTGACCGTTACGGCCCCGCCTCCACCCCTAGGCGACTTCGCGCTCTTCGTGGTGTCATCGTGGTGGCGCAAGACCAGCACGAACGCAACCGCGAAGATCAACAGCAAGACAATCCACGCGATGACCTTGACACCTTTGTGCGGAGGTCGCGTGGGAGCGGGCAGTTGATGCTCCGGCCCGATCACTGCATGTTCATTGTGATCATCTGGCAAGGCGATTCCTTAGCGTTTCCGTAGTTTTGGACCGAGACACCATAGCCCGTAGTCTTATTGACGGATTTTAGCCCTAGTTTGGATACAGCGCAGGTAGCACTTGTTGTTTAGCATAAACTCAGTGAAAAACAGGACGCCATGCAACGGAGAAGTTGTTAGCGCGCACCGCCGAATGCAGATTGCCGGAGTCGCTATGATTCGGTGCCTCCAATTGGAGGCTGCATGGGGCAGGACACCTCCTATCGATCGATTGCCATTCCAGTTATCCATGGGCTCGGTCCCGTGCGAGTCCTCGGCTTAACCTGTCCATTCTCGGGCGTCTAGGATGATTCACGTTTTCTAGAGTGACCTGCACTTCGTACCGCAGGGCAGATCTAGAGTGAGCTGCGATTCTATTTATGGCACTTTCCGCACCGCTTGACCTACCAAGATCTTAGCCGGAAGCGGAGCTCCTTACTCTCAAAAGAAAATCCAACCGAAAAAGGATACCACTTCCCACCTAAACCTCTTTTAAGAAATGTGATGCAGAGTATTGGCGGTAACTAGCCCCCATTCGGAGACGATGCCAAAACAGGGCTGCGCGATGCGCGCTACATATTAAGGATATGTGAACTTGTCTTGACATTGTCGGGCGCTCAAAATATCCTGTAAGGAATGGGAGCAGATATGTCTTCCCGAGTCACCCGCAGTGAAAAACTAGACTTGCGACTTACGCCTGACGCCAAACTGACGCTGCAGAAGGCGGCCGCGGCTTCCAATCGTTCCGTCAGCGAGTTTGTGCTAGAGAGTGCATTGGCGCGAGCCGATGAGGCGCTGGCAGATCGCCGCAACTTTGGTCTCAATGCAGCTCAGTGGAAAGAATTCATGGCGGCGCTTGATGCGCCTCCGCGTCCTCTCCCCCGCCTGGAACGCCTTTTGAACGAGCTTGGCTTCTTTGACGCGGGCACTCGTCGGTGAGCGATGTCCGACGCGTCGAAAAACTCCGACGCGACCACCCGGTCGAGAACTTCGATTGCGGCCGAGAGGGACTCAATCGATATCTGGTGCGTTATGCCTGGCAGAACCAACAGGCCGGTGCGGCGCAAACCTACGTCGGCATCGTTGGCGAAATCATCGTTGGTTATCACTCCCTGGCGGTGGCGAGCATGACGCTGGAAGATGCTCCCGAGCGCCAGACCAAGGGTCTGGCGAAGCATCCGGTGCCCGTGATGCTGCTCGCACGGATTGCCACTGATCACCGACGGCCGGGCCAGGGCGTCGCTAAGGCATTGCTGAGGGATGCGATGCAGCGCACGCTGCGGGCGTCCGAGATCGCTCTAATAGGCGCACTGGCCGTGCATGCAAAAGACGAAGAAGCCCGGCATTTCTACGAGCATTTTGATTTCGTCCCCTCCCCTACCGATCCCCTGCACCTTTTCGTCCTGCTCAAAGACGTGCGCCGGATGATCGCGCAATAAAGACCAGAATGGACCGCAGTTCTCATCACAAAGCAGACCGTGCCACTCGGGTTTTACGGGGCCGCACGGTCAAAAGGTCGGGCCGGGCTGACTTCTTGCCCCCGTTTCGTTTTTGCCGGTACATCAAGTGCTCCGGCCACACGCAGCTCTTCCAGCGTAATAGTCGCCACATTCAACTGCCATCGTCAGAAACCGATTATGGCGATCAACATTTTGCGGGATGTCCCCTGGAACCGAAGCGCTCTGTGCCGTTGCTATCGTTGGCGAATTGTTTCGACCGATGTCCTGAACCTGAATCATCGGTATGCGCTGCATTTTGGATCATCACCTACTGGCCGTCCGTTAACGTTGAAGCGAATCGCGTCCATGACCAGGCTCCGAAACAAACCATTGCGGCGCCTCGCACTGTGGATCCAGCCCGCCACGCGTTCGAGTTACCCGAACGGCATCAGACGAAAGCTGCTCGGAAAGTCTCGACAAAACTGCAGAAACGTTCGCGGTTTACGACCGAGCAGCTTTTCCAGATCCGGAATCACCGCGGAAAGCCAGCCGTCCACCGCAAGCTGATAAAGTTCGAGGAAACCGTCTATCATCCACGCCGGCATGCCCATTCCGGCCATGGCGCTCTTCGCTTGATCGTTGGAAACGGCGACGTACTCAACCGATTTTCGGAGAACCTCGGTAAGCGCTGCTGCACTTTCCTCTGACGAGATTGCTTCGCCTCCGGTGATTTTGTATTTCTTAGATTCGTGGCCGGGTTCGGTAAGGACCACGACGGCGGCATCAGCGATATCACGTGCGTCCACCAGCGACATTTTGGAATCGGCAAGAGGAGCGTAGAATTTTCTCTGCTTCTTGATCGAATCGGCAAAACCGAAATAGTTTTGCATGAAAGCATTGGGCTGAAGGATTGTGTAAGAAAGTCCGCTCGCCTCGATCGCCTGCTCTACGGCGAAGTGCCAGCGTCCGAAGGTCACTGAGTTGCTGGCGGCTCCGAGGGCCGAGGAGCGCACGATACGCCGAATCCCCGCCTTTTTTGCGGCGTTTACCGCCTCGATTCCCGCTTCTGACAGCTCCTGAATCAGAGGGGAAACCGAAAAATACGACTCGATACCTTCGAAAGCTCGTGCGAGCGTTTCCGGTCTTGTGTAGTCGAATTCTGCCTGCTCAATTCCGGCGGCGGCCCAAGCGGCCTTCGACTGGTTCTTGTAGGTGGTAACGCGAACTTTTTTTCCTTTTTTCGTCAAGCCATCGACGACGAAATCTCCAATCGTGCCCCCCGTGACCAGAATGGTGCCAGACATGGTGTTGAATCCCCCCTACTGCCGAATTTTTTTGCCTGCGAATCTAGAGAAACAATGACATCAATCTCCGAGAGCGGCAGCAACCGCTTCGGCCGTCTCTGTTCCCGAGAAATTTTGCTGGCCGGTAATCAGATTTCCGTCTCGGACGGCGAAGCCCCGCCATAGGCCCGCTTGAATGTAGTTGGCGCCAATCCTTTTCAGTTCGTCTTCGACTCGCCACGGCATGACGTGTTTGTCACGCGAAAGTAGATTCATGCCCCACACGGCGTTGTCCGCGTAGTCTTCTTCGACGTTGGCAAACCCAGTCACAGTCTTGCCTTTGGCCAGGTATTCACCGTTGCTCAGCTTCGCGTACCGGAGTACGGCAACGCCGTGGCACATAGCGCAGGCAATCTTTCCCGCTTCATAAAACTCCACAAATTTCTTGTGTAATGTTGTTGCCTGGTCAAACGTGAACATCGGGCCCTGGCCACCAGCCACCAGAATGCCGTCGAATTTCCGGGCGTCGATCTCCGATGCTTTCTTGGTATTCTGGATCAGCGCAGCCAGCTTGGGAGTGGAGAGAAACCCCATGCTGATCAAGTCGCTCGAGGAATAGTCGCTGGAGTCGCGGGGGTCGCTCATCGCGTCCGCCTCGCACTTTCCGCCGTTGGGGCTGAAAACCTCGATTTCATAGCCCTTCTCGGTCAAGACGAAATAGGGGTGCGCCAGTTCGCTCCACCAGAACCCGACCGGCCAGCCCGTCGTCGAAGAGACCGCGGGATTCGAAAGCACGATGGCCACACTTTTTCTATTTTTTGGATTAACCACGTTGGGATCCTTGAGGCTCATTTTTTCTCCGAGTTCACGAAAACAATTCTTTCCCTTTCGCAATGTTCATCAAACTCGTGCGACAAGGGACGCCGCCCACCCACTTACCGTCCGGAAAGTTACTTTCCTGTTGGTAAGTTTCGGAAAAATCTCTCAGTCCTCTCACGCACTAAACTGCTCGTGTAAGACTGACTGCGGCAATAATTTATTCCACGACGAAATGCGACTTGATCTTTTTTTCTTGAACGTCTCTATGCTTCGAGGTCGTTCCCTGGCGGGAAGGCTAACGGTGAGGACTTCGTGGACTGATTTCGAGGAAAATATACGCAAGCGTTCCGCGTGGAGTACCAACTAACGGATATGGGGTCCAGCCTGATTCCGCCGCTCAAGACACTTTGCCTCTGGGCGGAGGCCCATGCAGAGGGGCGCGGCGCGAATTCGATGAACGTCAGCGAAAACCCACGTAAGTGTTGTCCCGCCCTCCAAACAGGGCAGCTCATCCGTTCGCTTTCACGCCGAGACGTGCTGGAAGCCTTGGCTAAGAGAAAGGGCAGACCGCCGTAAGAGCATTCGGGAAACGTAAGGAACTGGCGGAGAGCGCAACGTCCATTCTGGTCAGTCCCGCACGCGCGCTGCAACTCGTTTTTTGTGATCTTCAATATTCCGATTGGCTTCAAGCTCCAACATGCGGTTTGCCCGAACTGAGTCGACGCACGGCGCGCCGATCGTGAAGATACCATGCACTTGGCATGTTCTTCGAATCACAAGAACCTGTGCCGTGCACCCTGGCATTCACCAAATCTTGCAAACATTCTCCCTCACCATCGCGTCGCCCCGCTTGCATCCGAACGCTTTCAGAAACTCAGCCATGTTCGAGAGCGGCCCGTTCACGCGGAATTTCGGCACCGCGTGCGGATTCGTGGTAGCGAAGAGCTTTTCGATCTCCGGCCGTTCATTGACGGCCCAGACCTGCGCGTATCCGAGGAAAAACCGCTGCTCCGGCGTGAACCCGCTCCCGTCGTCTTTCGCCGGCTTGCGCTGCAGCAGCCGCAGGTAAGCCGAATAAGCAATCGCCAACCCGCCGAGATCTGCGATGCTTTCCCCTTCAACCAGCTTGCCGTTTTCGTGTACGCCTTCTGCCACTACGTAGCCGCTGAACTGATTCGCGACGCATTCTCCGCGCTCTCGAAAACTCTTGAGGTCCGCAGGTGTCCACCAGTTCCGTAGGTTTCCGTGCGCATCCAGCTTCGCGCCCTGATCGTCAAAGCCGTGGGTGATTTCATGCCCGATCACCGCCCCGATTCCGCCATAATTGTACGCGTCATCCCGCTGTGGATCGAAAAACGGCGGCTGCAAAATTCCCGCGGGAAACACGATTTCATTCATCTGCCCGAGATTAAAGGCGTCCACCGTCGTCGCAGGAACCGGCCACTCCACCCGGTCCACTGGTTTGCCTACTTTGTTTAGGCTCCGTCGCCTCTCAAACTCCGACGATCGCATCACGTTCAGCGCATACGGTCCGCGACTCACATCCAGCCCCAAGTAGTCCTTCCACCTGCTGGGGTAACCCACTTTCACTTCGAAGGCATCCAATTTCGCAACCGCCGCTTTCTTCGTCTTCGCACCCATCCACGCCAGGGTTGGGATATCAGCCCGCAGCGCTGCAATCAAATCCTTCACGAGGTCTTCCATTTGCGACTTTGCCGTCGCCGGAAAGAATTTCTCGACATACAATTGCCCCACGGCATCGCCCAGAGCCCGTTCCGTCATACGCTCGCAACGCTTCCACCGCGGACTCATTTCCGGAGTTCCCGTCAGTGTCTTGTCGTTGAATTCAAAATCCTCCTCCTCAAACGCCTTCGACAGGAACCTGGCCATGCGGTTCACCGCTTGCCAGCGCAGATAAGCTTTCCAATCGTCCAGCGGACGAGCCGCAATCTCCGCGTCCAGTCCCTTGAAGAACTCGAGTTGCGCCACATTGACTTCCTGTAGCTCCGGGTGGTGCACCGCTTCAAAATACGCGCTCCATGAAAAATGTGGCGTCAGTTCACCGAGCGCCGCTCGCGACATAATGTGATATTGGGTTTCCGGATCGCGCAGTTGCACGTTCGTCCAGGACACTTTCGCCAGCGCCGTCTCAACTTCCATAACCATCTTCGCCTGGTGTCCGGCCTGCTCGGCCGAATCCCCCAGCAACTCGAACATCTTCGCCACGTGCCCTACATATTTCTCCCGCAGCGCTTTCGAATCCGCATCGTCTCGCAGGTAATAGTCCCGGTCCGGCAGCGCAAGCCCCTCCTGGTCGGCTTCCCCGATCTGCCTCGAACTGTCCTTGAGGTCCAGCGTGGAATCGAACTGAAACATCGGCCACGAGCGCAGTGAATGGAGGCGTGCGACTGCCACCGGCAGATCCTCTTTGCTCTTCATCCCGGCAATGTCGTTCAATGCGCTCTGCAATGGCTTCGCGCCCTGCGCATCGATTGTCGCGGTATCCATGCAGCTCGCGTAAAACTCACCGATCTTCTGCTCGTTCGAACCCGCCGTCGCATTTTTGTTTTCTGCGGCGGCTTCCAAAACTGCCTTCATCTTCTTTTGATTTTCATCCGTCAGCGTTGCAAAGCTGCCCCAGACCGGATACTCCGGCGGAATCGGGTGCGTCTTGATCCAGCCGCCACTCGCGAACCTGTTGAAGTCGTCGCAAGGCTTGCAGCTCTTGTCCAGATTCGCCAGATCGAAACCATGCCCGCCCTGCTGCTGCGCCAATGCTAGCCCGCCGGCTAAGAAAGCCGCGGCCACAATCGCCCCCATCAAGAACTGCACTCCGAGAGTCCTTCGCAATCGCATAAAGCCTCCGCGGCCCCTTGTTCGGCCCACTGATATTCGCGGGATTCTACCTGCAATTAGCCTCGGAGTGTAGGTGCACGATTGCAACTGAGAACGAACCAGGGATTGATCGTCGCAAAGCGACGAGGTAATTTGCCCCTTCGCTGAAAACGTCCGAACGCTTACCGAAGTCGATGCTGGTGGTCCCGCTGCCTTTTGGGAGACAGGTCTTGTAGTTCATTCCTTGAGGGTATTGATTTTTTGTAAAAATTCGATGTGTTCCAAAGCCTGAGGTGTGCGCGATCTCTCCGGCGGGCGCAGGAACGACACTATCTCTGAGATCCGGTTTCAGAGTCGGTGACCTTCTGGAAGACTTGGGCTTGAGTTGGGAGTTGTCTCGATCCCAGCCTCCGCCGAGCAACTCGGTCAATTGGACGAAGTCACAGCCTGCGTGCGGAGAGAAGCACGAGTTTCCTGCTCGGGCCAGGTCGGCTCTAATGGCGCGTGTTAGCCTTCTCTCCGAGAGAGGTGGTCGCCTCGGTTCGTCCAACCTAATAGGCGGAATGTCAACACTCTGACAGTTTGGGCATCGACTGACGTCGCTACGGCACGCCTGAAGAGGTGTTATCTCTCATTCTTCCAGTCAGTTCCGCGCTACTTTCGCTACCCGGAGTCTTCGGCACTCCAATTGCCTTCTTACGTGGCGGTTAGCATTTTTCCGGCGAGCGGAATTGGCAGGGAACAGGCGTCCACGTGGCAGCGAAGCCAGACCAGAAGACGGGACGCAGGCAGGAGTGTAACCATGAAACCTCTATCCATTCTCGATTGCTATCGCGTTCTGCGCGTCCAGCATCAGTGGACAATATTTCAATCCGTTCGATATGCGCTGTGGCTGGCTAGTTAGTTTCTCTTACTTTGTGTCGCAGTGGCGGTAGAGGACCGGATTCATGAAAACCTCTTGTGCAACAATTGTAGACAACGACTCCGACGGCGTGCTGGTGGCCGCCGCAAAGCGCGGAGATAGGCAGGCGTTCGAGGCTTTGGTCCTACGCCACGAGCGGAGAGTTCTCGCCGTGGCGCAACGGATAACGAATAACCGCGAGGATGCCGAAGATGTGGCACAAGAGAGTTTACACAAGGCCTTCCTTCATCTTGGCGATTTTCGAGAGAGGTCTCGCTTCTCTACGTGGCTGACACGCATTGTCATGAATCAAGCCTTCATGTTGCTTCGTCGAAGGCGGGGAGTTGTCGAAGTCTTGCCAGAGAGCCCTGAAGATGGTGCGAAGTCCAACTCGGAGCTGTTCGTTGACCAAAACCCCAATCCCGAAGAGTCCTGTTGGCGGCGTGAGCGTACCGAACTCTTGACTGCGGCGATCAGCCGCCTAGGGCCAAAAGTTCGCAGTACGATCTTGCTTCGCGACATTGAAGAAAGATCAGCCGGGGAAACAGCTCAGATTCTGGGTACCTCCATTGGCGCTGTGAAAGCACGCGTCTTCCAGGGACGCCTAAAGTTACGTCGAACAGTGAATGCTCGGCTGCGGTGGGGCGTCTGCGCGGCTGGTCCGGGTGAGGCGCGGCGCTGTTGACGTGCGCAGCCGGCCGCTTCCCCAAGCGATGGGCGAACAGATTCTTCGGTTTTGATCTTTGCAGTGGCCTCCGGTTGGTTCCCACGCATGAACTTCGTTATTTGATTTTTCTCCCCGGAGAAATGTGAAGGGGGGCCTGACGAAGGCCCCTTTCACATTATTAGGTTCGACCCGTATTCAAATTTTCGGAATCGTCAGTTTGAGCCGCTGGGATTTGCACCCTGAGTGGTGTTTGCATTCGACGCTTGGCCGATTTCCAGGTCGTATTTTTCGCCGGTGAAGAAAACCTCGGTAAGCGATTGGCTGCCGTCCGCTCCTGGCTTGACTATATAGCCATCTTGGTTATTCGAAGCGCTCTCTGACACGATTCGTGCGGGCACGGTGGCCACGGTTTCCTTACCTTTGAGAATGTTTACCTTCACGTCCGGACCAGAACCACTCCATTCGACCTTGTAATCACCGGGCATCAACTGCGTTCCTTCGACGGTGACGTTTTCATACAAATGAAGCGACTTCTTGATAGTGTTTCCCGCGAAGACGCTGACAGCAAACAACAAAGAACTTCCAAGCACCAGTGATGAAACCCTCGACACTTTCATATACAGCTCCCTTTTGTCCCTCTCCAGGAACTGAGACGCAAGAAAACGCGCTTCTGCCCGCGGAGATTATCGTTTTTTTACTACATATCGTTTGATGGATTGTGGGCCCGAGCGGTTACAGTGGCGAGCGAAAAATGATTGATTCATTTTTAGCTATATTCTTGATGCAGTATATTCGTGCATAACCCTCAAGCGTCACCCGGCCTTCGAAGAGCATTCTAGATTCAAATTCCTTTTTTGCCGGTAAAACGTCCTGTCAACGCATTGACAACCGTTCAATTCGCCGGACTCTTCCCGCCTGAGCCCTCGCACTCACTTTCCGTCCCCCGCTGTTTAAGCTGCCCGTTTCCCATAACTTCCTGAAATACTTGCTCATGCTCCATTTATGGTATTCAGGGTGCAGTGAACGTCCGAAAGGCGGGACCGCGAAGACCGCCTCTCCTACGGACGACGAATGGTTTGGAAAGGACATAGACGATGCGGGATAACATAAAAAATAAAACTCCGTTGCCTGCCCTCCTCGCTCTGGCCGCAGTGTGCTTGGGTAGTTCATTGGCGCCGGCTCACAATCAATCCAATCCGGCCGCAAAAGCCAAGCGCCAAGCATGCCCGAACGATGACAGCGGCTTGAAGTTACCGGCTGGTTTTTGCGCAACGGTCTTCGCCGACGACATTGGTCACGCCCGCCACATGGTGGTTGCGACGAGCGGAGTCCTTTACGTCAACACCTGGTCCGGCAGGTACTACGGCAACGACACGCCGCATGCCGGCGGTTTCCTCGTCGCTCTGCAAGACAAGAGCGGTGCGGGAAAGGCCAATGTGACTGAGCGCTTTGGCGAAACCGTCCAAACTGGCGGAGCCGGTGGTACCGGCATCGGCATGTACAAGGGATCGATCTACGCCGAGATCGATAATCGGGTCGTGCGATATTCGCTGCCCGCCGGCTCCGTGGTCCCGAGTGGCTCTGCCGACACCATCATCTCCGGATTGCCTCTGGGCGGCGATCATCCGATGCATCCGTTCCTCATCAATGCCGAAGGATCGATGTACGTCGATGTCGCCACCGCGACCAATTCCTGCCAGCTGAAAAATCGGACACTAAAATCGCCTGGCGTAGACCCCTGCACGGAACTTGAGACCCGTGGCGGCATCTGGCTCTATGACGCGAATAAGACCAACCAAAGCTTTTCAACTGCACAGCGCTTCGCTACGGGAATCCGCAACGCAGAAGGTTTTGCCATCGACGCAAGCGGACGCCTCTTTGCGACGCAACACGGACGGGACCAGCTGCACGCGAATTGGCCCGACCTGTATAAACCGGACCAGGAGGCGACGCAGCCGGCCGAAGAGTTGTTGCTTTTGAAGGCAAGCGGGGACTACGGCTGGCCTGAGTGCTACTACGACGCGTTCGTGCAAAAGCTGGTCCTGGCGCCGGAGTACGGTGGCGACGGCGGCAAAAGGATCGGCGTATGCGCGAGCAAGATTGCTCCGGTTGCGGCATTTCCCGCCCATTGGGCGCCTAATGCCATGGTGCGTTACGACCAAAAACAATTTCCGGAGCGCTACCGTGACGGCGTCTTCATCGCCTTCCACGGCTCATGGGATCGGGCGCCCTATGCGCAAGGTGGCTACAACGTCGTTTTTCAGCCACTCGCGGGGGACCACGCATCCGGCCAGTGCGAAATATTTGCCGATGGTTTCGCCGGAGCGATGAAATCGCCTGCCAGAGCCGAACATCGTCCCAGTGGCTTGGCGGTGGGACCAGACGGTTCGCTATACGTTTCCGACGATATACGCGGACGGATCTACCGGATTGTCTACCAAGGCGGCTCCGAAGGCGGTGCCGCGAACGTCACTGCGTGTCCGAGCTTATCCGCTTCGGCGGGCAATCCCGTTGAAGTGGCCGCTCAACCGCCAGAGGGAACACATCCGGACGCCGGTGCGGCTGCAGCGGGAAATCTTCCTGTTCCCGAAGGCGCGACACGAGAAATGGTTGCGCTCGGTGAGCGCATTTACCGCGGCCAGGTGGGCGGAGCGGCGTGCACGGGCTGCCACGGTGACAGCGATCAGGGCACTCCTTTGGGGCCCGATCTACTGGGCAAGAAATGGCTATGGAGCGATGGTAGCTACGCCGGAATCGCGAAAACGATAGCCGAAGGTGTGTCGCAACCAAAACAATATCGCAGCCCCATGCCGCCGATGGGCGGGGCGCAGCTTACGCCAGCCCAGGTATCAGCACTCGCTGCGTATGTGTGGGCCCTAAGCCATCGCACACCGCACAACCGGAATTAATCCGCCAATTCCTGATGAGCGCGCTTATCGGGAGATGAAATCTCTGTGACTCCGCAGAATGCAGAGTATTTTTTGGCTCACTGGCGCGTCGCGATTACGTTTCCTCTCGGCTTGCGCCTGCAATCGCCACGCGCCAGTGAGCTAAAAATACTCTGCATTCATCAATTTCAATCCGGCCAGATAGGCGCCGTTGAGCAATTCCAAAGTTTCCGCTTGGTCCTCGTGATGCCGAGAGGGTCGGAGACTCCGTCCACAGGAGTGCCGCTGCTCGAAAATCGGTTGCTCTGGGATTGATACTAAAGGACTTACTATTCGTTATCCGCTCCCGTTGCCTTCCCGACTTCCATCAAACTGAAATCAAGGTTGTTCTCGACCAGCAATTCCCGATGTTATTTCGGTTGCGGATGGATTCCGTCACGCGCTTATGTCTTATATGCTTATCTAACTCTTTAGCTAAAGACCTGCAGCATTCATGGTAGTGCGCATGATGTGAGCGTCAAAGCTCTGCCCCTCGAATCGTCGATAAAAAACCGGAGGCAGGCAACGTTGTATATGGGTATGCGTATAAATTTAGAACAAATTATGAAAACTCCCGGCCAACAATCGACAGAACCTATAGAAAACAAAACCTCTATTTATCTCTGCCCCCCGATAACCCTTTGGCTCTTTGCTTGCAATCACGGTGGTTGCCGGAGATGCGCAGATTCTGTCGAAGTTGGATGGATGTCCAGATTCTTGCAGCCCCGGCGGGACACTCCTGCAGCAGGGGCCCAATACTCGTCACTGGGGGATGCACATGGCTTTGCGTAGCAGCGCATTAAACTATCTTGGTTTGCTTTGCGTCGGTCTGCTGTTCCTCTTTTCCCAACCACTCTCCGCTCAGACTACCGCCGAGAAGGGGGCCATCCGAATCACGCTGACCGACCCCCAGGGAGCTAGTATCGCAGGCGCCAAGGTTGCCGTAGCCTCAAAAACCGGTAGTGCGCAGATCAAGGAGAGCAACCCCGATGGGAGCGTTGTCTTTGCGCTCCTCGATCCGGGCGCATACGATGTCACCGTCGAGAGCCCTAATTTCAAACGCTCCGTTCTGCATGCCATTGCCGTGCACGTTACGGAGGTCACAAACCTAAACGTGGTCATGGAACTGGGAGAAGTCTCCTCGGAAGTGCTGGTTTCCGGGGATGCCGTTCAAACCGTCAACACCAGCAATGCCACCCTAGGCAATGTGCTCACGGAAAAGGTCTTGCAGGATCTTCCGCTGTCCACGCGCAATTTCACCTTTTTGTTGGCCCTCAATGCGGGTACTTCTGAGACGCTGCCCGATGCCACTCAAGCGGGCCGCGGCGAAGCCGTCATCTTCGTGGCTGGTCAACGGGGCACTGCAAATAACTTGGTCATCAACGGCACTGACTCGAACGAGCTCCTCAGTAACAATTTCAGCACCGTACCAGTCCCCTCTCCCGACAGCCTTGAGGAATTCCGAGTCCAAACAAGTCTTTACGACGCTTCGCAGGGGAAAACCTCGGGAGGAAACGTTGACGTTCTGACCCGTGGCGGCACTTCTGCCTACCACGGTGAAGCCTACGAATTCTTTCGCAATGATGACATGAACTCGAATCTCTATTTCTTCAATGCCACGGGCACACCCAGGCCAGTGCTGAAGCAGAATCAATTTGGTGGAAATTTCGGTGGCCCAGTCCCCAAGCTCAATGACACTTTTTTCTTCGCCTCCTATGAAGGCACACGGCAGATCAATGGAGTCGCGGGTTCGGCGCAGGCGTCGTTTCCTGTGTTGCCCGCACAGCGTACCGAGGCCAACATCGAGGCCGCATTCGGACTCGCTCCGGGCTCGCTCGATCCAACAGCTCTAAAAATCCTCGACGCCCCTGGACATTTCAATGGTTTCTTGATTCCTTCTGGAACGGGAACCCCGGGACAGTTCGGAGAAGCCACCTTTTCAGAGCCGCTTCTCTACAATGAGGATCAGTTCAACCTCAATTTCGATCGCAACATCGGCACGAAACACAGAATTTCCGAGCGCTTTTTCTACTCCAATTCGAACACCATCAACCCTCTTGGGGGCGAAGATCAGCAGAGCAGCACCAACAACTCCTTCGGAAGCGGCAACACTGTTCCAGTCCAGAACCGTTTGGCCACCATCGCTTGGACTTACACCGTCTCTCCAAACCTCATCAACGAAGCGCGCTTCGGATATAACCGCATCACTCTTTCTAATATGGCGAATCCGACCGCGTCGTTGGCTTCTGTTGGCATGACTAGGTTCAACTCGGCTACGAATCCAGAAATCCCCCTCTTGCTTAGTGGCGACATCGGTGGCGGCAATGTGGAATTCGGAGGCGCTTCGACCAATTTCGATCAGCAAGACATCGACAACACCTTTAACTTCGCAGACACGCTGGCGTGGACCGATGGCAATCACACCTTCCGCATGGGGGTCGAGTATCGTCGCTACCAGATTAATCTCTTTAATAATTTCGCCGAGAATGGCTTCTTGTTTTTCAATAGCTTCGATGATTTCCTTACGGGCAATCTTGGTAATGGCGAATCCTTCGTAGGTACGGGCATCACGAACCGCGATTTCCGCGGCAACGACATCGGAGCCTACTTCCAAGATGACTGGAAAATCACCAGGAGACTCACGCTCAACCTCGGCATCCGCTACGACTACATGGGGCCGCTCACTGACACAAAGGACCGCTTGGGCAACTTCGATCCCACCCGGTTGGATATACCCACCCGTGAAAACGCAGGCCCAGGTCTCCTGAACGGGTTCATCTTGCCGTCAGGCGCAAACTTCGGTGCGATTCAAGGTACGCCCGAGGTGTCTCCCTCTACGCTGTTGAGCAACAGCCCGCACAACTTTGCTCCGCGCATAAGCTTGGCTTGGGATCCAAAGGGTGACGGCAAGACCTCCGTTCGTGCCGGCTACGGCATCTACTACATTCGCACCTCGGGGCAAACCCTGCTTCAACTCATCACCAGCCAGCCATTTTTCCAATTGTCCGCCGATGTTTT
>Ga0210398_10002100_pt1 | contig 19701 bp, 15 predicted proteins | sample IncBWC4OmetaG_FD_161047 | JGI IMG/M metagenome (GOLD analysis project Ga0210398, IMG submission 161047) | Forest soil microbial communities from Barre Woods Harvard Forest LTER site, Petersham, Massachusetts, United States - Inc-BW-C-4-O | ecosystem: Environmental > Terrestrial > Soil >...
CCGCATCGCCAGTCCCCGGAAGCTCGAATCGCGTCAACTTGGCTTCATGGAACCATGTGGAGACACGCACCTCGTCAAGATCGTGATCTTCCGTGGCCATCCAGAAAACGGGGACAGCATCCAGCCCCGCTCGCGTCAATTCCCTTGCGATCTGCACGGCGCCCGCCGCTTTGTACACCGAGTACGCCGGTCCGCCAAACAATCCGACCTGCTGGCCGCTCACAACCGCAATCGCGCCCTTCAAAAGCCTTTCCAGATTTTCTCGCGTCGCATCGCCGGCGCCGAACGCGGCATTTTGCTGTCTCAGAATTCCTGTTACCTCGGCTCTCCGCTCCCGCGGATAGTCAAAGGACCGCATTGCTTTCTTGACAGAAGAAATCGTTGGAGGGTATCCATAAAACTGTTTGACGGAGGGGAAATTATCGAGGAATTGAATAAACAGCTTCGACTGATGGGGCAGTTGGCGAAACGGCAGGGCTCGACATTCCATCGCGAATTAGATGATACCGACGGCCTTTCGTCACAGCAAATTTGAGCGCATCCGCCCCGCCACAGCCCGCGGAATCGAGGCCGCCTATTTCGACACTAAAGAGGTCCCTGATTTAGACGGAGACGGCTCCGGAAAGGCGTGCGGGCGCGGGGGCGTCCAATTTGGCCATCAATTCGCGGATGGCCTTCTTCTGCTCCTCGTCTAACGGCGGCAAGGGCAGCCGCGGCAGGCCTCCGTGGTAACCGCCGAGGTCCATAGCGTATTTCACGCCCGGAATACCGAGCTGGGAAACGATCAGCTTCGAAGCTGGCAAAATCCCGGCCTGAAGTTCGCGGGCCTTTTCTAGATCGTCCGCTCGAACGGCGTTGAAGAGCGCCACGCACGACTCCGGGAGTGCGCTGCCCAGGGCAAGAATCGCGCCGACTGCGCCAAGCACCATTGAAGGGAACATCATGCTGGCCGAACCTACCAACAGCTGAAAGGAGGATGGAACTGCGGCCAGAATTTCCGCCGCACGTTGCACGATTCCGGAGCTCTCTTTGAGGCCGATGATATTTGGATGCTGCGCCAGGACGCCGACCTCGGGAGCTTCCAGGGCCACGCCAGTGAATTGCGGAACGGAATAAAGCAACACGGGAATCGGTGAAGCATCGGCTACGCGGCGGAAGTGAGCGATGAAGGCTTCGGGCTTGTACATCGGCTTGTAGTAATACGGCGTCTTCACCAGCGCCACATGGTAGCCAAGTTCCGCGGCGCGCTTTGTGCGATCGATAGTTTCAGCCGTGGATTCGGCGCCGGTCCCGGCGATGAGGCGCATTCCAGGTGCGGCGGCTTCCTTCACCGCAACAAACACGGTGTCGATTTCTTTCCGTGATAGAAGGACGGATTCCCCGGTTGAGCCAATCGCGACATAGCCCGCGAGGCCGGTCGAATTGTACTTGGTGATGTTGTGCTTGATACCCTCGACGGAAACCGAGCCGTCAGTGGAAAACGGCGTGGTGAGCGCGGGAAAAACACCGGATAGATTCATGATTTAGTCTCCTGATGCAGTGCTGCCGGAAGCGGCAAGACTGCCACGATGCAAATCCTGGAGGGCGGCAACTTCCGTGCCCTGATCGAGCAAAGCGCGAATTCCGCGGGCGGCGGCGTGCGCCGCCGCAAGCGTTGTAATGCATGGAATGTTATAGCGAATCGCCGCGCGGCGGATGGATTTTTCGTCGTAGAACGACTCGCGTCCCAGCGGCGTGTTGATCACCAGATCGATCTTGCCGGTTTTGACGAGGTCAACGATGTTCGGGCGACCTTCGTTTACTTTAAAGACCGCCTCTGCCGGAATGCCTGCAGATTCGAGTGCCGCGGCGGTACCGCGTGTAGCGAGCAAGCGGAAACCAAGTTCGTGCAGCTCTTTTCCAAGCGAGCCGAGGTGCCGCTTGTCGCGATCGTTGACGCTAAGAAAAACAGTGCCCGTGCGCGGCAGGCGTTGCCCTGCGGCGAGCTGCGCTTTCGCGAAGGCCAGACCGTAGGAAGTCGAAATACCCATGACTTCGCCTGTCGAGCGCATCTCCGGACCCAGAATGGTGTCCACACCGCGGAATTTGTTGAATGGAAAAACAGGCGATTTCACGGAATAGAATTCGTGAAAGGCAATTTCAGCGATGCCGTTGTGGTGTACCAGAGGAAGATTCATGTCAGCCAGTTTCTTGCCCGCCATCAGGCGCGCGGCGACTTTCGCCAAAGGGACGCCCGTTGCTTTGCTGACATAGGGAACGGTTCGCGACGCCCTCGGATTTACTTCGAGGACGTAAACGGTGTCGCGCTGAATGGCGTACTGCACGTTCATGAGACCAATCACTTTCAGCGCCAGCGCAAGTCGTTTCGTATACTCCCGGATGTGCTCAAGAATCGCTGGGGACAAACTCACCGTGGGCAGCACGCACGAGGAATCCCCGGAGTGCACGCCGGCTTCCTCGATGTGCTCCATAATACCGCCAATGACCACGTCTTTCCCGTCGGCGAGAGCATCGACATCGACTTCCGTGGCTTCCTCGAGAAACTGATCGATCAAAACGGGCCGCGCGGGGCCCATCATCGCGGCTTGCGCGACATACTCCTGCACGGTGTTCACGTCGTAGGCGATGACCATGGCGCGCCCGCCGAGAACGTAACTTGGGCGGACGAGAACCGGCATGCCGATTTCGGCGGCAACGCGCGCCGCTTCTTCCGGAACCAGTGCGGTGCCGTTGCGAGGCTGGGGAATTTTCAGTTTTTCAAGCAAGCCGCCAAACCGGCGCCGGTCTTCGGCAAGGTCAATCGATTCGGGTGCGGTACCGATGATGGGCACGCCATTGCGTTTCAGCTCTTGGGCAAGATTCAGAGGCGTTTGTCCGCCGAATTGGACGATGACGCCTTGCGGCTTCTCGCGATCGACAATCGCGAGAACGTCTTCGAGCGTCAGCGGTTCGAAGTAGAGTCGGTCGGAGGTGTCATAGTCGGTCGAAACCGTCTCGGGATTGCAATTCACCATGATGGTTTCGAAACCATCTTCGCGAAGGGCGTAGGCCGCATGGCAGCAGCAGTAATCAAATTCGATACCCTGACCGATGCGGTTCGGACCGCTGCCGAGAATCATGATCTTCTGGCGCGGCTGGGTGTCGGATTCGTCTTCGTCCTCGTACGTGGAATAGAGATAGGGGGTGAAGGATTCGAATTCGGCGGCGCAAGTGTCCACGCGTTTGAAAACCGGCGCAACACCGTAGCGGGCTCGTTGAAGCCGCACAGAGGCTGGAGTGCTCTTCCAGATTTGCGCAAGCTGCTCGTCGCTGGTTCCGTGACGTTTGACCTCGCGCAGCAGCTCTTTCGACGCAGTTTCAACCGTGACAGTCGAGGCGCGGCGATTCATGGCTACAAGTTCTTCGATCTGATGAATGAACCAGGGATCGATTTTGGTGAGTTCGCAGATCTCTTCGGCCGGCAGCCCCTTGTCGACTGCGGTTAGAAGCCAATGAATACGGTCGGGGCGCGGTGTCGCCAGCTTTTCGCGCAGAAGCGAATGTGGCGTTTCCGCAGGCGCGCGCCAGGGAGTGTGCGGTTCGAGAGAGCGAATTCCCTTTTGCAGAGCTTCTTTGAAGGTGCGGCCGATGGCCATAACTTCGCCAACGGACTTCATCTGTGTTCCCAAAGTGCTGTCTGCCCCCGGAAACTTTTCAAACTGCCACTTGGGTATTTTCACGACGACGTAATCGATGGTCGGTTCGAAACAGGCGGGCGTTTTCTTGGTGATGTCGTTGGGAATCTCGTCCAGCGTCATGCCCACGGCCAGACGCGCGGCGATCTTGGCGATGGGAAAACCGGTCGCTTTGCTGGCGAGCGCCGAGCTGCGCGAAACGCGCGGATTCATTTCGATGACCGTCATGCGCCCATTTTCGGGATTGATGGCGAACTGCACATTCGAACCGCCGGTTTCGACGCCGACTTCGCGGATAATGGCGGCAGCCGCATCGCGCATCCGTTGATATTCCTTGTCGGTCAGAGTCTGCGCCGGGGCCACGGTAATCGAATCACCGGTATGAACGCCCATGGGGTCGAAATTCTCGATCGTGCAAATCACCACGAAGTTGTCGCGGTGATCGCGCATCACTTCGAGCTCGTATTCTTTCCAGCCGAGGACGGACTCTTCGACAAGAGCTTCGTGAACGGGGCTCATGTCCAGCGCGTGCGCGATGGCTTCGCCAAATTCTTCTTTGTTGTAGGCGATCGAGCCGCCCGTGCCGCCCAGTGTGAACGACGGTCTGATCACGAGGGGAAAGCCCAGTTGATCGCACAAGCGCAATGCATCCTGCGCGTTATTGACGAGGGCCGAGGCCGGCACTTCGAGACCGATTTTCCGGCAAGCATCCTTGAACCACAACCGGTCTTCGGCCACTTTAATGGCGCGCAGCGATGCGCCAATCATCTCGACTTTGTGTTTTTCGAGAATGCCGCTCTCGGCAAGCTCGACGGCAAGATTAAGAGCGGTCTGTCCTCCGACGGTCGGCAAAAGCGCGTCCGGCTTTTCACGTGCGAGAATCTCGGTAAGATACTCCTTCGTGAGCGGCTCGATGTAAGTGCGGTGAGCCAACTCCGGATCCGTCATGATCGTGGCCGGATTGGAATTGACCAGAACGACTTCGTAGCCCTCGGCCCGCAGCGCCTTGCACGCCTGTGCGCCGGAATAGTCAAACTCGCAGGCCTGGCCAATGACGATGGGGCCAGAACCGATGATTAGAATTTTCTTGATGTCTGTACGTTTTGGCATTAGTGGTTAGAGTATCTTCGTTTGCTCCAAACTAAAAGCCGGCGAGGCGAGTCATTGCAAGCTCACCACTACGGAGTCCGTTCTTCGAAACTGAAGCTTTCATTTTCGAGCGCATACAAGTACTTCGAACAGTCGGCTGAGCCCTTCTTTCCAGGTTGGTAGCGAATCAGAAGCTTGTATTCTCTCCCGCCGAGAGTTGCAACGAGCCAATAATCGCCTGGAACGGATTTTTTGAACTGAAAACTGCCGTCACGGCTAGTCGTAACCTCGGCAACGGGTGTCATCAACGCACAGCAATCCGCGCTCGTGGTGGGCGAAAAAAGACTAACGTGCGCGTGTTCGAACGGCTTGACTCCTTCCTTTGCGGAATTCGCGGTTCCCTTCTCGGTAGCGTTTCCGATGGAAACAAGTTTGCCGCAAATTTCGTCCACGGCAACAGGTTCAGCGGTGTCCGCCGCACTGGATGTAAATGAAAATCCGAATACCAGCAAGGTGACCAGCAACTGCCACTTCACGCTGCATGCTCCTTCATCATCGTGGTGAACTGCGTAAAAAGGTAATGCGAATCGTGAGGGCCCGGCGAGGCTTCGGGATGGTACTGCACGCTGAAAAGAGGCAGATTCCTGTGACGCATGCCTTCGTTCGTGTGATCGTTGAGATTGACGTGGGTGATTTCGACGTCGCTCGACGGCAGCGATTCGGGATCGACGCAGAACCCGTGATTTTGGGCGGTGATTTCCACCTTTTGGTTCAAAAGATTTTGTACAGGATGATTCGAACCGTGATGGCCGAATTTCAGTTTGAAAGTCTTCCCGCCAAGAGCCAGACCGCAGAGCTGATGGCCGAGGCAGATGCCGAAGATTGGGACCCGGCCGAGAAGCTTTTGAATGTTTTCAATGGCGTAGCCTACGGGCTCGGGGTCCCCTGGGCCATTTGAAAGGAAGACGCCATCCGGCTTGAGACCCAGAACCTCTTGCGCTGAAGTTTGCGACGGAACCACCCAGACGTCGCAATGGTGATCGACGAGGAGGCGCAAAATATTTTGCTTGATGCCAAAATCGTAGGCCGCGACACGAAACTTTCGGGAGTCCGAAATTCTTCCGGACTCGCCCATAGCTTCCGACCAGGGAGGAATCGTGAGTTCGATCGAGCTTTTTTCCCAGCCATAAGCCTTCTTGCAGGTGACCTGGCTTGCGAGTTCCTGGCCCGCCATTGCCGGCAATTGCTTAGCCTCGTAGATCAGCTGCTCGGCAGGCGTGCCGTCGGTGGCCACGACGCCACGCATGGCGCCTACATTGCGAATATGGCGGACGAGCGCGCGGGTGTCGATATCCCAAATAGCAGGGATTTTGTGGCGATTCAAATAGAGCTGCGCGGTTTCGGCGGAACGCCAGTTCGAGGAGATTTGCGAAAACTCGCGAACAATAAGCGATTCGATGTACGGCCGGGAAGATTCTTCATCATCAAGATTGGCGCCAACATTGCCGATATGAGGATAGGTCAAGCACACGATCTGCCCGGCGTAACTCGGATCGGTGAAGACCTCCTGATAACCGGTGAGGCTTGTATTGAAAACGACTTCGCCGCCCCGGCGCGTGATAGCGCCAGCGGCGCGGCCGTTAAATATGCGCCCGTCTTCCAGAGCGAGAGTAGCGGGTCGATGCTGAACTTCGGTCAGGTTGTCCTCCGAAAAGGTTCATGAAGTATGCCAGTCACTTCGAGTTTGTGGAACTGGCTTCCGTCATCGAAAGCGAGCCGAAATGGTCGACCGGCCAATAAGCGAAAACGGCGCGGCCATAAATAAATTTGCTGGCCACGGGACCGAAGACGCGTGAATCATTCGAGCTGATGCGATGGTCGCCCATCACAAAGTAACTGTCTTTGGGGACGCGAAGCGGGCCGAAGTCGCTCATGTCTTCGTACTGCGCGGGGACGTAAGGCTCATCGATGGCGTGGCCGTTGACGTAGACGATGCCCTGCCGAATTTCGACACTTTCGCCCGGCAATCCGATGACGCGCTTGATAAACGATTTCGAATGGTCGAGAGGGTACCAGAAAACGACGACATCGCGCCGCTGGATGGGCTCGAACCGATAGACAAATTTATTGATAAAGATGCGCTCCTGGTCGGAGAGCAAAGGAGCCATGCTGGTACCTTCGACTTTTACAGGCTGATAGAGGAAAACAATGATGACGAGCGCCAGGCCGATGGCGATGAGCAGATCGCGCGTCCAAACACGGATTTCATTTCTCAGGGAATGGGTTGTCGACGGTACCGGCGCTGGAGTTTCCGGAACCGATGGGGCAAGAGGTTGGTTCTGGTCCGTGCTTTGCATTTTTGTGCTGCCCTCTATTTATAGCACGTGGATGCTGGCCGCGCTAGATTGGATTTGCGCGGCGGATGGCGCTTTGCTCTCGCGTGCGCGAGCCGATTTATCCGGGCCGCTAAGTGAGATTCAGGCGTGGTGCACGGGCGTTGCCTGCCGCATTGCGAGAGTTCTCCGACGAGCGCTCGTTTAGTCGGTCGAGAGCGCGAAATTCAGCGTGGCGAGGGCGGCAATGACGGCTGTTTCCGTTCGGAGGATGAGTTGACCGAGGGACGCTTCCAGGAAACTGGCCGCCCGGGCCGCGGCTAGCTCGTCGTCGGTCCAGCCGCCTTCGGGGCCGATCGCGAGAGCCGCGCTTGGGTGCGCGGAGCTAGCGGTCTTTAGAGGATTCGAACTCGCAAAGGAATTTCGGATCGTAGTGGCATCGCTACGCTCGGAGAGCAGAAAGCGAAAATTGGTTGTTTGCGCGGCGAAGGCGTGCGCCGGTTTGGCGAGCTCGGAGAGGTAGGGGATACGAAGACGGCGGGATTGCTGAGAAGATTCCAAGAGAATTTTTTGCCAGCGCACGGAGCGCTTCTCGGCAGCCGCAAGGAGACCTTTTTCACTTCGGGCAGCCCCAAGGGGAATTATTTTGTTGACGCCGAGCTCGGTCGCTTTTTCAATGGCCCATTCGAACGCGTCGAATTTGACGATAGAGAGTAGAAGCGTGACGTCGACGGTTGGCAGCGGCGCGGGGAGTTGCTCGAGGAGCGCGAATTCGACGCGATGGCGGGCTACCGACTCGATGCGGGCGAGCCACGCAGCCGAACCGTCGCTGAGCTCATAGAGCTGCCCCGCTTGGGCGCGAAGAACGTGGCCAAGGTGGTGCGCGGCGTCACCTTCCATGATCGCGGTGGTTCCGGTAAATTGTCTGACAAAGAATCTGCGGCGCACGTGAGGATTCTAGCCCAGCTAAGGCGCGCTAGCCGAAGATGTCTTTTACTTTGTCGAAGATGGTGGAGTTGCGGTCGGCGGGCTTGTTTTCCACTTTCAGAGAGGCTCCGAGTTGCTCGAGTAGTTTTCGTTGCTCGCGCGTGAGTTTCGAGGGCGTCAGAACACGGACATGATAGTAGAGATCACCTTTGCCGCCTCCGCGCGGATCGGCGAGACCTTTGCCCTTGATCCGGAAAACTGCGCCGCTTTGCGTACCTTCGGGGATTTTTAGTTTTTCCTCACCGTTGAGGCCCGGGACTTGCAATTCCGTGCCAAGCGCCGCCTGCGTGATGCTCAGCGGAATCGTGCAGTAGAGATCGGCGCCGCGCCGTTCGAAAAACGGATGTTCCTTAACGTCGAGAACCACATACAGATCGCCCGGCGCACCACCATTTGGCGCAGCCTCGCCTTCGCCGGTGACGCGGAGGCGCGTGCCGGAGTCCACCCCGGGAGGAATACGCAGGTCGATCGTTTTTTCGCGTTCTATGCGGCCTTGACCGTGGCAGTCCGGGCACCGCTCGCGCACGATTTTCCCTGCGCCCTGGCAAGCGGGGCATGTGCGCGTAATGGTGAAGAAACCTTGCTGGTAGGCAAGCTGGCCGCGGCCGCCGCAGGTCTGGCAAGCCACGATGCCAGTCCCTTTTTTAGCCCCAGTGCCATTGCAGACTTCGCAGTATTCCTGGCGGGCCAACTTGATTTTAGTGGTGACACCGGCGGAGGCTTCTTCAAAGGTCAGCGTCATGTCATAGCGGAGATCAGCGCCGCGTTGCTGACGCCGGCGCGTACGGCCACTGCCCGCGCCTCCACCGAAGAGATCTTCGAAGCCGAAGAAATCGCCCAGAATGTCGTGGAAATCGCGGAAGACCGTGCTATTGAAATCCACTCCTCCGCTGGCGCCGGAGAGGCCGGCGTGGCCGTAGGCGTCGTAGACTTCACGCTTCTGCTGATCGCTCAACACGCTGTAAGCTTCGGTGCACTCACGGAACTTCACTTCGGCTTCTTCCTTGTTTTCCGGATTGCGGTCCGGGTGCCACTTTAGCGCGGATTTTCGATACGAAGATTTTATCTCTTCGACGGAAGCTGTGCGCGAGACGCCGAGCACTTCGTAAAAATCTCGTTGGTTCCCCTTTGCCATGCAATCCCCTCTATTGAGTGAGTTCTGTCAAATGAATCGTGTCGGATCGGATTAGTTCGCAGCTTCTTTCGATGCGCCGCCGGGGTGAACGGCTACGCGGACCATCGCCGGGCGCAGCACCCGTCCATGAAAAACGTAGCCAGGTTGAAAAACCTGCAGAATCGTGCCGTCTTCCTGATCGACAGTTTCGGTGCGGTCCATGGCTTGATGCAGGTGCGGGTCAAATTGCTTGCCGAGCGGGTCGGTGCGCTCGACGCCGAGCCGCGTCACGTTGTCGATGAGCTGTTTGTAAATGAGCTCGAAACCCCTGCGATAGTTTTCGTACTCGGCTTCGCGATGTGCCGCGAGAGCCTGTTCGAATCCGTCGATGATCGGGATTAGGTTTTCGATGACTCTCGCGGTAGCCCGTTTGGCATCGTCGGCGCGTTCTTTTTCGATGCGCTTGCGATAGTTGTCGAAATCGGCCTGACGGCGCATGAGCGTTTGGCGCAACTCGTTCAGTTCGCCCGAAATCTTCGCGACCTCGGCATCGGCGGCGGCGGAATCCGCGCTGAGTTTGGCTTCGTCGAATTGATCGGCGGCGTTCTGCGCGCTGCGTTCTGTGTTAAATGGTGAATCCTTGTCTGGCACCTTGCTGCCTCTCTTCTTGAAGAAGTGTTTCAAATTTTGCTCAAAGCTTCGCTGAATAGCTGCGCTACGTACGCGACAGCGGTCATGGCACGCTCGTAATGCATGCGCGTCGGGCCGAGGACGCCGAGCGAACCTTGCAGCAGGTCGTTCCGAGTGTATGGAGCGCTGATGATGGCCAGGTTGTCGCCGGCTTCCGATATCTCCTTCACTCCAATTTGCACATGGACGGGCTCGGGCGTTTCAATGCATGCGTTGAGCACCGTGACCAAGCGATGCTTTTCTTCAATCGCCGCCAAGAGTTCGCGGAGTTGCGCCTGGTTTGTGAATTCTGGTGTCCCAACAATTTGGGCCGTGCCCTCCACGTGAACCTGACTGCTTTGATTCTCTCCGAGCATCGCCGGGTCCCACAAAGTGAGGGCGTTGCCGATAATTCCCTCATATTGTTCTCGATCCGTGGCGAGTTTTAGGAGCAGGTCGCCGCGAATCGCTTCGAGAGTCCAACCAGAGTAGTGCCGATTCAAGAAATCCGCCGTGGCATCGAGCTCGCCTTGGGCAAAGGGCCTGCTCGGACGAACAATTTTATCGCGAGTGTTCCCTCCGGGTGAAATTAGGACGACAACTACGCGGCCATCCGGAAGCAGCCACATCCGCGCGTGTTCCAGAACGGTTCTTCCCAGCGGCGGTGAAACGATGATACCCAGACCGTTGGATACTTCTGCAAGAACGTGTCCCGCGCGCTCTGTAATTTCCGAGGCCGTCTTTGCGCCGCCCATTTCGCGCTGAATCCAGTCGCGATCGCCAATCGTCAAAGTGGCCTGCGAAGCAATCTCCTGAGCGAAGAAGCGATACGCAGCGGCGGTGGGAACGCGCCCCGCTGAAGTATGCGGCTGGTAGAGCAGGCCGCCATCTTCAAGATCAGCCATGACGTTGCGAATCGTCGCCGTGCTCAGCGTCTCCTCATAACGCTTCGATATCGCGCGCGAGGAGACGGGCTCGCCGGTCTCAATGTACGCTCGCACGAGGTCCGCGAGAATCTGACGGTTGCGGCGTTCCTGTAGGGCTGGATTCCTCATAGCAGCACTCTACGCTAAGTGCTAAAGAGCGCTACCTATATTGTAGAAAGCGTGTCAAGCAGCGTCAATGCGCGTTGTCTGCTGGTTTCGCGAAGACACAAGCCCTTGGTTAGTTGTTGTCGATCTGGGCGCGCTGGAGTTTGTCGGAATAGTCGATATAAATTGTCTTCCATTCGGAGAAGAAATCGATGGCGGCGATCGCGGCTTCGCGGTGACCGTTGCCGGTTTGCTTGGTGCCGCCGAAGGGCAGATGCGTTTCCGCGCCAATAGTCGGAGCGTTTACGTAGACGATTCCCGTGTAAAGATCGCGTGTCGCTGCAAAAGCCTGATTCACGTTGCGCGTGTAAATCGAGGCCGATAAGCCGTAGGGGACGCCGTTGGCGACTTCAATTCCCTGCTCAAAGCTGTCGATGGGAATCACCGAGACGACGGGGCCGAAGATTTCTTCCTGGGCAATGCGCATCTGCGGCGAGCAATCGCCAAACACGGTAGGAGCGTGGAACCACCCTTTCGCGTAGATGCCGCTATCCAAGCGGTTTCCGCCGGTAAGGAGCTTGGCGCCTTCATTCTTGCCGATTTCAACGTAGTCCATCACAGTCTTCAGTTGCTGCTCATTAATGCAAGGGCCCATGTCTGTATCGGAATCGAGGCCGTTGCCGACGCGCAAAGCTTTGACGCGGTCCACGAACCGCGAAACGAATTCGTGATAAATGCTCTTGTGAACGGCGACGCGGCTGGCGGCTGTGCAGCGCTGTCCGGTCGTCCCGAACCCTCCCCAGACCGCTCCATCCACTGCGAGGTCGAGATTCGCATCATCCATCACCACAATGATGTTCTTGCCGCCCATCTCAAGGCTGCAATGCTTGAAAGTCGGTGCACAAGCCTGCGCAATCAACCGGCCGACCGCTGTCGACCCCGTGAAGCTGACAACCGGTATGTCTTCGCTTGCCGCTAGTGGCGCGCCCGCACCGGGGCCATCGCCGCTGACGATGTTTACAACGCCCGGCGGAATACCAGCTTCGGTAAGAACCTGCACGAGGTGATACGAAGAGAGCGGAGTGTCCTCGGCAGGCTTCAGCACGACCGTGTTGCCGCTAATGAGCGCAGGAGTCATCTTCCACGACGGGATAGCCATCGGGAAATTCCATGGCGTGATCATGCCGCACACGCCGATCGACTGCCGCACACTCATGGCGAACTTGTTGGGCAACTCCGAAGGAGTCGTCTGGCCAAACAGCCGGCGCCCCTCGCCAGCCATGTAATACGTCATATCGATCGCTTCCTGAACGTCGCCGCGTGCTTCCGCCAGGACCTTGCCCATCTCGCGCGTCATGTCCTTGGAATATTCCTCTTTGCGCTGCACCAAAAGCTCGGCCGCGCGGAAGAGAATCTCGGCCCGCTTCGGGGCGGGAACCAGGCGCCACTTTTTGTAAGCCGCTTTCGCGGCGTCTACTGCCGCATCCACATCCTCAGACGTCGAGGACACAAACATTCCGACCAACTCATCGGTGTTCGCGGGATTGCGGTTCTCGTAGGCTTTGCCGCTCCGCGATTCCACCCACTCGCCATTGATAAAATTCTTGAATACTCGAGGCGCTACCGAGGTAGCCATACTTCCTCCATTGCTTTGATGTGCTGGTTGAAAGTCTCGTTGTGCCTGCGGGCTTGAACGCGGGGCACCGCGTGGAGTCTAAATTCTACAGTCCGTTCGAAGGACCGTCAAATCAGGCTTCGTGCCTTTTTGAACTGTTCTATATAGCACAGATTCATAGACCCTCTTTTGGTCGAATGAACAAGAACCCAAAAGGCATAAGACGTCACCCCATGGCTCCAGTGCCAGACAGGACTGACATGAGCGGGAAAAACCTTCGATCCGTACCGGCAGACCAGCGCACCAATACCGCGGGAAAACAGGTAACGAACAAAGTACTGTTGGCGGCACCCGATAGTGAATTCGATTTGATGCGGGCGGACTTGACGTATATCGACCTGCCGAGTCATCTAAGCCTTCATGAGCCGACGCAAGACATCCAGTTCGTCTATTTTCCGAACTGCGGGATGGTTTCTCAAGTGGTAGTCACCAAAGACGGCCGAACCGTGGAAGTTGGCGTAGTGGGCAAGGAAGGCTACGTTGGATCAGGGTTGGCAAGCGGCCTCAGCAGAAGTTCCGTGCGCGAAATCATCCAAATCGCGGGCCACGGCTTCCGAATGATGGGTAATGCCCTGGACCGGATTCTACGTTCGGCCCCGCAGCTGCATGCGCTTTTAAACAGGCATACGGGGCTTCAAGGAATGCAAGTGGCGCAAACTGCGGCGTGCAATCGCTTGCACGATATCCAGCAACGCCTTTCGCGGTGGCTGCTGATGACCCAGGACCGAGTCGGCTCTGGAATGCTCCCCATTACTCACGATTTTATCGCCACCATGATGGGTACCGACCGGACCACAGTGAGCTTGGCGGCAGCCGTGATGCAAAAAAACGGAATCATAGACTACGTGCGAGGCGCCGTGAAAATTGTGAATCGCAGGAAACTCGAAAAATCTTCATGCGAATGCTACAGCGTCATCCAACAGCTTGAGGACGAACTCGGATTGAGATAGCTGTTCTTGCCAATGTCGTGTACACCACAGACAGCACTCCCTTTCTATAGTTAGTGTCTTGCCCTTGCACGAACAGCTCGGTTCGGATGTGTGTTCAAAGCGCGGGGGCTCGAGCGGGACTTCGCGCGGGGCAACCTAAAGGCCTGCTTTTGTCGAGACGGTGTCGCTCGGAAGCAGTTCGAGGTTGCTTTTCGAAGAGATAAAACCGCGAGAGGTCTTAAGGCGTCCAATCGTGTCAATGCATCGAAAACTTGTCTGGGTCGAAAGCCAGAATTTTCAGGGCTGGGCTTGCTCCGAGTGTGCCTGGGCATTTAAGCCTGTAGGCCCGCTCGTCGGTGAGTCCATTGACGAGATGAAGATGCACTACGAACAACAGCGCAACAAGGAATTCGTATCTCATGTCTGCGCCGAACATCCGCGGCCAGCAAAGAATCTCCGTTAGCCAAATCACTCGTCATTCATAAAAATGGAGTTTTTAAACACTCGACGAGCTGCCGGCCTAGCTATGAGGAAGACCCCTGCTGAATGCCTCTTTCTGCCCGCGGGACTAAAGCCATCACGCGGAATCTGAGTTCTTCCGTCCGCCGCAATTACCTTCAAATTCCGTCTTCCCGGTGTTGAGCGGTTCGGAGCCGAAAGCGCCGATAAGAGGCTGAAAGTTTCGCAAGGATTTGGGGTTCAGGGTATGCTCCAGGACGCATGCGATGGCTCGCGGCAGCGATCTGCTCAGACCGGTGGGATCAAGTTTGCTAAGCCCCATTGCTGTTCGTGTCTGTAAGGCGCGGGCCGGCAGACTAAGCTTCTAATGCCAGGAGATAACATGAAGAAACTAGTCTTCGCCATTATTCTGTCCGCCCTAGGAAGCACAACCCTTTTCGCGGCTCACATACCTTCAAGAACCGAACCAATCCGTGTACTCCTTCTTGACGGGCAGAGCGGCGGTCCTTACCACGCCTGGCAACTGACCTCAGGCGTCCTGAAAAAGGAGCTAGAGGACGCGGCGATATTCCAGGTAACTATTGCGACATCTCCGCGTTTTGGCGAGGACTTCGGCAACTTCAAGCCGGATTTCAGCAAGTATCAAACAATCGTTCTAAATTACGACGCGCCCGACTGGCCTACCGACTTGCGTGAGCAGCTTGAGGTTTACGTCAAGAATGGCGGAGGACTCGTAGTCGTCCACGCCGCCGACAATTCGTTCCCCGATTGGCCTGCGTTCAATCAGATGATCGGCATCGGTGGCTGGCGTGGCCGTTCAGAGAAGTCGGGTCCCATGTGGTATTTCAAGGATGGCAAGCTGGTCTCGGACAATTCTCCGGGGTCTGCCGGCTCGCACGGAAATCGACTCCCTTTCCAGGTAGAGACTCGCGCGCCAGAACACCCGATTATGAAAGGGCTGCCACACATCTGGATGCACGGCGCCGACGAGCTCTACGCAACGCTCCGCGGACCAGGCCAAAATATGACCGTACTCGCAACCGCTCACTCGGATCCGGCGAATCATGGCACCGGACATGACGAGCCTATGCTTATGGTGTTGAGTTACGGTAAGGGCAGGATTTTTCATACCACGATGGGACATGACGTTGCCGCCCTGAGCTGCGCTGGTTTTATCGCCACGTATCGGCGAGGAGCGGAGTGGGCCGCCACAGGTCGCGTCACCCAAAAGGTTCCAGCTGATTTTCCGACGGCCGATTCCGTGAGTCTTCGCGTCGAGATTCTAAAGATGGATCCTGCTTTTGTGAATGGACCGCCTCAAGTCAATCCCTTCGATGGCCCGGCCAACTCGGCCCTGGCTGCCATGAAGAAACGGGCAGAAGAGCTTGGTATTGGCGGTGTTGCCGTGGTGGCTTACTTCGAGGGCGACAAGATTCGCTCGTGGAGCTCAAAAATGCTCGTGATCGGCAGGATGAGAGACGAGCCTTCACAAACCGACAAAGGAGCAAACCTGATCGGCATCGCCTACGCCAAAGCCGTGGAGATGGCGGATACGCTCAAAGATAGCGGCAGCCAGGTGCGTCCGCCCATGACCGGAGAATTTGGATGGAAAGGTGGCGTCATCGTTCGCGGAAAAAATGGATACCTGATCGCGGCCTTCAGCGGCGGCAAATCCGAAGACGACGTCAAGATATCGAGAGCTGGCGTCGAGGAACTAAGCACCGGGCTTTAGTGACCCAGATAGAAGAGGAGAGCATTGTTCCAAAACTTTCGGTGTGAGGGAATCCGGCGGCCGAGTAGGGGCCTGGTCCTCTCTAAGTGCAGCGATTTGGATTCGGCGCGCAACACCGAAACGATTAAAATGGCATTCCAGTCATGCTTGTGCTATGGTGGTCTTGCGCTTAATACCTCGGTTGTGTTGTGCGGTCCCTCAAGTTGAGTTGTTGATCTGAGATTACCCGCCTGCAGTTGCCTCCGTAAGTCTTCAGCGTAATCTAAAATAAGACTGGCAATGCGAATTGCCGGGCTCGCACCGAAGTTGTGTGCGCGCCGGAGCCGCTCCCGCCAGCAAGAAAGCAATACGAATGCATAGTTTTACAGAATTACCGATCTCCGCCTATATGAAGGAGAGGTTGGCAACCGCGCGATTTTCGACACCGACTCCCGTGCAAGCTGCGGCTATTCCGCAAGCGCTCGAGGGCAAGGACGTGCTCGCAACCGCGCAGACCGGAACCGGCAAAACGCTGGCGTTCCTGATCCCGGTGATCGAGCAACTGCTCAAGAGCAAGACGCCTGGAATTACGGCGCTGGTGCTGGTGCCAACGCGAGAATTGGCCATGCAGGTGGTAGCACAGTTCAACGCCTTGCGTGGGACGCAACTTGTGCCCGCTGGACTGGTGGTTGGCGGATTGGCTGAGGGTGCTCAGCTTAACGCCATTCGTAAGGGAGCGCGTGTCGTTGTGGCGACTCCTGGACGTTTGGAAGACTATCTCGACCGCAAGCTGTTTAATTTCAATTCCCTGCGCATTTTGGTCCTCGACGAAGCAGACCGCATGCTGGACATGGGGTTTCTGCCGGCCATCAAGCGCATCGCGTCGATCCTCCCGAAAGATCGCCAGACGATGTGCTTCTCCGCGACCATGGAAGCATCGGTCGCTCACCTTGTGAAGGACTATCTGCGAAATCCGGCGCGACTCGCGTTTGGATCGATCCTGAAGCCTTCCGAAAATGTGCGCATGCAGGCGTTCGAGGTTTCCGTGGACCGGAAACAGGAAATGCTGCAGCGTTTGCTGGCGAAGGAGACCGGGCGATGCCTGGTCTTTTCGCGCACTAAGCGCGGCACCGAGCGCATTACCAAGAGCCTGAACCGCGACGGCTTCTCGGCCGCCATGATTCACGGTGACCGTTCCCAATCGCAACGGAACGCAGCGCTTGCCGGATTTCAGCAGGGACGATATCGCGTACTTGTGGCGACGGATCTTGCTTCGCGCGGAATTCATGTGCAAGACATCGTACACGTCATCAACTACGATCTGCCGGACATCGCGGAGAACTTCATTCACCGCGTTGGGCGCACGGGTCGCGCTGGAAGCCACGGAGTTGCTTCCACGCTGTTCTCACGAGAGCAACGGTCGGAGCTTTTCCATCTGGAACGGACGCTCGGCATTCGCATCGAGCGTCTTAACCCAGAACCGGGCGCAACTAACCCTAAGAATGGCATGTACATACGGAGGGAATCGGCGGCAGTGCCCACAAATGGCGCTCCGAAAGCAGCGCCTGTCCGGTCGACGATGGTTGCGCTTCCTGGAGAGATTCTCCAGTCGCAGCTCGAAAATTAGTGTCGTATTTAATCCAAGGATTAAATACCCCAAGCCGGAAAATTGTAACCCCGTTGTGTTGTGTGGAGTGCCTGTGACGGGAATATTTTCTGTGAAGCAGTAGTCTACAGGGGCAACGGATGTTTCTCCTTGAGCGTGCGGGCTGGCTCGCTTCACCCTGGCGGGCCAGCCCGTGCGCCACTTACCAAACCCTTCTGGGAAGATTGCTTCGGTTTCTGGAAAACCCTGGACCGTCTTAACCCTGGCCTTCGCCATCTTCTAGGGTGGTATCTTTTCTGAGCCCCTGCACTAAACAACTCCTTTTCAGGCGCATAGGCTGGTTCGCGGAGGCATTTCCGTAGAAGAACTGAGGCCAGCATTCGCTGGGCGGGCCGGGGTTATTGTTTATAGCGGGGGACTGGCGACGATGGGCTAGTAGCGAGCGAGGAGGAACTCACAGGAGGCATAGGCGCGGCGAGGCCGGCGGTTTGGGAACCGAGGCCAAGCTTCTGAAGAGTCTTCGCGTCGAGCTTACCTGAGGGATTCAGACCGTGCGCCTCCTGGAATTTCTTCATGGCGTCGACCGTGGACGGATCCCACTTGCCGCTTGGATTGCCGGTAAACGAGCCGTCCTTCGCGAGCGCCGTCTGGATCTCGGAGATGCGCTGAGGATCAGGGGCCTTCTGGCCCCGCTCCCGGGGTGTGGTTTTTCTGGTGGATTTCGCGTGGCGAGATCGAGAGCCGGGCTTTGGCGAAGGGGACTTGGTGGAGTTAGCGCCTTGGGCCTTTGCAGCGGATGCGGTTACACCCATACCTGCTGCAACGAGCAGCGTCAGGGCCAGGCGGGTCGCTTTTCGCAGTCGCATTAGTTTTTGTCGATGCGCCGCAGGAGACGCAAGCGTCTCCCCGGGTTTATTGTTGCTGGTTCTCCGCCGGAACGACGCCGGAAAGGAATAATGTCAAAGTGAGATCGTCTCGGCGGCTCAGTACTTTAAAAACTACATTGTCGCCAGGTTTAAGCTTAGATACGACAGCCCGATAGTCCTCCAAAGACTCGATCGGCGCGTGATTGATCTCGGCGATGACGTCGCCTCGCGAAAAACCTAGATCGTCCGAGGCAAAGCTGGCAGGATCCACGTCCGTCACGATGACGCCCTTCTTGCCATCCATGCCGAAGCGCTGTGCGCGATCGTGGGTCAAGTTGTCCACATGGAGACCAAATTCAATCGGCGCGGCCTCGCCAGGTTGGTCACCCAGACGGCCAGCGGTGTTCGGGAAGACGTGCGTGCGGTCTTCTACGATCACGGTCGCCTCTTTCTGAGTGCGCTCGCGGACATACGTGAGCTTCATTTTCGTGCCGATCGGCGCCTGGGCGATGGGATTGACCAGGTCATTGCCAGTCTTGATAGGCTGACCGTTGACACTGGTGATGACGTCGCCACCCCTAAGTCCGGCTTTTTCGGCAGGGCTGCCGGGCTCGATGTATTCCAGCACGACACCATACGGAGCGCCGAGCGACTTGAGCGTAATTGGGTTGGTGCCGAGTTCTTCCTCAAACCTGACGCCAATGGAACCGCGCGTGACGCGGCCGTTGGCAATCAGCTGGTTGTAAACACTGATCGCGGTGTTCGAGGGAAGCGCGAAGCCGACGCCTTCGTAGCCGCGGCTGCCGGTAATGATGGCGGTGTTGATGCCAATAACTTGGCCTGCCAAATCAACCAGCGGACCGCCGGAATTGCCCGGATTGATGGCTGCATCGGTTTGGATGAAACGCTGAAATTGCTTGGCGAGGCCCAGGCCGCCGCGGTCCTTCGCGCTGATGATGCCAGCGGTAACTGTCGCTTGCAGGCCAAAGGGGCTCCCGATTGCCAGGACCCAGTCACCGACTTGCACGCCGTCCGAATTGCCGAGCTTGGCGGTAGGGAGTTCCTTGTTTACTTCGATCTTGATGACGGCCAAATCGGTGTCGTCATCCGCGCCGACAACCTTGGCGGTGTAGCGCGCGGTGTCGTTGTTGAGCTGAACTTGAATTTTCGTAGCGTTTTCGATGACGTGATTGTTGGTGAGAATGTAGCCGCGCTTGTCTACGATTACCCCGGAGCCGAGGCTGCGCTCCGCTTGAGGAGGTCCATCCTGACGGCCATCGAAGAAGCGGTCGAAGAAATCCTGCATCGGATCGTTGTCATCGTCTGGATTGGTGTTGGGATTAGCAGGTTTCGAGCGGCGCATTTTAGAGTTGGGCTTTTTCTCGAGTACTTGCGTCGTGGCAATGTTGACGACCGCCGGCTCGACCCGATTCACGATGCCGGAAAAAGAGCTAGCCGAGGGAATCGGATCCGGCACGGTGAGACGTGCTGCATCGGTGCCGCTGAACGACTTCATGGCGGAAACACGGCCCGAGATCACGGAGCCAATCATGATTCC
>Ga0210398_10002101_pt1 | contig 19696 bp, 14 predicted proteins | sample IncBWC4OmetaG_FD_161047 | JGI IMG/M metagenome (GOLD analysis project Ga0210398, IMG submission 161047) | Forest soil microbial communities from Barre Woods Harvard Forest LTER site, Petersham, Massachusetts, United States - Inc-BW-C-4-O | ecosystem: Environmental > Terrestrial > Soil >...
AAGAACAAGAATTTCTGGGGAAAACAGAAGTACTCCTGCAGCAGCCGGTAGCCCTGAAAACTGGTTTCGGAATAAGGCAGGAGCGCTTCCTCGCGGCTGAACCCGACATCAAGAATCGAGTGGCGCGGAAGGATGGTAGAGCGCTTTTTTCCTGTCTTGTCCCCATAGCGTAGAAGCACCCGGTTCACATTGTTGAACAGCAGTTCATAAATCCAATGCGCCGCTTGGGAATCGCCGCCGATGCGGAAGCGGAGATCCCGCATCGCGAGCGCCGAGAGTTTGGCGGCACCTAAAGACTGCAGCTCAATGCGAACCGCATATTGCGCGTCCACGGCGTCAATGCCGGCCGACATGTTCGCAGCGCGGCCAAAGCTGGCGCTGGCAACGCCGATGGGCCAGAGGCGCGTGGGGTAAGCGGTTCGGAAGCGGCACTGCACGCCGGCGATCGGTTCGGCGTACGCGGTCGCTCCCCGGGGAACGATGTGGCCGGTGGATATCTTGCTCTGCTCCGGATCTACCTCAAACTGCACGATCGCCATGGACGGAACCGGCCGCAGAAAGTGGGGATACAGCAGATCGATCAGGGCCTGCGTAATCTCCGGGAATTCGTCGTCAATCTTGCGCTGAATGCGCCCGGCAATCAGAGCGAAAGCCTCAATCATGCGCTCGACGTGCGGATCGTCGCAGCCGTTGCGGGTCAGTTTCAGCGCGGCTGCACGCTCCGGATAGCGTTGGCCGAATTCAGACGCCATCTTGCGAATGAACAGCAATTCGCGCTCGTAATAAGGAAGCAGTTCACTGATCATTGTGAGCTAACCTGTTGCTATCCGGGACCTAACTTTGGACGATTGCGACCTCACCCGTATCCCGTTTCAATCCCATCTCAAAAGCGACCCGCTCGGAAAGAAACTCCGCCTTCGCCTCCATGCGAAAGCGCAGGAGCAAGTTGTAATTTTCGCCATCAATCAATCGTACCGACACATTGTGCAGCCGGGGCTCGAAGTTCCGAATCGCCTCTTCCATCCATTTGCAAAGTCTGGTCTGTTCCGCGGTCGATCGCAGGCCTCCGCATTTCGTAAAGTCTGGAATGCCGAAATTGACGATGGAGGTCGCAGTCTCCTCAAATTCCGCTGGAACCAGGTTCTCTTCGCGCCGCGTATTTAAGAGCACGTGCAGATCGCGCGCGATGGATGCAGCGAACTGATCCGCATCGCTGCGGCGACGACCGATCTCGCGGTTCGATTCTTCGGGCGGCACCAGCCGATCCAGAATCGTCGGCACCAGTTCGGTTTCTGCGTAACGCGCCATGTTCAGCCTTGCTCCGTCGGTTCGCCGCAAGCTAGAGCCTGCCAGGGATCGAGGCGGCTGAGCTTCAGGAAAAACTCCATGGCCTTATCCGGGTTCGCGGTTCCTGCGCTCTTCTCTCGATAACAGCGCACCAGCCTGGTCCATACCGCGCCGATCATCTCCGATGTTTCCCAGGCAGTCAGATTGTGTTTGTCGACCAGTTCATTCAATTCTTCCAGGATCGATTTCGCTAACATATGACGGTTCGTCTGCAGGCAGATGTCCGCCAGCAAAAGCTTTCTTTGAAACCGTAAGCGCCCATTCGCCTCTGCCGCCGCCAGTGCTGCCATGGTGGCTAGTGCGCCGTCCACGTCTCCTGAGCGGGCCTTGCGTTCGGCTTCCGCCCATGAATCTCCCAGGGAGCCCTGCGGAGTATCCGATCCCAGCGCCAAAGAATGCATGCTCACGAGACCGCCCGCATTCGTTCCCTTCGAAAGCGCGCCTTGCTTCTTGCGCAGAATGCTGGTTACCGCGGTGCGGCAGTCATCGAAAACTTGATTGGCGCTGGCAAATGAAAGCGCACCCGGTCCAAACTTCTCGTTTGCCACTTGCTCTAGCTCCGCAAATTCGCTCCGCGCTTCTTCGAGCTCTTTGCCCAGCGTTTCGTACTGCTCTCTGCTTCCAGCGGCGGCGGCAGATTCAAATTCTGCTGCGCTAATCATGCCGTTCTGCCGTAGAGCTTCGTCGCGATAGTTCAACGAATAATTCACCGCCGGCGAAGGCCGCATGGTCAGCGGAATCTCCCGCATCACCTCGGCAAGCTTGTCGTTGAGCCAATCTAACTTTCCGTACCTGTCTTCGAGACTGCCGTTCTCCGGCACCGGGTAGAGACCTTTATCGCTAAACTCCGTGAGCAGCCCCCGCACCGCCCAAATCCCATCTCGCACCCCGGCGAACCCATGCAGGCGCGCACAGGATTCCGTCAGAAATACTCCCAACTCCAGATCCTTGGATTTCGTACATAACGCTTTCTCGACAAGTTCCTTATAGTTGGACCAGTCCGTCTTAATCGGATTGGCGGGTTGCCAATCGCGCTTGTCGGCTGTGTCGCTGAGATTGGGCTTCGCCTTCTTGATTGCGACCCAATCCTTCAGCGCCCTCAGGTCTTCTCCCGCGGGCTTTTCTGCGGAGATCGGGATCAGGACCCGCTCGTCCACCACTCGAGTCACGGACATGACGCCACCTCAAGCGTGCGTACCTGAAGAATCGGGCAATCGGTCTCGCCTGATGCGATCACCTTCTGCCCGTAAGCCAATGTGAATTCCCCCCGATCAACCGGCCAAATGGTGCGACGGCCGAGCTTTAAATCGTCAGATTGCAGATGGGAATCAACGTAAAGGGAAAATACGAGCACTTCACCGTGCGCGCCGGAATGAAGTGCCAAGGTTGCTGGAGCCCATACCATATCGCGCAAGTATTTAGGCTCGGGAAGGGAAAGCAGTTGCAGAGAATCCCATGGGATCCAGGTGTAGTGGCCTTCCATGATGACTTCAAGAAATGGTCCCAGCAAGTCGTTGGTGTCGCTCAGTTCGTCAATCTGCGCGCCATTGAGCGTGCCGTGTAACTCGCCGCGCAGGTCGAGCGCGGTCTGGAGCGACTTGGCAGCCGACGTGGAATCGCTGGCGGCATAGTGTTCGACCGCTTCCAGCTGAGCATCTGCGTAGGGCGAATCGTCGATCACGCGAGGGCGAGGACCGCCGTGAAAGAAACGCCTGCGCTCTTTCTCCGCCTGGATGGCTCCCAGATACATGCCGGCCCCGCCGATCATCTCGGCATTTGACGTCGCGAGTACTTCCAGTTGTTTGCCGGCGCGCTCCAAGTCTCCGTTGAGGCAAAGCAGTTCAAAGTAAAAGGTGCGCGCAGCCAAGTCGGTGGGCTTGGCCTTAACCTCTCCAGCTACGCGCTCAATCGCAGCCGAGAGCTGACCGGTCTCAAGCAGTTCGGTTCCGACCATGTCAGCTCCTTCATCATTCGTCTGATCTACGCAGAGGTTACGTCGGGCCGGTTCGGAAACCCAGCCCCCTGCAAGAGTGATCGCTTATGCAGCGACTTTGTTTTCCACCAAACTCCATCCGCCGGTCGTGTTGCCGCCCTTGCTTCCATCCGTACGCTTCTGCTGGGTGTAAGTCCACTTAATCGTGCCGTAGTTGAAGCTGACAGATTCACTCGGAAAATCGCCACCGCCGGCCGGTGCGACATGGGAAATCACGACTTGCTCCATCTTGATCTCCATGTACTTCACCCGCGCGTCGCCGGAGGCGCGCATTAAATTGATGGTTACGTCCTTAAGATGCTTGCCGCTGGAGCACAGCTCGTAGAGCTTGGGCGAAGCCAGGTCCACGAATTTGGTGATCGAGAAGTCCGAATGCTGGCAGCGTCCAACGGTACCGCCTCCAGCGGAGGAGCCGGTCGCGGACGCCGGCTGCGAAATAGAGTGGTTGTAAGAGAGAAGCTCGATCCAGTCTTTGTGCTCTGAATCGGTGCTCTCCCCTTTAAGGCTATCAACTTGCATGAACATATCGGGCATAACTAGCTCCTTATTACTGATGCGGACAGAGTTCGAGATTGCAAGACCTGCAACCCCTGCGTTTCACACTTAGGCCTTGGCCGGCAGCTTGGCGACCAGGCGCAGCGATACTGTGAGTTCGTCCAACTGAAAGTGCGGCCGCAAATACGCCACAGCGTTATACGCTCCCGGCTTGCCTGCAATTTCAGTGACTTCAATTCGCGCCTCGCGCAAGGGGAACTTGGCCTTTTGTTCTTGACTGGCCAAATCATCCAGCAGAACATAATGCGAGATCCACTGATTCAGGAACTGCTCGCATTGCTCGCGCGACATGAAAGAGCCGATCTTGTCGCGCATCATCGCCTTGAGATAGTGGGCAAAACGCGATACCGCGAAGATATATTGCAGCTGCGCGGAGAGTCTCGCGTTGGCGTTGGCATCGTCGCTCAGATAGACGGTCGGCTTCTGGCAGGATTGCGCCGCCAAAAACGCCGCCCGGTCCGTGCCCTTGTAGTAGCACAGCGGAATGAATCCCAATTTCGCGAATTCATTTTCGCGGCGGTCGGTGATCGCGATTTCGGTGGGACACTTTACGGCAATGTCGCCGTCATCGGTAGTAAAGGTGTGCGTCGGCAGACCTTCCACTAACCCTCCACCTTCCACTCCCCGGATGGCTGCGCACCACTCGTAGCGGGCAAAGGCATCGGTAAGCCGCGCGGCAAAAGCGTAAGCGGCGTTTCCCCACAGATACTTGCTGTGATCTTTGCCGTCGACATTCTCCTCGAAGTCAAAAGCCTCCACCGGGGCAGTCTCTTTACCATAGGGAAGCCGCATGAGCACGTGCGGCAGCACCAGGCCGACATAACGGGAGTCTTCGCTTTCGCGGAAGGACTTCCAGCGAATGTAGGCATCGTTGTCAAAGATCTTGGCCAAATCCCGCGGGCCGGCCAGATCCGTAAAGCTCTCCCAGTTGAACATCTTCGTGCCGGCGCCGGCGATGAACGGCGCATGGGCCGCGGCCGCAAGATTGGACATCTTCTCCAATACTTCGAGGTCATCCGGATGCCGGCCAAATTCGTAATCTCCCAACAGCGCTCCGAAGGGATGACCGCCGAGCACGCCATAGCCCTCATCGTGGACTTTCTTGAAGGTGGCGCTTTGGTCGAACTCGGAGGCCTTGCGTAGATCCTTCAAAAGGTCATTCTTGCTGATGTTCATGACCTTGATCTTCAACATCGTGGAGGTCTCGGTTTGAAACACGAAATACTTCAGTCCGCGCCATGCTGATTCGAGTTTCTGGAATGCCTCGGCGTGCATGACCTCATTCAATTGATTGGTGAGGGCCTGATCTATGGCGGCGATGCGGGCATTCAGCATCGCTTCGGTGTCGGCGGACACCTTCATTTCGCGGGTCACCACTTGCTCAACCAGGGCCTCTACCCACTGCTTGGCAACGTCGCGCTCCTCATCGGTAGGCGCCAGCCGGCCTTCTTTGAGTATTTTCTCGAGTAAACTGCCTTCGCTTTCAACCGCCCCTTGAGGTATTGGTTTCGGAAGAGCTCCCATGTTAGTTCCCCTTTCCCGGCTCAGGCTCGGGCAGACCGACTTCGGTGCGCAACTTATTCAATTCCTGATCGTCGCTGAGTATCTGCTGCAGCATCTTCTCCAGCTTGTCGTTGCCGTACAGACTGCTGCGCAGGTTCGATAGCTTTCGCCGTAACTCAATCAGCTTTCTCAGCGGTTCGACCTGCTCGACCACATTCTGCGGCTCGAAATCCTCCATGCTGGAGAACTTGAGTTCGACGCCAATTTTCGTATCGTCGTCACTGAGCTTGTTGTCGACCTTAAAGGTGATCCGCGGAGTCATCTTGGCCAGAACTTTGTCAAAGTTATCCCGATCAATCTCGACAAATTTGCGGTCCTTGATCGCGGGAAGCGGCTTGTCGGGCTGTCCCGAAAGATCCGCCAGCACTCCGACTACAAAGGGTAGTTCTTTCTTCTCGATTGCTCCGCCAGTTTCAACGTCGTATGTGATCTGTACGCGCGGTGGACGAACCCGTCCGATTTTTTTCTGTAAACTCTCTTTTGGCATGTTTAGACTCCCTGGAAAAAACGACTTAGGCACCCAATCAATACCGGAGGGCCGCAAGCTTACTACTTATCGGTAAATCTGTCCACCCCCACTTAGTTGCGGTTAGTTGCGGCCGTTCCCGGTTTGGCTCAGCTCTAACTCTCGTCTCCAAGCTGTATAGTGCTGCTCGCCCCGAAAACGTTTCAAAGGTTCGCGGCTGTTTTCACTGCCCTACGCCCAGCGTCCTACGGCTGGGCGTGCGCTAACTGCACGGCCCACCAACCCTCGCAGCGAAGTTTAGAAAAATAACTCCTTCCGAAGATATTGCTGGCGGCCGAGTCAATCCGAATCTGAATCGTGGCAGGACTTCCCTTCGAATCCTGCAACGGCGTGTGACTATTGGCAAACATCACCGAGCGAAAAGTGAAGAGGCCGCCGTTTTGATCGTCAGCCGCCTGCAACAGTCGAAAGAGGCCCCAGGGACCGGGAAACTGGGCAAGCATCTTCTGTCCGCTCTTAAACCTAAACCCGGTCCTGAGGTCCAGTTGGGTGGGAGCAGCCGTAACGGGCGGCCACACAAGTTTTTGGACGCTTCCCTTTCCCGGGGTGTATTTGATCGCGTGGCCATCGACATCAAGTTCAAACGAGATTTTGCCGGTGCCGTCCAAGGTCAGCGTGTAGTCAAAATGAGGGACATTTCCACCATCGGCATACAGAGCATCCCGAAGCTGGCTTAAGCTGTTCAATTCTTGCAAGAAAGGCTGGGAGTAGGTAGCCGGGAAATCCGCTTTGCCTGCCCACGTTTTACCCTGCCGCGCATAGGCCTGCGAAACGTCAGGCGATTGCTCAAACTGAGCCAACGTGCCGGTCGTGGGAGCAAAGACCTGGTTCAGGTCCTGCGTGGTCGCATCCAGTGACGAGGTGGCATCGAAGGGAAACTTGGTCTGAAGCGGCGCGATGCTTGAGCAAAGGTCGTTTTCGGCCCTGTTGATCCGCGCGATCACCGGCCGGAAGTCCGGGGGTGCGGGCGGCGGCGGTATTGGTTTAACCGGTGTTTTTCCGATCGCCGCGCTCGCGTAACGAAGGGGCTCTTCCAGCAAGTTCCCCAAATCGAGGTCCATCTTGGAGGGCTCGTTTGGGAACGATCCCTTAAGCGAGTGGAGAGCCGTTTCCGCGCTTACGACCGCCTGGTTCGCCTGGTCAAGCAACTGCTTATCCGCAGCCGCCGCCTTATCAATCTTAGGTGGAATCGCCGCCAGGGCATTGCTCAAGTTTTCGAGAGCTTTCACATATTCCTGGTTCTTGTCGTTCAGCCATTTCTCCGAATTCGCCGGATCGACCATCGCATGCACCGGCTCGAACTCGCGCATAATCTCGGCCGAACCCAGGCTGGGCTGTGGTGTCAGCTGATCAGCGGGCTTCGAAGGCTTCCTGTTGCCATACTTGTCGAAAAGGTCGGTCACGGTTTGCTTTACGCTGGCAGCGCCTTGCTCGATACTTTCCTCCGCTTTTGACACCGTCGTTGCGGGCGCGACAACATTCGTGTCGTGCGAGGCCATGTAAATCAGCCCCAACAGCGGTGAGCGGTTGTTGTCGGCCAGTATGCGCAATTTACGCGAGGCATCAGCCGTATTGCTGAAACCCACCACATGGTGCGCCTCGAAAAATGACTTCCAGTGCTGGACGTAACTCTTGACGTAGAGATCCTGTAGATCTCGATCGGTGGACGCATCGCTCGACCACTTCGAAATAGCCGACGTACTCCCGACCACGCAGGGCTCGCCCGCCGAAGCCAGCTTGTGACTGTGAATGTTGTCGATCATCGCCTGCCAGCCGTCGCGCGTGTAGACGCCGTCGATGCTGTTCGGCCCCGTCATCACCTCCGTGTAGTTCGAGGCGTACCGCGTCAACAAATCGGGCTGCTGCCTGCGGTTCACCTCCGCCATGAGAGCGTGAAAGAGTTTGTCCGGGCCGTTCAGGTTTTGCAGGTAAGCCTGAGCCCGGCCGACAGCTTCGCTGTTCTCCCTAAGCTCGGCCTTGTACGGATTCTGAATCTTCAGCTCAGCAATGTAAAAGTCCATTTGTTTTTCAGCCAGAGAGGTTGAGTCTGGCTGAGCCGAAACTGCAGAGGTCCAGACGGGAATGAGCGTCGTGCTCAGGAAATTATCGTCGGGAGGGCACGTCTGCGAAGCGACCATCCGGTAAGACTTCAGCAGGTTGTAGACGTCGTCCTGTACCGGAGCATTCGGCTGCAACGACAGAAAGCGGGCTGTGAGCAGCTCCAACACGGGGCTTATGAAGATTCTACGAAATCGGTCGAAGTAAAGGCGATCCAGCGCAACGGTCGCGTCGCTTCCCGAATAGAGTCCCCAGCGGTACGATAGCGGAGCGCCATGGCGCTGGTAGCCCAGAAGGCGGACCAGCGGTTCGCGCAAGGACTCGAGCCCCGTGATCGCAATCGGAGTTGCCGCGGTCGGCGGGGCTAGCGAAGTTGCCGCGACCGCGGATGCGACTTCGTCCAGCAACTGCCGGTTGTTCCTCCACGAGTTTACCCACAACAGGCTCAGGATCAGAAAGACCGCGCCCACCGCCCCCAATGCAAGATGCCGATACGATTGCTCGCGCGTATCGACTCGCGGCGTGGTGTTCCCGGCACGATCCTTCAGGATGACTTCGTGGAAAACTTCAGTGAGAAATGTCCACTTGGCAATCGTTCCTTCCGGCGCCGCCGCGCGTGAGGGAGCGACCGGTTGCAACTTCGATCCGAAAAGTATGGTTGCCTCGGTGCGTCTCTTGACCACGGAGAAGTCGGCCACGCTGTTTTCGAGTCCGGTCGCTGCGGCAGCTCGCGAAACATATCTCTGGCCGGCAAAGTAAAACCCGCGCAATCTTGAGCCCTGGTTCAGGAGATTTGAACGGAAGGCGTCCAGCAGAAACTGCACCAGTTCGCCGCGAAGCTTCTTTAACTCCCTAGGAAATTCATATCCGAGGGATTTCTTCCGCGAGTCGTCCTCTCGAGCCAGAAACACCCCGCGTTTGTCGGCGAGAGACATGTAGAGCCGGTTGAAATAGTCGGTGAGGCGTTTGCCCTCCCGGTCCGCATAAATGTCGGCCGACTCGTTCTTGGGCCTGAGCAGGGGAAGCGTCACACCCACCAACTTCCGCCCCTCGGCGTCGCTCAGATGCGCAAAAAATTCCGGAAAGCTTTGCAGGGCGTCGCACTTGCTGAACAAAACATAGACCGGGAAATCCTTGCCAAAGACCGTTCCAACGGTTTGCAGGCGATCATTCAAGGTTCGAGCAAAAGCACTGATCCGCTGAGGATCGGGCGCCCTCACAAACAAGTTGGTATCAGCAACTACGACAACGCCGGTAAGGTTCGGCTGCGGCCCCTGCCGGCCGAACAGTATTTTTTTCCATCGGGGCACACGCTGCTGCGCCGAGAGAATGCGCAGCGCTTTTTCCCAATGCTCTGGCTCCTGCATGACGACGCGCCCGGAGATATCCGCGAATACCGATCCTTCGGCCAGCCACAGGTTGCAGACTCGGGTGGGAAGAACGATTCCCTCGCGGGAGGCTTCGCCAGCAAGCAGGTGCGGCTCCAACCCGGAGTTCACCAGCGCGCTGGTTTTCCCCCCGCCTTCGGCGCCCATCACCAAAAACAGAGGCAGTGTGGCGACCGTAGGCTGCTCGCGCTTTGCGTTCAACTGTGCCGCGCCGACTAACCGGCGGTTGGCCTCGCGCACCAGCGCATTCATCTCGAGCGCAAAGGCATCGTCTCCAGAGGATGGCCTGGGAACGGGCAAAGTTGTGACTCTTGCCTGCGGCGCTGGTGGGGCAACGCGCGGGCGAGTCATGATGCGCGTGACCAGCGCAAAAACTACCCAGACTCCGACTGCCAGGCCGGTCATTGCCAAGCACGCTAGAAACACGCTGACATTCGGCCAGGCAAGTGTGGTCACCACCGCGACCACCGCCTCAAAGAAGAGGAACAGCAGCATCAGCCCGAAAAGTCTGCGCAGACTTAACATGACATTTACCTGCCCGCCATTCTTTCCTGGATACTTTGTTCAATGGCGGAAGACTTTGACCCCAACTGCACCGAAAACATGACATAGGACAGAATTGCGAACACCAGAGCCGCCGCCGCAAACAGCTTGACCTGCCGGTCCAGAGGGTCGGTCACCCTTGCGGCAGGGGCGGGCTCATCGGGCACAGCGGCGTCCGGCGAGAACTCCGGATTACGCCCAAAGATCCGTTCAATTCGTTCCCGCAGATTGGTCATCAGCAACTGCAACTCAGCTTTCGAGCCTCCCGCAAATTTCCCCTCATAGCCGAGAAGCAGACACAGATAGTAGATCTCAAGGACCTCAGCCAGTTCCTGGGAATCGCGGTTCGCTCTAAGAGTCTCCAACCGTTTGAAGAAGAGTTCGCCGGCCGAGCGCTGGTCGAACATCTCTTCCCCCAAACTCTTTCCCGCCCATTGCGACGCACTGTTATCTGGCGCGGTCAGGATCGTTTCGTCCAGAAAAGCCACCACCGCGAAGTTGCCTTCCTGAACGTCTTCCGCGGAATAGCCTCGGCGCGCCGCCGTCGACGCTATCTCCCGCAGCGCCTGCTTCATACGGGACCGGAAGCTTTCGGCGTCTTGGACGTGCTGCCGTCCGCTGTGCACGCGCACGATGGCCGTGAAGATGCCCTCATAGAGCAGCGCAAAGCGGTCCAGTTTGGGCGCGGGCTCTTGCTTGACTAAAACTGGGTTGGGAGTTACGACTTGGCTCGCCATGGTACTCATCAGTTATTGCTCCATAGAAAATAGGAGTCGGTCTTGATCCCCAGCCGGGCGTTAGAAAGGGTTTGCTTGAAGTCGTAGGTGTCCAAAATCTCGCCCTTGTCGTTGGTGATCTTCACCTGTGTCCCCTCGATCCGAATTCGCACGCTAACCGAACTACTTTGTTTACTGGATACAGCATTCACTTTTAGGTCTTTCGGCTCTGGCGGCTCGTCTCCAACCGTGGCCCTGCGCGTGATCTTCTGTCCGTCTTTCAGGTCTTCCAGTTCGTATTGCACGCGTCCGTTGCGACCGGTGAGATCGATGACCCATTGCACTCTTTTCTTCGAGAACATGTGAGTAATACCGGGACCCTGCTTGGGCCGATCAAAAATTAAATTCACGTCAACGCATCCGGTTTTGAAATACACAAAGTTGCTGGAGTTTTTCAGCCTGTACCATTCCTTGTCAGGCGCAACCAGCGTGGGATCTTGTAAGAGGCAGGAGGAGAGCGGAGTGAGATTCACAGTAAGGGGAAAAGTTTGACCGGCTTCCACGTTTAACTTCTGATTGAAAGGGCGCGCGCCAGGCGCGTCCGCTCTAATCTCCCACTCCCCGGTTTGCACTGGTGTTTTCAGAGTTGGATCGAAATCCAGCCAGGCGGAATCGCCGACGTGCCGACCCTGAATTTTGGCATTCTTAATGGCACCCTGAAAGCTGAGGGTTCCGCAAGATGACAGTTTTATTTCGGGAACCTTGACGGTCGCCGGTGGTTTTACCGAAAAGATATAACTTCCCTCAGCACAGGCATTTCGCAATACCAATTTATGAGGACCTTGCGCTAGGAAATTGGGAAATTGCCGGCCGCCAGTCGAGTCGACTTCACCAAGCGGTTTGCCGTCCACTTCAATCAGTGCGCCCGGAGTGCTGCCTACAATCGACAAAGCAGAACTGGCAGCTTCAATTACTCGACGAACTAGCGTCCGCGTTTCCTTGAGGGTCTGCCGACTCTGTAACTCCATGGTCCATTCTTGCGGGTCATACCCTTCGGCGGTAAGGAGAAAATCATATTTCTTGCCGGGGGGGCGACGAACTTGCCAGCCGTTTCTTCCCGGTTTTACCTCTCGTCCGTCGACCGTAAGCTTTGCATTGTCAACATTAGCTGTGACGTTGACTTGCGCCTGCGTATTGACGGAGCGAACGATGACCAGGGTGGGGGAATTTGAAGTATCAATCTCATAACTTCCCCGCTCGGCCGCTTCGCCATATTTCAAGACTCGGTTCTGGTCGGTCAAAGCCGGCAAACCGCTTCCCGCCGCAGTGGACGTTATCTTCTGGTCCCCCAGCATGACATTCTTGAGTTGATTACCCGCGTAGAGAGTGGCTTGGGGGCCAAGACTTGTGATCACGAATACGTCATTGGCATCAAGCGGGCGGCTTAGTTGCGGGGGAGCCCCCGGCCTGGCCTGAAAATGGATGGTAAACAGTCGCCTGCCCGAGGCGACGACGCTGAGCTCATGCGGCTTTCCATCAGGAGTGATTTCCGGAGCTTCCAGCGAGCCCTCGGAAAGATCGAATTTTTGGCCATCTATCTCTACTGTGCCATTGGTTTCGGAAGTCTGGACCGACAAGTGTATGGGCTCGGGCTCCAGTACGATGTGACCATCGGAACCTTGCTGGAGGCGGGTATGATTGGGCTTGTACCCCAAGCGCGAGACCTCCACCACCGCGGTCCCGTCCACGCCGAGTTGAACGATACCGTCCCGGACCGGCTGGGAACCGACGGTAACAATGGAATCGGACGGGTCCGTGATGATGTGAATTTGCCTCGGCTGCGTCGCTGAGTGGAAGGTTTGCTCTGATTTTTGTGTCTTCGGCCAACGGATAGCGATGTATACAATGATTCCGACGGCGACGATTGCACCCAAGACACCCAGCCGCAGCCCAGACCATTTTCTGCCTGGTGTCACAAACTCGGATACGTGCCGTTGAATTGCTTCGAAGACTGAGGAAATACTCTTAGCTCGCGCTCCGCTTTTCTCCTCTTGCGGCTTCGGAAAGACCTTAGTCTTATCATCGGCTAGCTTCAGGCCCCTCTTGCGCGTGTCTTGTCTTTGCGCAGGGCTCGGTCTTCCATCCGTTCCTGTCCCCCTGAGAAGCGAACTGAGATCTTCCTCGACGCGTTTCGCCACCTGCTCGATGTAGGCTGCCGTCTGTTCGATCTCCGCATCGTCAGGATACTTACTGCGCATTACCTGCGATCTCTCGCGCGCAATCTTCACCCTTGCGAGGTCGGGATTTCGCTCCAACGCGCCACGTTCCTCTCCGAGCGCTGCCCTGTCCCGGTTTCGCTCCTCTCTCCGGCGAAGCTCGTTCTCTTCCCTGGACAGTCTCGCTTCGTACTCTTCCAGCCGCGGATCGTTCGGATATTCTGCCCTCCCAGTTCGGACTCTTTCGAGAGCCGCCTGCGAGTCACCCGAGGCAAGCAGAGCTTTCGCCTCAGTCAGACATTGGCCCACATACGTTTGTCGCTTCGCCTCGGAGATTGATGACCGCAGCGCCCGAACCGTGGCATGATTCGGGTCCAAGTCTCTCGCTTCCTCATAAAGCGGCTCAGCAGCGCGCCAGTCTTCCTCCACCAATGCCCGCGCGCTCTCGGTCAGCACGCTTACCAGCGCCTCCCGCAACCCTGGGCCTCGGGGATCCAACTTTAGCCCGCTGCGAAACAGGTCGGTCGCTCGATGCAGATCCTTCTCCGCGAGCGCCTGCTGTCCCTCGTCGAACAACCGGCGCGATTCCTTCGTCCGTTGCAGTCCTTCTTCTGCCAGCTTCTGGAGAGCCGCGAGTTCGAGATCGCCAGGAAACTCCAGGAGGGCGGCTATCGCACATTCAATCGCTTTCGCGTAAGCTCGCGCTTCCATCATTCCATCTATCTGTTCAACCGCCCGAGCTTTCTCCTCTTCCTGTGCTTGCCGGTTACGCTTCTTCTTGCATTCTTCCAACTCGAAGGCAATCCCCGGATACTGCGGGTGAATGGTCCGCAAGATCTCCCATTGGCTGATGGCTTCCGAGTATTGCCCGCGCTCCTCGTGTTGTCGGGCTTTCGCGACTTTCGAATTCACCAGATCGCGGCGCTCCCGCACCAGCTTCAACTGCTGGCCAAATTGGGTCTCGTCCTGGTAACGGTCGCAGGCTTCCCGCAAAATGTTCACGCGACGGTCCAGATCCGGCTCCGATTCCACGCTCTTCGATACCGTTGCGATATAAGCCGACCTTTCCTGGCGTTCGGTGTCTTCAATCTGAATCTTGAGGGCCTGCAGAGCGCCGTCATTGGGATACTTCCCCAGAAGGTCCCGGCAGATGCCGAGAGCTGCGGAAAACTTTTTCTCGGCCAAAAGGCGTTGCGCCTGTTCCCTGGCGCTTTGAATGCTGTCGCGCTCGGAGCGAACTTCATTGTAAAAAGTCTGGTATACCGCGTCGCGCTCGGGAATCGCCGCTTCGGGGTTCATGCGCGCAACCGATAACAGCCGTTCCAGTTTGCTTAGCGCGGTCTCGATTTCACCGTTCTGGCGGGCCATCAAGGCGGAGTTGTAGAGTTGTTCCTTTTGCTCCCGAATCCGTTTCGCGGCGGTCTCGGTTGATGCGATCTTCTCCAGCAGATCGAGCGCCCGCGTGTCCGCGCGGCGGATGGCGAGCACTTCCTCTACCGCATGGCGGGCTTCTGCAAAATCGCGGTTGCTCAGGTGCGTGCCGGCGAGATCGAGCCACTTCGCGATTTGGCTTTCGCTCCTCTGCTTCTCCATCGCCCTGCGCATGCCCAGTGCGTCGGCATTTTCGGGATCCAGTTCCAATACTTGGCGAATCTTGTCGAGTGCCAGCGGTATCTCGTCCTGTTCCATCCGGGCGCGGGCGCTTTCCAGCAATTGCCGGATATTCTTCTGCTTGACCGCCATGTCGATCTGCGTCCGCAGCACCGTGATTTGCGGGTCCAGATGACCCTCGGCCTCAATCTCGGCGAGGATCTCAGAGGCAAACACCTCATCGCCGGCTTTCAGTGCGTTTCTCGTCCTCTCGATTCGCGGCTGAATCCTCGCCTCATCGAAAATCGGCTCGTTGCGGTAAGCTTTCTGTAAGGTTTCCGCAAGGTCGCGAGCGTTCAAGAATCTGTGGATTGGCCGCTTCGCCAGGCACTTGTGTACGACCTTGCTAATAGACTGATTGACGGTCGGGTTGATCTCGGAAACTGGCGGCGGGATGTACTTAATGACCGCCTGCATGGTCTCTTCGACGGTGTTGCGAGCAAACGGCTTGCGCAGAGTTAAGGCTTCATAGAGCATCACGCCCATGGCAAAAATGTCGGACGCAGGAGTGATCTCCCTGAGCTGCGCTTGCTCGGGCGACATGTACTGAAATGTTCCCTTTTGCCCAGTGACCGATTTTGAACCGGCTAGATGGACGACTCCGAAATCGATAATCTTGGCGGTGTCGTCAGCCATCACGAAAATGTTGCTGGGCTTCAGGTCGCGGTGAACCAATCCCACCTGATGGGCTGCCTGCAGTCCCTTGCAGACTTGGACGAAGATCTCGATAATGCGGCCCAGGGTAAGTCGGGCGCTGGCATCGGTAATCAATTCGGCCAGAGTCGCGCCTTGCAGCAAGGGCATGACGAAGAACGGCTTCTTCTGCCTGTTTTCCTCGATCACATCGACGTCGCGGACATCGACAATGTTGGGATGGGAAATTTCCGCCAAGGCCTTCCACTCCTTGGCGAACAACTCGACCGCAACCGGGTCGGAGATGTCCTTCATGATTTTGATGGCAACGAAGCTGCCGGTCTTGATGTCGAGGGCGCGCCAGACGACGCCCATACCGCCTTCGCCGAGTTGGTCCTGTAACTCGTACCGGCCCGCTATTCGGCCGGCGGACGCGGAGGATTTCCTGCCGGACTCAATCGGATTCACCACAATGAACGGCCCTCATTGAGGAACTCTTGCAGAACTGTGCTTACCCTGATGTTTCCCAGATTAGTTCGGCCCGATCGGATGCACAGCTTGCCCCATCCGCTCTGCGCAAGGGCGACAGAGTATTAGGAGAGTGCCAATATACATCCAATTACCACACTTGGCGAGGGCTCACGTAAAGAATAGTGTCGGGCGGGGGAAAAACGTTTCAGGGGGATAATCGGAGCCAAGACATTCGGGCGACGATCCGCATTGGCACCATCGTTGTCGTCTTGCGGAGTTCCTTTCGCCCAAGCCAGAATCTCTGGATCTCTGAAAGTCTCCTGGAATTGTGTGATATCGTGGGCGCCGCGGAGGTGAACATGCGTCTATCTAACGTTCCGCTGATTAGGCAAGAGAAACTTAACTCCTGCTGGCACGCGTCGGCGCGCATGCTATATGGGTACAAGAAATTGGCATGTACCCATCCCTTGCCGAACGCGTATAGCAAGGACCGTGGGCTCTCAGCCTCAAGTTTCGTTGAGCTAGCGAAAACGGTGGGACTCAGCACTCTTCCGAGGGTAAATATGTCCTACGACTGGACTTTCGTGGACGAGACTCTTCGCCACCATGGACCCATTTGGGCCGCCGGGATGTGGAATGGGGCACCTCACATCATAGTGATCACGGGTGTAGACTCTAACGGCACCCTTTACGTTAACGACCCAGCGTTTGGAACGCCTCAGGTGAGGGACATTGGCTGGTTCAACGCAAGGATTGCGAAGGATGTGCCCGTCCCGATGATGTATCTGCCTTAGAGGGTTTTGCGCGCTGATGGACAAGGAGCAACGCTTGGTAACCCGGAAACTTTACCACGGGACCGACAGCGACAAGATCTTGGAAATGCTTTCTCAGAGGCTCATGGCGCCAAATTCTGAAGGCAAGATCTATTTTTCCGAATTCGGATATCGGCCAGCGCTGATGCACGGTCCCGAGACCTTCGCGGTCAAGGTACACGCAGTTATACCTCGGACGCCGGCATAAATAAGGAGAATACGCCCGGCGTTCCTCATACAGTTGCCGTGACGACGAAGGAGCCGATCTCTGCACATGTTCTCGAGCCCTACGTCCGGAGGCCTAACGCCGACCGCATCGAAGTCATAAGCGGCGAAAAGAGCATCCGGCGATTCCTCGACAAGACGCCTAGGTCGGTTCCTGAGAGCGGGATTCTCAAATGAAGGCGCGTGGAACCCAAACTTCCTCTCCGTCGCTAAAGGTGAGTAACCAAGCATCTGCGGACCACAAGCATTTTCAATTCACCAAGCCCTTCCGCATCGGCCGCACAGAAGAATGCGAACTCTGCATCCAGAACGACTACGTCAGCCGCATCCACGCCGAAGTGGTTTTCGAAAACGGTCAGTGGTGCATCCGCGATCTGAACAGCAGTAATGGCATCTTCGTGAATGGCAAACGCGTTGAAAGCGTCAACATTCCCCAAGTACTGGCAATCAGGCTGGGGATCGAAGGACCCGAACTTTTCTTCGAGGTCCAGCCCATGGAAGTACCAGCGTCTGCGCCACCAAAAGACCATTCGACCGGCAGCGGGACCATGGTGGCGCGCTACGTTGACTATTATTTCGGCAAGGCAACGGGCGACAAATCTGCCGGCGAGCACACCATGTTCGTGCGCCGCGCTTTCGCGCAAGTGCAACATGCGCAGAAACGAAAGTATTCTCAACTCATCACTGCTCTGCTCTTGGTCGCGCTGGGTGCGGGGGCTTATGCGTTTTATCTGCACATGCAAGTGCAGAGGCAGAAGGCGATGGCGCAGGATCTTTTCTATGCCATGAAGTCTTTGGATCTTGACATTGCCAATCTCGAAAAAGCCGTCGTCGAATCGAACAGCGCCCAGGGAAAAGAAGTTATCAAGAATTACGAAGGCCGCCGCGAAGAAATGGAAAAGAGCTACGACCATTTCCTCGACACACTGCATGTCTATAGCCCGAGGATGACCGAGCAGCATCGACTGGTGCTGCGCATCGCACGCGTCTTCGGCGAGTGCGAGGTCGACATGCCGCCCGACTTCGAAAAGCAAATTAACAAGTACATCAAGTACTGGCAGTCTTCGGGCAGATTCGCTGCGGCAATTCAGACGGCGAAAGATAAAGGCTACACGTCTACGATTTCAAAGGAACTGTTGGAGCAGGGACTACCACCACAGTTTTTCTATCTCGCACTGCAAGAAAGCAACTTCGATCCCTACTCCAGCGGTCCGCTGACCCGAAAGGGTTATGCTAAGGGCATGTGGCAATTTGTGCCCGAAACGGCGACCAGATATGGCTTGCACTTGGGACCGATGGTGGATCTGAGACGGCCGGACCCGGGAGACGAACGGGACAACTACGAAAAGGCGACGAAAGCGGCGGCCAGGTATCTGAAGGACCTGTACAGCACGGACGCGCAAGCTTCGGGTCTGCTGGTGATGGCTTGCTACAATTGGGGCGAAAATCAAGTGCTGCCGCTCATTCGGAGCATGCCGCAGAACCCCAAAGGGAGAAACTTCTGGCGCTTGCTTTCGAAGCACCGCGACAAGATTCCGCAAGAGACGTATGACTACGTTTTTTACATCGCCTCGGCTGCGGTTATCGGCGAGAATCCTCGCTTGTTCGGCTTCAATTTCGATAATCCTCTGGCCAACCTGGATTGATAAATGGAGCCTTCGGACCGATGTGGCGAAAACACCGCTGCTTCGCTGGCGCCGCAACTCGGAGCGGAACCTTTCCTACAATCGTAATTCTTCTTCCTCAGAGGTGTCATCCTTCAGCCGCTGCGAAGCAGCGTTTCGAACAAAACTGGGAATTCTAGCTCTGTAGTGGATGAGCAAAATGGAAAGAGGGCTCCATCCTTCCGTGATTGTTTCGCATCGGTCCTCGCCGTCAAGGGTGGCGCTTCGCCGCGCCAAAAAACGGCACACCCTTGACCGCTCCGGGCCGCTGCGAACCCGCTCCACTATGGAAGGAATGAGGGGAACTGAACGTCCCCCCACAAGGCTGCGACGCTTTTCGCTGTGGGAAAATCTAAATTTAGTTATGCAAGATTGCGAACTGTACGGACGTATTTTAGGCATCGCGGCTCCTTGGCGAGTCGAGCGTGTGGAACTGCAACTCCAGCAGGGCGAGGTGCACGTCTATCTAGCCCATGAAAACAAACTGGAGTGGCCCTGTGCCGAGTGCGGCGCCAGTTGTGCCCTCTACGATCATCAAGCCGAGAGCAATGGCGGCATGCACGCTGGATGTCGCCATCGCCATCGGAGGTCGTCAGGATGATGATGTGAGCCTGTGGAAACTCTCCCCGAATTGCGATGAGCGCGTCGGTGCCGTTGGTGCCCGGAAGGCGAAGATCCATCAGAGTGATGTCGGGTCGATGACGACGAACTTCAGCGCTGGCAGGAAGTACGCAGGGAGATCGTTCAAGTCCGGCAAAGCGCTGCGCCTCCCGCAATGCCGGCGTCCGCGCCGTAGTGAGCTGAGATCAGGGGAATGTCCTGACAATGCGAATTTACACACCACGTAGGGAGCTGATCTCGGATCTCATCAAAGAATGGAAGCAACATAGACGCCGCGCCTCCTCCCAGAATCATTACGTCAGGCTCAAGCAAGTCCACGATACTCCCCAACCAAACAGTCAGAAACAGCGCGGTCTCTTGTAAGATTTCTTTGGCCAGTGGATCCCCTGCAGCGTAAGCTCGTCCCACCATCTCACTGGTGATGCGGTCTAACCGACCTCCGGCCTCATCCAGAATTGTCGAGGCACGATTCGACTCAGCTATTCTTTCGGAGGCTCGGCGGGCAATGGCCGGACCGGACGCGAAAGCCTCGATACAGCCTCTCTTGCCGCATCCGCAACGCGGGCCTCGGTAGTCGATGGTCATATGCCCACCCTCACCGGCGGCGCCGGTGCGGCCGTGATAAATGTGGCGATCGAATACAATTCCGGTTCCGATACCGGTGCCGATGGTGGCGCAGAAGACGTTGCTGAAGCCCCGACCAGCACCCCACAAA
>Ga0210398_10002102_pt1 | contig 19692 bp, 26 predicted proteins | sample IncBWC4OmetaG_FD_161047 | JGI IMG/M metagenome (GOLD analysis project Ga0210398, IMG submission 161047) | Forest soil microbial communities from Barre Woods Harvard Forest LTER site, Petersham, Massachusetts, United States - Inc-BW-C-4-O | ecosystem: Environmental > Terrestrial > Soil >...
AGGTGTCGGTGGTCACCTTGAAGACGGGTGTCACGAAGGATCTGTCGGATCATCCCTTGTTGGATGCGATCCCAATTGCATTTGATGCGGTCCAAGTGGGTCCGCGTGACTACGCTTGGCGCAGCGATGCACCCGCAACGCTGGTGTGGGTCGAAGCTCGAGACGGCGGCGATCCGAAGGTGACGGCCGCGGTACGCGATCGGGTCGTCGGACTGGCGGCGCCCTTCGAGGGACCAGGTGAGGTGTTATTGGAGTCGCCGATGCGGTTGCGCAGCGTTGAGTGGGCGAACGATCATCTGGCGCTCGCCACTGAATGGCGCTGGTCGGACCGGCAAATCGCGTTGGTTTCGTTTGATCCTAGTTCTCGCGGCGGCAAGGGAACCACGCTTTATGAGGGTTCGTCGCAAGACCGATATCACAGCCCAGGCCGGCCGGTGTCGCAAATGAATGCTCGGGGTAAGCCGTCTCTGCAACTCACCCGCGACGGTAAGGGGATCTACTTTTTCTCACTCGGAGCGACGCCGGAAGGTGATCTGCCATTTGTCGGCGTGATGCCTTTGGGCGGAGGGACGGAGCAAATACTGTGGCGCTCGGCAACGCAGATGTATGCGGAGCCGATTGCACTGCTGGCTGACGACAAGGTCCTGGTGCGGCAGGAAAGCCAGAGTCTATCGCCGAACTATTTTGTCGGGACGCTGCCGCAGCGTTCGGGCGCGCCGGAAGCGATGAGGCAGGTAACGAACTTTACCTCCCCGTATGCGGGCATTAAATTGCCAACCAAGCAATTGCTGAAATACCAGAGAGCAGACGGGTTGGAATTGACGGCAACGCTGTGGCTTCCGGCGGGGTATGACAAATCGCAGGGGCCACTGCCAACGTTGATGGAGGCTTACCCGGCGGAATTCAAAACCCGCGCGGCGGCGGCCCAAGTGAGCGGGTCCCCGTTTCGCTTTCCGCGAATTGGATGGGGTTCGCCCGTGTTTCTGACGCAAACGGGCTATGCCGTGTTGGAGAGTGCCAGCATTCCCATCGTGGGTGAAGGCAATGCACAGCCGAACGATACTTACGTAGAACAACTCGTCGCCGGAGCGAAGGCGGCGATCGACGCGGGCACGGCACTCGGCGTCGTGGACGTGAAGCGCGTGGCCGTCATGGGGCACAGCTACGGAGCATTTATGACGGCGAATTTGCTCGCGCATAGCGACATGTTTCGTGCCGGCATTGCACGCAGCGGCGCCTACAACCGCACGCTAACACCTTTCGGATTCCAGGCGGAGGAGCGCACGTACTGGGAAGCCCCGGATCTTTATTTCAAGATGTCGCCGTTTAGTTATGCCGACAAGATCAAGACGCCCATCCTGCTCATTCATGGCGAGGCGGACGACAATCAAGGGACGTTTCCGGTTCAGTCCGAGCGGTTTTATGTGGCGCTCAAGGGTCATGGTGCGACGGTTCGCCTCGTGTTTCTGCCGCTCGAAGCCCATGGCTACGAAGCTCACGAGAGCTTGTCGCACATGTTGTGGGAAATGAATCGCTGGCTTGATACTTACGTGAAGCCCGCGGAACCAGTGCGCGACGGGAAGTGAGGCACATAGTGACCAAAACGGCAGGAGCGAAGGCATGCTAATATCGCGTCTTAGTTGGCGGCGGTCTCTCCGCGTAATCATGGTGCTTCTCGGAGGCGTAGGAACCGCTCAGCTGCACGCGGCAGATGCCGGCGTGCCTTCCAACGAGGATCTGCGCCATGTGCGTGCAATCGCAGAGCCCCAGGTCTCGCCCGACGGCGGTCGAGTACTCATTCGAGTGACGGATGCGACGGCGGATGGCGGCCGCCACCATCTTTGGCTTGTGGATGTCGGCGCCAATACCGCGCGTCAACTGACCTTCTCGCCCGCGTCTGATAAATCCGGCGAGCACAACGGGCGTTGGCTGGGTGATGGCGGCAGCATCGTGTTTCTTGCCAAGCGCACGGAGCACGTGCAGTTGTTTCGACTACCGATGTCGGGCGGTGAGGCGAAGGCCTACGACGTCAGCATAGCTCCGGTCGTTGATGATTCCCAAGAACCGGATGCCATACCGCCGAAGAAGCCGAGCGACCCGCCGGTGCAGCGAGAGCCTGTGCCGTTGGACATCGACCAGTATGAGCCCGCACCCGATGGGCGGAACATCGCCATCATTGCTCGAGATCCACAGACGCCCGGCGAGAAAAAACAGAAGGATGAGAAAGCCGATGCCCTTTGGGTCGACCATGACAAACACGGTCAGCGGCTTTACCTGCTGGACGCAGAAGCGGGCAAGTTGACCGCCGTAACCGTCGCGCCGAACGTCACCAAGATCGTTTGGACCAAAAAGAGCGACCGCCTCATTGCGCTCAGTGAAGGAAGCAACCACGCGGGGGATCTGGGACCTTCGATGAGCGCATGGCTCATCGACGCTGCGAATCCCTCGCACCCCTCGCAAGTGACCGAACTTCCCGCAACGATTCGCGGCGGCACGTGGTCCGAGGACGGCTCGCAGTTTTTCTTCAAAGCTCAGGCCAAGCCGGACGCGCCGCCGGGGTATGACGATCTCTTCGTCTTGAGCCTCGAGGATCGATCGGTGCGGAATTTGACTGCGGACTTCGGCGGGTCGCTCGGTCCTGAGGATCCCTTGTCCATCGGGCCTGCTGTATTACAAGCCGTTCAGCAGGGCTTTGGTCGCGGGTATATGCGGGTCAGCGGCAGCAAAGTGGAAGCGGTCCACTTCGATCACCCGGTTGTGCGCGGATTGCAATGCAGCGTGACGTATACGCCGTGTGCATGGCTTGCGGAGAGCGGCATGCAAGCGCCGGGACTCTACTTTGCCTCGCAACCCGGGCAGGCGGCGCGATTGCTCAACACACCGACTCTGCTCCCGGCCAAGTGGGAGACCCCAACCGTGCACGCGGTCCGATGGAAGAACAAAGGTCTCGACATCGAAGGGATGCTTTATCTACCCGCTCAACGGAACGCCGCCGGCAAGCTGCCGTTGATCGTAGAAGTACACGGCGGCCCGACCGGTGCTTTCGTCGATTCGTTTTCGCCCATGACCGATCATTTATTGGCACAAGGGTGGGCCGTGTTGATGACGAATCCGCGGGGAAGTACGGGCTATGGCGCCGCCTTTGCCGCGGCGAATAAGAACGATTTGGGCGGTAGCGACTTGAAAGACATCATGGCGGGTGTCGATGCCGTGCTCGCGGCGTATCCAATCGATCGGGACAAACTGGCGTTGATGGGCTACAGCTATGGCGGCGAAATGGCGGCGTTCGTTGAGGGCAAGACCGACCGATTCAAGGCGATCATCAGCGCGGCTCCGGTCATCGATCAGCAAAGCGAATACGGCACGGAGGATGAGTCTTGGTATGACCGCTGGTTCTACGGCAAACCCTGGGAGCATAGCGTGGATGCCTGGCGCCAAAGCCCCCTCGCCTATGTCACCCATGCAAGGACACCGTTCATGCTCATTCAGGGTGAAGGCGATACCACTGATCCGCTCGGCCAAAGCTTGGAGATGTATCGGGCGTTGCGCCAGCAAGGCGTGCCGGTACAGATGCTGCAATACCCTCGGGACAATCATGGTCCGCTAGGAACGAATATGTACGGATTCCCCAACACGGAGCCCTGGCACGGATTTGACGCGCGGCGCCGCCTCGTACAATTCATCAAGACTGCGTTCGATAAAACCGGCGGATGATGGCGAATACGCAATGCGGTTCGTGATTCACAGGGCGCGCCTGGCCTTGGTCGGCGTGTTGCTGATTTGCAGCGGCGTGTCGCACGCGGTCGAGTGCGGCGCGAGGACCGCCGGCGATACGGCCTTCACGGCGTGCCGAGTGAATCTTAACCTCGAGCATCTGGAGTTATTCTGGCGAGACGATGCGGGCCGGCCTTACCGTCAATTTTCAGCGCTGCGCGAGGCGTTGGCGCTCACTGGCAAGCAATTGATCTTTGCGGTAAACGCAGGCATGTACCAACCAGACTTCTCTCCGGTCGGTCTGTTCGTTGCGGAGGGGCGGCAGCTCGTGCCCTTAAATCATCACGTCGGCTCCGGCAACTTCTCACAGCAGCCCAACGGCGTTTTTTTGGTTGAGGGTCATTCCGCGCGTGTGATAACGACGGATGACTACGCCAGCGAACACCCCAAGCCTTCACTCGCAACCCAATCGGGACCAATGCTGGTTCACAATGGCGAGATCACAACCTCCGCGGTCATGAGTCCGAGTTCGAACTGGCGCAAAATCCGAAACGGCGTCTGCGCGCCCTCCTCCGATGCGGTTGTATTCGTCATTAGCGAATCCCCGGTGACATTTTATGAATTCGCCGGTTTCTTTCGCGATGCGCTGCATTGTCGCGAGGCGTTGTACTTGGATGGAACCATATCGAGCCTTTATGCGCCGAGTCTCAATCGGGAGGATCGGGGCTCTGAAATGGGCCCGATTCTGGGTGTTGCCTTGTCTCGCGCAGGGTCGAGCCGTTGATTGAGGTGTAGTCAATTTCCTGTGACATTATCTTAAGGAGAGTCGCGATGCGTTTTCACTTACTGACCGTAGGTCTTGCCGTAACCGGCCTTTGCTGCTGCCTGTCGAGCGAGGCACAAACGCCTGCGGCGGTGAATCCGCTTGATGCTATCCCGGAAAACATGCCCTTCGATGTTCCTTATGGCGCGCCGATTTCCTTAGACCGCGCGGAAGCGGCAATTGCCGCCGCGATCGCCGAGGCCAAGAAACATCACTGGAAACTCAATGTCGCAGTCGTCGACTCGGGCGCGAACTTAGTTGCTTTCCAGCGCATGGACGGCGCGCAACTCGCATCGATCGCCGTGGCAGAACACAAGGCGCGGACCGCAGCAACTTTCCGGCGTGAAACACGAGTATTCGAGGACGCCATCCAGTTGAAGCAAAATTATTACGCGCTCACGCTTGACGGCATCATTGCTTCGCGCGGTGGAATTCCGCTCATTGAAGCGGGAAAGATCATCGGCGCGATCGGGTGTTCGGGCGGGACGGGGTCGCAAGATGAAGCGGCGTGCAAGGTTGGCGCAGCCATCGTCAAATAGAGATCTGTTCGGCTAGAACGGCCAGCCCGGTCCCGGGCGTAACATTCGATAACCGAATGACATAACGCATTTTAACCTGCGACAGACAACCTGATTTTGCAGCGACGGCCTTGCTACAAATCGCGCATCACACGAGGATGCTCCAGAGAACATTGCGTCGAGATCGGGGGTGCTGTATGCAACGCAGCCGTAGCGGACCAATGATGAGATGGGCATCAATTCCATTTCCTGCATCGCCTGGTCTCGGGTGGCGGGCGCATATGTCTCGAATTGCGGCGCAGATCCTGCCCGCGCGCGCTCCCGCCAGACGGCGCGGTTAGGAATGGTCAATTGGCGAATTGATCGACGCGCAGGTCGATCTCGAGGATTTATCCAAACGCCCACGAGAGCGCGGTCAATACGATGGAGGGGATCATTATGAAGTCCATGCTATTTATCTTGGTGGCGCAGTTGCACTCGGGCGGGGCCCAGACTGTCGCCGCCTATCCGAGCCTGGAGCAGTGCAGAGATGCTCTCAAAGTAGCAACGACAAACGTCGCAGCGGACTACACCTGTGCGGCAACGCCCGTCGCGGGTAAGTGGTCGCCAAAGGATTCGCGCTATCTCATGGCGCGAGAATAAGCCGCGCCTGCCTAAGGGTTTCTTACCCGTACAGCCGCTGAGCGGCGAACACGTCAAATCTTACGTGTGACCACCATGTGCGTGACCTTTGCGGTGGAGACATGCTCGCTGCAACGATAGCCGAGAGCCACCGCATCCAGACCCGCAAATAGCTGTTCACCTGAGCCCAGCAGCGTTGGAGCAATGACCAGGTGCATCTCGTCGATAAGACGAGCGCGGAGGTATTGCTGGATTGTCGCGACTCCGCCGCCGAGCCGAACGTCTTGCCCATTGGCCGATTCCTTGGCTCTCTCCAGCGCGGTTTGGATGCCGTCCGTGACGAAATGGAATGTCGTGCCTCCTGCCATCGCGATCGATGCGCGCGGGTGATGGCTGAGTACAAAGACCGGCACATGAAAAGGTGGACTGTCTCCCCACCAACCCTTCCAATTGCCGTCGGGCCATTCTCCTCGGATCGGTCCGAACATGTTGCGGCCCATGATCCACGCGCCGATATTGGAAAAACCACGCGTCGCGAAGTCGTCGCCCACCCCCGTTGCTCTCCCTTTGTTTCCGTGCACCTTCTGGAACGTCCGAGTTGCAAAAAGCCATTCGAGCAACTTTGTGCCGCCGACACCCAGAGGACTTTCAAGGGCTTGGTTCGCGCCGGCTCCGTATCCATCGAGCGAAACGCCGAAGCTGAGAACACGGAGTTTGGTCATCAGTACGCACGCCTTCATGAAATGTCCTGTCGATTTTAGCCGTTACTCGAAGTGCCAGAAAGGAGGCGGTCGTGAGCATGCCAGTGGAGTACAGTGATCGAGGATAGCTTTCCAGGGCGAGGGCCATTGATTGAAGGACATGAACTGGACGTACGTTGCTGGGACTCCGTGCAAGACCGCGCGAGCTTGGGGGTGCGAGTTTGGAGGCTTCAGCGAATACGCGGCGAAACCAGTTCATCGTCTTGAGCTCCCCGTCGCGGGAGCGGTGATTGTACTGTGCTGTGGCGAATCGGTGACGCTGCAACCCGCGTTACGCCCGGGCAGTGCAATGCGCTCGAGCGCCTTCTTTGCTGGGCTGCAGGCCCCGGCCCAATGCGTCTTGCATTCAGGAATGAATGACTGCATTGAAATCCGCGTGCCGCCGCTTGCCGCTTATGCGCTGCTCGGCGGCGCGACCGCCGACGCCCATAGCGGACCGGTGAGTCTGATTGAGGTGATGCCGGATCCTATTGGCATTCTCCTCAACCAAATACGTACCAGGAGCGGATGGGAACAGCGATTCGCCGCGGTAGACCGCTTTCTGGCGCGGGGATTCGCGGAGTCGAAACGGCGCGTTCCACCTGAATTAACTTGGGCGTGGAAAACACTTGATCAATCTCACGGACAAGTGTCGATTCGAGCGCTCGCTCGAGCGATTGGCTGGAGCGAGCGGCATTTGATCAGTCAATTCCGCGTCTATTTCGGTGTTCGGCCGAAGGCGGCGGCACGGCGACTTCGCTTTACCTATGCATTCGACATGCTTTCAAAACAGCCAACCCGTGACCTCAGTGCGATCGCAGCCCAAGCGGGATTTAGCGACCAGAGTCACATGACGCGCGAGTTCCAGACTTTCTCCGGGGTGAGCCCTGGCGTGCTTCGAACGGCGCGATTCGACGACCTCCCCGGCATTCCCGCCGCAGTGCTTCTGAATCCTTAGAGGTCAGTTTTCTTCTAGACCGACAGCGTTGTCCCAAAGATGATGAGCGTGGCACTAACGCGAGGATTTATGCACGGCACGGTTTCCTTTGTTGAGCTCGGTACGTCTGATACGGAGCGCTCCCGCCCTTTCTTCCAACGGGTCTTCGGATGGACCTTTACGCCAATGGCACACGGCGGCGGCTGGTTTCAGACCCTCTCGATGCGAGTCGGCCTTCACGTCGAGGACACGCCGCAGATTTATGTTTTCTTCGAGGTCCCCGACCTGGAGCAAGCGATAGCTTTGGTTCGGGAGGCGGGAGGTGAAGCCGATCCGCCGGCTCCGGAGGAGCCAGGTTTCGGTCGAATGGCCTTTTGCCGCGACCCGCAGGGCATACGATTCGGTCTTCACCAGCAGTCAGGCGAGTGAAGTACGTTCGGCCTCGCTGCGGTCAGAGAATATTGACGTCATGGAAGTGCCACCGACTGCATTCTTGATTATGCTGACCCGGCCCCAATCGCCAAAAAAGTAACAATCGAGAGGGAGCCGATGTCGTTACCTGTCGTGTACGCGGCGTTTCTACGCGAGGCATCCTGGGTTTGTATTCGCGGCGTAATAATCGTTATCGCATTGCTAATCCTATCCGCAGTGTTCGATCCTCGCCCGGCGAGGGCCGAAAATGTAACGACTCAAACGGCCAGCGAGAGCGATTTCAATCCGTTCGTGCCGTGCCCGAAGTGTAAGTTGCTTATTGGAGCGGGACAAACGTACCAATTCTGGGGTTGGTCGGATGGAATCGTTCTGCCCGTAACACTCGAACTGGACGAGAGCCGCTGGGAACTCGGCGCGTACCGAGTGGCTACCAGACAGATCGCGATAGGTCACGGTTACCCACCGCCTGACTACACCTCCGCCAGCCCTTTCTGGGGCTTTTCAGCCATGCGACGCTGGCAATTCCTGCACCGCTCCTGGCTCCGGTTATACGCTGGTGTCGGCGGTAGTTATAAAACCGAGATCGACACACTGGATGCAACACGATTGAACTTTTCGTACTTGCTGGCGGCTCGATTCGACCTGGGCGCAAGCGGTTCGCTGTTTGAAATCGCGGCTCGCCATTGGTCCGATGCGTACATCAAAAGGCCCAATATCGGTGAGAATTTCCTAACGCTTAGTTTCTCGTACTAATGCTGATCGCGGGGCGCCGCAGCATTGCTCGGTGGCGGATGGAGTTGCAGAAACGCCGCTGTGGCTTCGCGGGCACGTGCCGCGAACTCGCGTGAATTCGGTCGCTTGGCGACGCCGAGCAGCAGGCTGACGATCAAATTGCCCCACAGCAAGCCGCCGAATTGTTCGGCAAGTTCGGCAAGTTCGGCAGGACCGCCGCTGAGAAGGCCGGACGCCTGAGCCGAAACCATGATTTGGCGCAGGGCGGCGCGGCTGGTCTCGCGCCCTATGGAATCGAGCGCTTGCGCTACCTCGGGCGCGTGGACCGCCTCGGCGATTGCCAATCGGAATACCGCAATGACCGTTGGATCGGTTATCTCGCGGACGAGCTGCGTCCCGAAGGAAGCCAGTACCTGAGCGAGGGTCTCGCGATCGCGCGGCACGGGAAAGTCAGCGGGTACCCGCAGTCGCGCGGCGCGCGCGCTGATGCACGCAATGAGCATTTCCTGCTTGTTGCCCACCAGCGCGTACAGTTCTCGTTTCGAAACGCGCGCGCGTGTGGCGATCTCAAGGGTGCTGGTTGCCGCATAGCCACTCCTTCTAAAGGCCGCGAAAGCCGCATCCAGGATGCGTGCGCGCACCCCGGTATCGTCGCCTTGACGATCCTGTGACAGCGGCGTCGTGGTCATTAAATTCCCCTCTTGACATTCGGTACCGAATGGTACCACACTAGTGGCGGCTCTGGTACCGACGGGTACCACTTTCCAGAACATGATCATGCTGGAATTCGAACCACAGGAGAGACTCATGCCGCCGCAACTCTACTTTTTCGTGAGCATCGCATTCAGCTTCATCGCGTGGGGGCTCGTCGCGAAGCAATACATCTGGCCGAAACTCCGACTCCGGCCACGGGCCGAAGCTTTGCGGCCTCTTCTTGTCTTGCACAGCTTCCGCTTCGAGGGGTTGGCATTCCTGGTGCCAGGCGTCGTGTCGCCCGATCTGCCGTCTGCCTTCGCGCATTCCGCCGCCTACGGAGACATCATTGCGGCGACACTCGCGCTGATTTCACTGGCATCCCTGCCACGTGCGGCCGGCGTTGTCATCGCATGGATCTTCAACCTTTGGGGCACGGCCGATCTCTTGAATGCGTTTTACCAGGCCGGTAGTGCAGGGCTGGTGCCCGGGCAGTTGGGTGCGACCTACTTCATTCCTACTCTCTTTGTGCCGCTCCTGCTGATCACTCACGGGCTGGTTTTCAGGATTCTTCTCCAACATCAAGGTGAATCTGTCCGAGAGGGCCGGCGGCCCGCGGAGTCCATCAGTTGAAATCCTTGTTGACGAAGCCTATTTTTTGCAGCCCGCGTCGCTGCAAGTCGGCCAGAGTCTGAGCCACCGTTTGATAATTGGCGAACTTGTCCACCGTGATATGCACTTCCGGCTGCGGTGATTTGCTCGCTTCCGCACTGATGTAGCCCTGCATCGTGGCGCGGTCGACGGGCCTCTTGTTCCACAAAAGCGTGCCGTCGAAGTCGATTTGCAGAGTGATGACATCGGGCGGCGGCGGCTCTTGAGGAAGCGGCATTGGATTGTCGATCTTGATGGCGTGTGTCTGGCTTGGAAGCGTGATAATGAAAATGATCAGCAACACCAACATCACGTCGATCAACGGAGTCATGTTGATCTCGGAATAGGACTGTCCCGCTTTGCTGCCTGCAGTCATGGCCATGATTCTTTCCTTGCGCCTCGTGACGCTGAGTTACAGGACATAAACAAAGTGCTTCTGCCCGCCCAACTCCTACGCGTCGCATAGCAACTTGCTTTAATCATATACCCTATGTAGAGTTACTACTATGGGTAGGAAAAATCAGTGTCGGCAGGGCCGACGAGGTTGTTCTTATTCGATCTTCGACTGCGCGTCGGCCGAGAGTTTGGTCCGCAACACTTGACCCGTATCGAGCAAAACTACGGTATGCAAACGGCCGCCATGAGAGCCATCGCTCATCGGGTTGCAAACGACGCTGACGCGGTCCCCTGGCCTGAGCGAATCTTGAGTCCAACCGAAACGCTTCAGGACGGCGGGGCTGCTGGTGATGATATTCCATTTAATGAGTTCACTGCGGCCATCGGCTTCCAGTACAAGCGTGAATGTCGAATGCGGGTTGCCCCACTGAAAACTTTCTACGGTCCCTCTGAGCGTGCTTGTGTGATTCAGGTCGTATGCGGCGAACGAATGATGCGCAAGAGCGGGCAGCGCCAGGACCGCGGCACAGAATAATCCCGTGGCTAACCCGGAGCGCCATTGCCAAAGTTTCACGTTGATTGGTCCTTATACATGCCCGGTGTTAGGGGTCGAGTTTGGGGCGGGTGTGGAACGTACCGTGAACCGCCGTCACCCACTTTTCAACGCGGGCGGCGACTTTGGGGGAACCGACAAAGGTGAAGTTAAGTAGGGTCAGCTCGACGGGACCGGCGCTGTCGAAGGCGTCCTTGATGACTCGTAGTGTTTTTTGTTCATTTCCGCCGGCGACGGTGATTTGGGTTGAGTGGTCCCGCGCATTCAGAAGAATTAAGGCCAATTGTTCGGACATGGCTGAACCACCGCTGTTGAGCGAGAGCGCTATGAAGGTGCTGTCGGCGATGAGACCGGAAGATCGGATATAGAAGACCGTCTCGTCTTTGCTCGCGCCGGTCGGCGGGCGGGTATCATCGGCGATTGCGTTGGTTGGCGTTGTCGACGGTGCGGGAGATTGCGCGGTGGCTGAAATGCCGAAGAAGATTAAGGATGCGACAAAGACCCATTGGGATTTTATCAGTGCGCACCTCGACACTATCCGCTGCTCGCAGTGTTTGGATCTGTCACCTTGTCTTGGGTCTTGGTATCGAAATCGCTCGCGTTGTGACGTTCGTGCAACTGGCCTGATGGTTCGCCCCAAGCGCGATTGACCATGCGGCCGCGTTGTACGGCGGGGCGCTTGGCGATTGCGTCGCTCCAGCGCTGCACATGGATGTATTCCTGCACTTGAAGAAACTCACCGGCGCCGTACAGCAAGCCTTTCGCGAGAGCGCCGTACCAGGGCCAGACCGCGATATCGGCAATGGTGTACTCAGACCCTGCGAGATACTCGGACTCGCCTAAGCGACGATCGAGCACATCGAGCTGCCGCTTCACTTCCGTGGCGAAGCGATCGATGGCGTATTCGATTTTTGTTGGCGCATAGGCGTAGAAGTGACCAAACCCGCCGCCAAGGTAGGGTGCGCTGCCCATTTGCCAGAACAGCCAGGACAAGCACTCCGCACGCGTCTTAACGTCAGTGGGCAGGAAGGCGCCAAATTTTTCGGCCAGGTACAGCAAGATCGCGCCGGACTCGAAGACGCGGACGAGTGACGGGACGCTGCGGTCGATGAGCGCGGGAATCTTCGAGTTGGGATTGACGGCGACGAAACCGCTCCCAAATTGGTCGCCTTCGGTGATCCTAATCAGCCAGGCGTCGTATTCGGCCCCGCTCATGTTGAGGGCCAGCAATTCCTCCAGCATCACGGTGACCTTTACGCCGTTCGGCGTGGCCAGTGAATAGAGCTGCAACGGATGGCGGCCGACGGGCAGCTCTTTGTCATGTGTTGCGCCGGCCATGGGGCGATTGATGCTCGCGAACCGACCGCCGCTTTCTTTGTTCCAAAGCCAAATTTGCGGAGGGGTATAGGGGGGCGCGTCGGTCATGACTTCGGCTCCGGAAGGTATGCAATGCGACGAAGTCTACTGGTCCCGTGCGCCAGAACCAAACGCAGATCCGAGCCGCTACCATGCGATGGACGGCGCGTTAAGGCCATTGGCGCATAAGTTGCGTGCGAATCGCGCCTTTCACACGCCGACATTGACGATTGTCCAATGAAGTTAAGTTCATGCTTCTCCCCGTCCTCCGCCGCCATTCCGGTGCGTTGCATGCCAAGACTCGTGTTTATTTTGGCGTTCAACAAGGAGAATCAAATGAATTCTAGAAGCAAGATCGCAGCCGGAGTGTTGCTCGGGATGGGGCTGTGTGCGCAGCCGATGTTAGCGTCGGCGGACCCGGCGCTGTCGGTGCAATCGGAGCGCGCCGCACACCCGCGAATCGTCGCGGCGATTCGCGAAATGAAAGAGGCCTTGAGAGAGTTGGAAGCCGCGCCGGATGATTTTGGCGGTAATAAGGCGGTGGCCATCGCGGATACGCGCCGGGCCATTCATTCACTCAAGAAGGCGCTGTATTTCCGGCTCAAGATGGATGACGAAGCCATCGACAGAGCGCAGTAATCGGGACATCGTCATCCCCCGCCGTCGAGGCGGGGGATGACGAACCTATTTCGGCGGCGCCTTGCCCTCCCAGATGGGGCAACGTCGAGGAATCCCAATTTGCCATCGGCGCCTTTTGCCCAAGATATACTATTTTTCCATGAGCCAGCCGAACCAGGATGTGTTGCTGCTATTTTCCTATGGAACGCTGCGCGACGGCGCGGTGCAGATGGCCAACTTCGGGCGGTTGCTGTCGGGTCGCGCGGACTCCCTGCCGGGTTACTCACTTCTGCCAATCGCAATCAATGATCCTGCGGTTGTGGCTTTGAGCGGTAAATCGCAACATATGATTGCCAAACGCGGGACCGCCGACGATGAGGTGACCGGCGTGGTGTTTGAAATCACGGCGGCGGAACTCGCCGCCGCGGATCGCTATGAAGTGGCCGACTACACGCGTGTTTTGGTGACGCTGAGGTCCGGTGTGAAATCCTGGGTTTATGTTGGAGCGTGACTAACCTAACGCCGCCGCCCGCCGCCCGCCGCATCGGGGCGCTCGAAACTTCAGACGGCTACGAGCGGACGGCGCCCGTGGGAATTGATAAAAACGATGTGAAGCACAGCAAGTAGCGGCAGGACCGCGATCAGTACAAGCTCCCGCCACCAATCGGACAAGTGACTCTGGCCGAAGGTCAGAATCTGCGTGGCATAGGCTGCAAGGGTCCAAGCGGCCAGCAGACAAAGCCCTGCGATCGTTGCGCGGCTCATCCCGCCGGATTTAGAGAATATCGATCGGAGTGCGGCCGCGAACCCAAGTGGTCCAAGTATGCTGGCGGAGCCATAGAGCAGACCGGCCTGCAGCGTAAAGCCGCCGTGCAGTCCCCTTTGAACCACCGCTGAAAAAAGCAGTGTAAGAGGCAGAAAGCACACCACCATCTCGAGAACCAAAACCCAGCGCGGGAGGGATTCCAATGATCGGACCATGGCGCGTATCCTTTCAGAGTAACAAACAACTATGCATCCGAGTGCCCAACCGACAGCGGACATATCGGGAGACAAGTAATCCAACTCGTTTAACATGGCCTGCGCCCATTCGGCGCGCTCACCGGGTGAAACCGTCGCCGCGTGCTTCACCAAACCGCGTGCCACTCGCCTCGTAACAGCCCGAAGAGCGTTCACGCGTATCGGCCCACTGGCTCGCCTTGAGCTTGCTCCGCGCTATCTCGGCGCATCTCATTCCGCGCAAACGCCGCACCTGAGCCCGTCAACCGATACATATGACGCGGCGGCCGTCCACGTTGCGGCGAGGGCTGCCATTTTGATTCCAGCAAACCTCGGTCGCACAATCGCATCAAAATCGGATAGAGCGTTCCGGATTTCAGTGCCGTCAGCTGGGACAACTGGTAACCGTACTGCCAGACCTGGGGCCGTTTGGTTAGCACTGCAAACAGGGAAAGGGTATGCGCGGAGCTGCGTCTATTTCGATCCATGCCATAAGTCTACATATATTGACTTATAGTGTCCAGCACCGAATCTGTCCATCCATCGCAACCCCGGGAACTTATTAGCCGATCATGCGGTTTAATCAAAGTGGGGTGTGTGACTATGTCGCGGCGGTGTGAGATCCTCGAGGCGGTCTCTCGTTGCGCGGATTGGCAGGAGGTCCCCAGGAAACATGCAGCTCGCAGAGGTCAAAGCGCTTTGTGACCAGCTGCGGGAAGTAATCGCAGCGGGGCCGGGGAAAAACGAGCTCGCGCTGCAGGAAGCGATGGGAATCGTCAGCATGCTTCAACAGGCCGCGCTGTGGAACGGACCGCGCGACAAGCTTGTGACAATCCGAGGTTGGCTGGCGATCTGGTTCAGCCAACGACGCTGGCGCGAATACGGGGATGAAGGCGAGATCTGCAGACAAAGTCTGGTCAACGACATCGTGGTCGTGGAATCTTATTGGGAAAGAAAGACCGCCACGGCGTGATCGAGATATGACAATTAGATGACAGCCGTCACGCTTGAATAGACGTGCTTAAAGCTCTCTTTTGCGCCGATCACCAAGCCCCAACGACGTTCACCGTCTTTGGGCGGTCCTGAGATCCGCCCATTCGTTTCCCGCCGGTCACTCGCTCGTCGGTCGGCATGATGCCGGAATCGGCAGTGGCACGCCTTAGCATCGCAGCCCTCGACAGGCAGTTGCGGCGCTTCCGCCAGCAGCCACCGATGACCGTTGAGCTTGGCAACGGCCGCACAACTGAGGCGCCCGCGTGCGATGGACACGCAATGCCACCCTTCTTTTGAAATATCCATGACTGACCGCGTCTTCGGCATGGGCATTACCATTTGCTTCAACCATCACGTTAACCCTCTTAATTTGGGGCTGTTGAGCGGCTGTTCACGCGACGTGCAGGGCCTCGAATGAAGATTTGTCAAAACGCGATCAAAGTCCGGATCAGTTGCGGGTCACAAATTTGACACAATTCAACTCGCTCCTGCGCTGCCGACTGATTGCGCTGGGGCCATTGTCGGGGCGGCGTCAGCCCGAACGAGCACGGCTAAGGTAATGTCATCGGATTGTGCGGCCGTTCCGGCAAAGGTGGCCACACTGCGAAAGATTCGCTCCACCAGAGAATCCGCCGGTCCGTCGCCATGGGCTTTGATCTCGGCAATCAGTCGCTGCTCGCCGTAGGCTTCATTTGAGGGATTGAAGGCCTCGGTCACGCCGTCGGTATAGAGAACGAGCCGGTCGCCGTAACTGAGCTCGGCCTGGTGATTCAGAAACCTGGCACCCGCCGTCACGCCCAGCATCATTCCACCCGAGCCGCTCAGCGCCTCGATCGTTCCATCGCCGCGCCGCACGATCGGTCGATGATGACCGGCATTCGCATAGTCCAATCGGCCCGTAGCTGCATCGAAAATGCCGTAGAACACGGTCACGAACAGGTCCATCGGATTCTGGGTGCACAGCAAGTCATTGGTGTGCGTCAGGCACAGTCCGGGCTCTGAGTGGTGGACGGCCAGTTCGCGCAGGTTGGTGCGCGAGACAGCCATAAAAAACGCCGCCGGGACGCCTTTACCCGATACGTCCGCCATGACGAGTCCGATCCGCCCGTCGGGCAGTTCGATGAAGTGTAGAAATCACCCGCCATGGTCGTGGCCGGCGTCATTCGGGCCGCCCCGTCGCAGCTCGGTTTGTCGGGGAAATGCGCCGGCAGAATTGCGCTCTGCATGGCGCAAGCGGCGTCGAGCTCCGCTTTCATCTGCGCGTGCGCCCGCTCAAGCGAGGCGTTCCGGTCGGCGAGCTCGGCCGTACGCTGCGCGACGGTCACTTCGAGCACGTGACGCTGCAATTTCATGACTCGCAACAGGCGCAAGAGGCGCAGCACGCGCACATAGCGCGCATCGATTCCCATCAGGAAGAAGGGGGCGATCGATGCCAAGTCCACGAGTCCATAAAAGCTGAAGACAAACGCGAGCTTTCTTTCCGCAGTCGCAAGCCGCAGCAGATATTCAAAGGAGAACACGGAGACGATGATCACTTCCTCAATCCACAGCGCCTGCGCCGCCCACGCGGGCAGGCCGGGGATTGATTCCAGACCGACGGAAATGACGCTAATGACGATGAGCGCCAGTATCAGATTGTCGAAACCCCGCGTGTACGCGCCGTCGCGCGACAGCAGCGATCCGGCTGCGGCGCGCATTCGCGCCCCGACGGATTTTTCCGCAGGGCCTACCGGCACGACAGTCATCGGTGTGCTCGCATCTTTTCGACCCCACTTTGCCGCAGATCGTGCATGATTGCATCAAGCAGAACGAGTGTGGGGACGATCATGGAAATGAAGATCAAAGACACCGCCGAGGGTGTCGTCGATGTTGCGCTCATCGGCAGGCTCGACACGCCGGGCGTCGCCGGCATCGAGTTGCGCTTTACGGCGTCGCTGGTCCCGCGCGCGGCACGCGCGGTCATCGACATGTCCGAAGTGGAATTCATTGGCTCTATGGGGATCCGAATGTTCATCTCCGTGGCTCGCGCACTGTCAAAGAAACAGGGCAAATTGGTTCTTTATAAGCCACAGCCGATGGTCGAAGAGGTTTTCAACACAGTTGCACTGGGGGAAATCATTTCCGTGCAGCCCGACGTTGCTTCGGCGCTGGCCGCCGCACGTTCCTGACGGCGCGGCCGTCGCCGCAGGGGCATCGCATCGACGCGCACCCGATTCTGCTCCGCTTGGCTGGAACGCTGCGGGGCTTCGAACAGGCCTTTCTCGAGCTGCGCGGCGCGCTCGACGGCGCGGACTTGAGACCTGAAGGCCGCACCCGCTATCACGTCGAGTTGGTCTTCGAGGAGATCGTGGGCAACATTGTGCGCTACGGCGCGCCGCAAGGCGGTGAGCTGCGCATCGAGGTCTCGGTGGACATCCGCGGCGATCGCATCACGATGACATTCAATGATGACGGAATACCCTTCGACCCCCGCGGCATCGGCGCCGCGGCGGCGCCGAAGAGCCTCGCAGAAGCGCCCGACGGTGGTTTCGGCTTAACAATCGTGCGTCGCGTTGCGAGTTCGATGCGATATGAGCGCGCCGCGGATCAAAATCGTCTCCTCGTCACGCTGCCGGCTCTATAAATTGGCCAAGACGTTGCCGGCGAGCGCTTTTTCCATGGACATTTGGTCCGCTACCGTTCCGCCGTAAACCTTGATCACGTAGGCCGTGGCGCCTTTCTTGACGCTCAGCGTTGTGAACTGCTTGAGGGAGGCGGAACCCATGGTGGTATAGAAGGCGTCATCGCCGAGACCCGAAACCGCCGTGCGGTTCATGTTCGGTAGCGGTGTCTTCATCTGGTCCCACTTACTGCCGTCCCAAAGCGACACCGTGACAATCATGTGCGGGCCAGACCAGGAGCAACCCGTATTGGCAATCGGTTGTGCGGCACCGACGCTTACCCCGACCGCGGCGGTCACTTGCGCCGATGTCAGGAGACTGCAGGGTGGCGACTGAGCGGCAGCCGTTCTCGAGCCCAGGACGGCTGAAACGCAAATACAAGCAGTGATGAAATGCCGTGAGAAATTGGACTTCATTGGAATCTCCCGTGGCTAATTCTTTTCGAGGCCGGTCAATGCGGCATCGATTTTAACTCGATTGGCGACTCTAGCCCAAGACTCAGCAGTCCAACCGCATCAGCTGTCCAACCGTATCACCGCATTTGTTGCGTCAATACCCCGCGGCCTGCCCGTCGCGGCGCGGATCGCTGGCGGCGACATACCCCTCGACTGCCGGATCACCCAAGCGCCAAATGAACTGGCCGGCGCCGAAATCCTGATAGCTGTCTTGGATGACTTCGATTTGATGGCCCAGCTTGCGCAGCTCGAGCGTGGTTGCGCTCGACATCCCGGCCTCAACATTGATCGACAGGCCTTCATTGAAGCGCCAGCGCGGCGCATCGCAGGCCGCCTGCGGCTGCTGCCGGTACGCCAGCATGCGTACCAAGGTCTGCAGATGTCCCTGCGGCTGCATATTGGCGCCCATCACACCGAAACTCATTTGCGGCAGCCCATCCTTGGTCAGAAATCCGGGAATGATGGTGTGAAACGGGCGCTTGCGCGGTGCGACGCAATTGGGACTCGCCGCATCGAGCGAGAAGGCGTGGCCGCGATTTTGCAATGACAGCCCCCATTCCGGAACCACGATCCCCGAGCCGAATCCCATGTAGTTGCTTTGGATGAAGCTCACCATCATGCCGCGCTCGTCCGCGGCGGCGAGATAGATCGTGCCGCCTTGACGCTCGTGCCCCTCGCCGAACACCTGCGCGCGGTTCGGATCAATGAGAGCGGCGCGCTTTTTAAGATACCGAGGATCGAGCATTTCCTCCACCGTGCGTCGCATGCCGATCGGATCGGCAACATGCGCGTAGGTATCGGCGAATCCCAGCTTCATCGCTTCGATTTGCAAATGCAGGGCCGCCGCGCTGTCGACCGTGTGAGCCGCGACATCCACGTGTTGCAGGATTCCGAGCGCAATGAGAGCCGCGATGCCCTGGCCGTTTGGTGGGATCTGGTGCAGCCGATGGCCGTAGACCTCCATTCCGATGGGCTCGACCCACTCGGGCGAAAACGCCGCGAAGTCCTCTACGCGCATCGCGCCGCCGTGCTTCGCCGCATGCGCCGCCGCGGCCGCCGCGATCTCGCCGCCGTAAAGAGCGGAGCCTCGCGTCTGCGCGATCATTTTCAGCGCTCGCGCCGCGCCCGGAAATACGAAGCGCTCGCCGACCTGTGGTGCGCGCCCTCCGGGCATAAATGTTTCCGCAAAGCCAGACAGGCTTTGCAGTTCCGGGACCGCCGCCGCCCACTTGCCTTGCACGACCACGGGCACGCCGTAGCCCCGCTCCGCGATATCGATCGCAGGCGCGAGCACATCGGCAAAGGCCAGCTTGCCGAAACGACGCGACAGTTCCACCCATCCGGCCACGGCGCCGGGTACGGTGACTGAGTCCCAGCCGCGCATCGGTGGCTGGCGCGCGCCTGCACCATATTTTTTCCGGAAATACTCCAAGGTCCACGCGGCCGGCGCGCGTCCCGAGGCATTGAGGCCGTGCAATGCTTTGCCGTCCCACAGAATGCAGAAGGCATCGGAGCCCAAGCCGTTGCTGCACGGCTCCAAAATGGTCATCGCGGCCGCTGCTCCAATCGCGGCGTCCACCGCATTGCCGCCCCGTTGCAATAGCGACAGGCCCACTTGGGCGGCCAAGGGATGCGAGGTGCAGACCACATTGCGCGCGAAGACAGGCAATCGGACCGAGGGGTAGCCCGCGCGCCAATCGAAGCTCATGGTGCTACTCGGCGGCCACCGGCGGGGCGCCACCGGCGGAGGGCCGCCGCACCAGAAAGCACAGAGGTATCAACAACACGCTGAGCCATGCCG
>Ga0210398_10002103_pt1 | contig 19688 bp, 14 predicted proteins | sample IncBWC4OmetaG_FD_161047 | JGI IMG/M metagenome (GOLD analysis project Ga0210398, IMG submission 161047) | Forest soil microbial communities from Barre Woods Harvard Forest LTER site, Petersham, Massachusetts, United States - Inc-BW-C-4-O | ecosystem: Environmental > Terrestrial > Soil >...
CGAAACTGGCCGTTCTAAACCCGAGGCGCGTCCTGGAAGGGTCGCGCGAAGGAGGGTCTATGGAACGATCGATCTTAGGAACCATTCTTAGCAGTTTCGTGGGAATCAGCGCGTTAGGAGGCCTGGCGCTTCTGGGGGCCTCGCCGAATCCGGTACCGGGGAAGACGGAAGGTAACTGGCGTTTGCTGGACCCCATTTCTTACGAGAATATCACCATATTTCCGGTCGCAAGCTCTTCCATGCAAGACACTTCGCCGTTCTTGACCTTGGATGAGGGGCTTTCGAGCGGAGAAGTGCTGGTCAGCGAGCAGGGTGCCGCCGGGTTGGCGCGGACGCGGAACGGACGACCGGTGCCCTTGCCGCAATACAACAGCGGGGCGAGCGTGAGCCAGCTTGTGTTGATCAACCGGAGCAAACGGCCGCTGCTATTGCTTGCCGGGGAGTTGGTGAGCGGGGGAAAACAGGACCGCATCATTGGCAAGGACCGCATCGTGCCGGTGGGGTCGGAGCCTCTGCCGCTGGATGTTTTTTGTGTGGAGCACGGGCGCTGGACGGGGGCTAGCTCCCAATTCATCGCTTCTAAGACCATTGTTCATCCGAGCGTGCGCGAGAAGGCGGCGGTGGCCCAGGACCAAACCGAGGTGTGGGATGCGGTTCGCTCGGGAACCTTGGCTAAAGCCGCGCCTCGAGCGTCTGGTGCTGATGCCGGAATAGTAGCATCCGAGGCGTACGCCCCACGCATCACTACGGAAGCCATTCAAGCCACCATCGACGGCGCGGCGCCCACTCAGGCCTACGCCAAAATATATGAAGGCGGCCGCGTGGGGGCTTCGGTGGACGGATTCGTCGAGGAATTGAAGAGGCGGTTTGACCGGGCGACCCTGGGACTTAAGGGCGAGCGCATTGTTGGCGTAGTGGTGGCTTATGGGGGCGATGTGGCGTGGAGCGACATTTTCGCGTCGGCGGAGTTGTTTGAACATTATTGGAGCAAATTGCTGCGGAGTTATGCGGTGGAGGCTATGGCGCGGCCGAGTTATAGAGAGACAGCGGCGGTTACCGATGCGCAGGAATTTTTGAGGAATTTGAACGGACGTGAGGTGGTCGAGAGCGAGCCTGGAGTCTACCGGTGGAGGGAGATTACCGAGGGGAGGCTTTCGTTGATTGAGCTGGAATCCATTTCGCCGAAGGCCATGACTCTGCACCGATTGTTGTTGCACCGAACGTCGTGAGGGGGTGGCGGCAGAGGGAAGGCGGGCACGGTATGGGAAGAGGTGCGTGGCCTGCCGCGCCCCTACCAGTAGCGGACTTGGCTTGGGTCGGTTACGCGTTCTAGTAGAACTGCGGCTGGGGCATCCCAGGCGGGATGCTTTAGCTCGGGGGCGAGTTCGGCCAGCGGAGTTAGGACGAAGCGGCGCTGGAGCATGCGGGGGTGAGGGACTTCTAGCTCTGGCGTCGCGATCGTTTCGTTACCGTAGAGGAGGATGTCCAGGTCGATTTTTCGCGGGCCTTTGGCGAATTCTTTTTGGCTGCCCAGTTGCGATTCGATGGAGCGCAGCACTTCGAGGAGCGCCGGCGGTTCGAGGTCGGTTTCCGCTTCCAAAACACAATTGAGAAACCACGGTTGGTCGAGGTAATCGACTGGCTCGGTTTCGTAAATCGATGAGACTCGCTGGACCTGGACCCCGGATGGCGGGAGCGCGGCGATTGCTCGCCGAAGGTGGCCTTCGCGGTTTCCTAGGTTTGAACCAAGCGACAAATAGACGGTGGGCATTTTTGGATCGTACGCGAACGCCTTCCAACTCTCTGGCGACGTGCCGAGACGCGAACTTTAATTTGCCCATTCTGAGGATTCAACTGCTAACTCAGGTTGTTGGCGCTGGTTGTTAAGGATAGCGTTCGGACGGAGTCTTGTTAAGGGAGGGATCGGGGACTTGAGGTAGGTCTTGGGCGCGGGGAACAAAAAACTGGCGTGGAGCGTATCTTTTAGGCGGAAGACCGGGACTTCGGACGAGTGCCGCTTAGGAGTGTCTCATGACGAGTTTCTGGCCAGACATGCGGTATGGGTTGCGGGTGTTAGGGAAGAACCCGGGATTCACGGCGATTGCGGTGCTCACGCTGGCGCTCGGGATTGGCGCGAATACGGCCCTATTCTCGGTGGTGAATGGGGTGCTGCTGAATCCGCTGCCTTACCCGAACGCAGACCAATTGGTGGCGGTGTATGCGAAGAGCACGGGCTTCGAGCGAAGCTCGATTACTTATCCGAATTTCCTCGATTGGCAAAAAGATAGCCACTCGTTTTCGGCGCTGGGCGCAATCCGAAGCGAAGAGTACAACCTGACCGGCGTGGGCGAACCTGAGCGGCTGCACGGCCACATGATATCCGCGGACTTTTTTGCGGCGCTGGGAGTCCCTTTGCCGCTGGGCAGAAATTTTCGATCAGAAGAAGATCAGGCCGGCGGAACGCCCGTGGTGATCCTTGGCGATGGGATATGGAAGCGCAAGTTTGGATTGTCGCCGGAAGTGTTGGGAACGAGTATCACCTTGAATGGAAAGACGTACACGGTGATCGGCGTCGCGCCGGCGAGAATCACCGGGTTCAGTCCTACGGATGTGTACGTGCCCATTGGGCAGTGGACCGACTCGACATTTAGAAACCGGGGCGTCGGGATGGGGACGACGGCGATAGGGCGGCTGAAGGCGGCAGTGACGACCGAGCAGGCGCGCGCAGAAATGGAAAAGATTGCCGAGAATCTTGCAGCCGCCTATCCGGAGTCGGACAAGGGTCTCGGCGTAACGATCGTGGCCCTGAAGACAGACGTGGTGGGAAATGTGCGAGGGATTTTGCTGGTGTTGCTCGGGGCGGTGAGTTTCGTGCTGCTGATTGCCTGCGCGAATGTGGCGAATTTGCTGCTGGCGCGGTCGACGGGGAGAGCGCGCGAGTTCGCGATCCGGTCGGCGCTAGGCGCGAGCCCAGGACGGGTGATTCGGCAACTTCTGACGGAGAGCGTGATGCTGGGAATGGCGGGCGGCGGCATTGGGTTGTTGCTGGCAAAGTGGGGAACGAGCGCGATTCTTCGAGCGCTGCCGGACAGTTTGCCGCGAACCGAAGAGATTGGGATTGATGGGCACGTGCTGGCTTACACGCTGGGGGTGTCCATCCTTACGGGAATGGTGTTTGGGCTTGTGCCGGCACTGAAGACGATGCGGCGGGACATGCACGAAACGTTGAAGGAAGGCGGGAGAGGATCGAGCGGAGCGCGGCACCGAACACAGAGTGTGCTCGTGGCAGTGGAAATGGCCATGGCGGTGGTACTGCTCGTCGGGGCGGGGTTAATGATTCGCAGCCTGGCCGCGTTGTGGGGCATAAATCCGGGTTTCGACGCGCGAAACGTGCTGACGTTCAACATATCCTCGACGTCCGATCCGAATATCACCGCGGATCAGTTGCGCATGAAGTATCGACAGGGGATGCGGGAGCTGGAGGCGGTACCGGGAATCGAGGCGGTGTCACTAATCGGCGGGTCCCTGCCGATGACCGGCGACTCGGAACTGCCATTCTGGGTGGAAGGCCGACCGAAGCCCGCCAGCGAACAGGAGATGCCGTTCGCGCTGTTTTATCTCGTGACCCCGGGATATCACAAAGTAATGAAGATTCCCTTGGAGCGCGGGCGGAGTTTAACAGAAAGGGACGACGAGCACGCGCCGGTGGTAGTGGTGATCGATGACACATTTGCGCGCAAGTACTTTCCGAATGAAGATGCGGTCGGAAAGCGTCTCAACTTGGCGCTCCTTGACATGCAGCCGGAAATTGTAGGCGTGGTGGGTCACGTGGAGCATTGGGGATTGGGTGCCAAGGGCCACGACAATTTGCAAGCGCAGATTTATCTTCCGGCGTGGCAGATTCCAGACAAGTTCTGGCCGCTGCTGGCGAACGGCGGGCAGTATGCGGCGCGAACCGTTGGAGCGCCACTCGGATTGACGAACTCCATTCGAGAAGCCGCGCAGAGAGTGGACCGCAGCGCGGTGATGTATGAAGTGAGACCGATGCAGGACATCGTGGCGGGATCGGTTGCCACACAGCGGTTGGCGATGATTTTGCTGAGTGTGTTTTCGGCACTGGCGTTGGCTTTGTCATCGATTGGAATTTATGGCGTAATTTCGTATCTCACAGGGCAGCGCACGCAGGAGATCGGAGTGCGGATTGCGCTGGGAGCATCGGGAAAAGATGTCTTGCGGATGATTCTGGGCGAAGGGATGCGGATTACGCTCGTGGGAGTTGCGGTGGGAATTGCCGCGGCGCTGGGGTTGACGCGGCTGATCACAAAAATGATTTACGGCGTCGGTGCAATGGATCCGATCACTTTTGGGGGAGTCGCGATGCTGTTGACCGGCGTGGCGCTTTTGGCGTGCTACATTCCGGCACGACGGGCCATGCGCGTGGACCCGATTGTGGCGCTGCGCTACGAATAGCCAGAGCGCGCTACGAAGACCTTTTCTGGTTTCGGACCGGGCATCTGGCTCAGGATACGAGCATCGCTGCGCGATTCAGCTGCCTGTAATTTCGCGTAGCCTTCCGTTGGTCACATCATAGACAAATCCGCGCACGGCAACTTCTTTGGGAACCCAGGGATGCGTGCGGAGCTTCTGCAATTGGTGGCGCACATTCTCTTCAATGTTCTGGAAGGCGTAAAAGAACGCGGGAGAGATGGCCGCGGTTCCCGTGCGGTTCTGGATCCGGTTGCGCAGATCGTGTTCGGTGGTGTGCATCAGGCCGCAGTCCGTGTGGTTGATAACCATGAACTCCCGGGTGTCGAGTAAGTAGTGGGAAACGACTAGGGAGCGCAGGCTGTCTTCCGTGACGATGCCGCCGGCGTTTCGAATGATGTGGGCATCGCCGGTTTTTAGACCCAGGGTACGAATCGAAAGTCGCGTATCCATACAAGTCAGGACCGCAAGATGTCGCTCGGGGCGCGGGGTGAGTCTGCGGAATTCGTGTGTGCGCGAATAGAGTTCATTGGCTTCGAGGACTTCGTCGATTACGCTCATGGCTTGGACAGTCTAGCAAAACACAGATGGTTTCGAAGCAGGGTCAAAGGACGAGCTCGGGGGCGAGCGATTGCTCGCAACTGCTAAGATGTGTGCCGGGTCAGGAGTTGTATCTATGAATCGGCGAAAATTTGTCGTGACGGCGGCTTCTTTCGGGGCTTCGCTGGCGTGGCGGTCGGCTTACGCGCGCAATTCAAAGATGGTGTGGCGAGAGCGGCGGGATATTTATCCGCACGGAGTTGCTTCCGGTGATCCTCACCCGGACAGTGTAATTCTGTGGACTCGGCGGCCGCCATCGGCTGAAGGTGAGGTCAAGCGGTTGACGCTCGAGATAGCGGAAGATTCCGCATTCGAGAGAGTTGTGGCGACGGCCCAGGCCAAGGTTTCTCTAGAAACAGACTGGACCTGCCGAGTGTTGGCCGCGGGACTCAAGGCGAGAAGTATTTACTGGTACCGCTTTACCGATGAGCTGGGTTTCGGCAGCAGAGTGGGGAGGACGATCACTGCGCCTTCCGAACGTGACGCGCGGCCGGTGCGATTTGCCTTTGTGAGCTGCCAGAACGTGCAGCAAGGGGCTTCGACCGCTTATCGCAGGATGAAATGGGAGGACGAGAAGAGAGCGCCGGAGGATCAACTGGGGTTCGTGCTCCATTTGGGCGATTTCGTTTACGAAATTGTCTGGTATCCCGAGGATCGGCCGCAGGGAATGTATTCGAGGCGGTTGCGGGATATCGTTCGCTACCGACATGGCGAGAAGCATTCGGATTTTCATGTGCCCACGACTTTGGAGGATTACCGGGCCCTCTACAAAGCGTACCTGCTTGATCCGGATTTGCAGGAGGCGCGCGCGAACTGGCCGTTTGTGTGTTTGTGGGACAACCATGAGTTTTCCTGGAAAGGCTGGCAAACGCAGGAAAATTTTGGCACGGGGATCGTGCCGGCGCAGACGCGCAAAGTTGCGGCGATCGAGACGTGGTTCGAGTATCAACCCGCGAGGGTTGTCAAGGCGAAGCTTCAGGGAATCGACCGCTACGAGGCGCCGCGCGTTTCGGACGCGCCGATTGACAAGTTTGATGAGAACGGATTGGGACTCGAGGCTGGAAATTTGGCAGCGATTGAGAGTCTGAAGATTTCGCGAACCCTGCGGTGGGGAAAAAACGTTGAGTTGATCATGACCGACAACCGCACGTTCCGGTCGGAGCCCTTGACGGACCGGCCGGAAGGAGTGCCGTTCCAGACAAAGGAGTTTCCTTACTTCGTCTCGCAGGATGTCGTGGAGATTTTTGACGCCGGCCGAGCGTACAACGGCGGAAAGCCGCCCGAGACGATCTTATTTCGCGGGGTGGAGCTGCCCAATCCGCGGAAGGATACGCCCCCGCAATCGATGCTGGGAGCGGAGCAAAAAAAATGGTTTCTTCGAAGGCTACGCGAATCCAAGGCGGCGTGGAAACTCTGGGGAAATACGGTCGCGATGTTGGACTGGCGCGTGGATTTTCAAAACTTACCGCCGGGAAGCGGGCCCGAGTGGCCGACGACGGGATATGCCCAGGCGGGAGACGACGACTGGGCCGGATACAGATACGAGCGCGCGGAGATTTTGGAATTCGTGCGACGCGAGAAAATTACTGGGTTTCTGACGATTGCAGGAGACCGTCACTCGTTCCAGGCAGGAGTATTGTCGCCGAGTTTGCCGCCGAAGCGATTTGAGCCGGTCGGCGTGGAGTTTGTCGTTGGATCGATTTCGGCACCGGGGTTGTGCGAAGGGTTGGAGTACAACATTGGAAAGGATAACCCGTTGCGGGGCGTTTATTTGTACCAGGCGGCGGGAGAGAGCCGCGTTCAGCCAGCGATAAATTTTTCGGTAATGCACGGAGTGCGGGCGAGCCTTGCGCTCGAGCGTTCAGGAGACGTTCAGCAGGCGCTCGAAGAACGAAATGCGGAAGTGTCACCTCATTTGTCCTTCGTGGATGGCGGCGGGCACGGGTATGCCGTGGTGTATCTGACGACCGAGGAGTTGGAAGTGGAATTCGTGTGCATTCCGCGGCCGCTGGAGCGGAGCGAGAGTGCGGATGGCGGGCCGCTGGCGTACCGGGTGGCCCATCGTGTGAAGTTGTGGGAGCCGGGGACAGCGCCGCGACTGGAGCGAACGAAGTCCGAGGGAACGCTGCCCCTAGTCGTGTGAACCTAGAACAGGCGCGGCTGGCGCCTGGGTAGTTCTTTGCCGAAGTACTCGTAGGCCCGGGCTGTGGCTACCCGGCCGCGCGGGGTGCGGTCAATCAATCCAATCTGCATGAGGTAGGGCTCGTAAATCTCTTCGATGGCGTCTTCTTCCTCGGAGAGGGCGGCGGCGAGTGTGCCGAGGCCTACCGGTCCGCCAGCGTACTTGTCGAGAAGCGCCAGCATCAGGTTGCGGTCTACTTCGTCGAGGCCGCTTTCGTCGACGCCGAGCATGGCCAGGGCTTCCTGGGCTACCGCGCGCGTGATACGGCCGGCGGCGCGGACTTCGGCAAAATCACGCGAGCGGCGGAGAAGACGATTGGCGATGCGCGGTGTGCCGCGGCATCGGCGGGCAATTTCTTCGGCGCCGCCATCGTCCATCAGAATATTTAGAATTTTGGCGGAGCGGTGAATGATGGTGAGCAAATCAGCGGGTTCGTAAAAATCGAGGCGATGCACGATCCCGAAGCGGGAACGGAGGGGCGCGGTAATTAGACCGGCGCGCGTGGTTGCGCCGATCAGCGTAAAGTGCCCCAAGGGAAACGGATGGATGCGGGCGCCTGGGCCCTGGCCGATGATCAGGTCGACGCGAAAATCTTCCATTGCGGGGTAGAGAATTTCTTCCACGGCGGGTTGCAGGCGGTGGATTTCATCTAGGAAGAAAACTTCTTTGGCTTCCAACGAGGTGAGAATGGCCGTTAGGTCGCCTTTGCGTTCGAGTAAAGGACCGGCGCTGGTCTTGATGGGGACCTGGAGTTCGTTGGCGATGATTTGGGCTAGCGTGGTTTTCCCCAAGCCGGGTGGACCGTAGAGTAGGACGTGATCCAGGGCTTCCCCACGGCTGCGGGCGGCTTCTATGGCGATGGAGATGTTTTCTTTGACGCGTTTTTGACCAATGTATTCATCGAGGCGTTTGGGGCGGACGCTGGCTTCGATGCGGGCGTCCTCATCGTAGGGGGCGCCGGAGACAACTCTGTGTTGGCCTTTACGGTCCATGGCTGGTTTTGTGCTCGCGTCGTGCATTGTTCGGACTTCGCTCGATTCTGTGACCGCTGACCGACCTACAGGTCGGCCAGGATAACTGCTCGGCAAGGCTTACGCGCCGACATGACTTGTTCGCCCTTTGGGAGCGGCTAGCGATTGCAGGGCGGCGCGGAGTAGTCGCTCGAAATTTGTGGTACCCGCTTCCCGCTTGGCTTCCCCGACAGCGGTTTCGGCGGCCCGCGGGTCGTAGCCTAGATTGGTCAGCGCGGAGATTACGTCGGCTTCTGCGCCCGCGGGCGAGGCGGCGGCTGGTTTTTGAGTTTCTAAGACCACGGCTTCCAGTTTGTCCTTCAGCTCGACCACCATACGCTCGGCGGTTTTGCGGCCTACGCCGGGAATCCTTGTAAGACGGGCTACATCGTTGCCGCGAATGGCGGGGACCAGTTCTTCGACGCTCATGCCGGAGAGAATCTTCAGAGCAAGAGAGGGTCCGACGCCCGAGGCCGAGAGAAGCATTTCGAAGAGATGCTTTTCGCGGGAGGAAACGAAGCCGTACAGGGCCAGCGCGTCTTCGCGGACGTGGGTGTGGATGAGAAGCGTGACTTCGGTGTGGAGTTCGCCAAGGGCAGCGTAGGAGGAGAGCGGGACTTGGACGAGATAGCCTACGCCGCCGACATCGACCAGGACTTGATTGGGGCGTTTTTCAGCGAGACGTCCGCGGAGTTGGCCAATCATGCAACGTCAGTATTGCCGCCTTTTGTTCGCCTGTCAACGCCGGCGTGGGTTAGGGGATAGGAGAGAGCGAAACTGCCCTGCCCCAAGCGCGCGGGCCTTATCCGAGTATTAGCTTCTTGAAGCCGGCGCAACGCTGTGAAGGACTCCAAGGCCAGGATCGAGGCCGAGTTCAGAAATTGCTAGGCGCGCCTCTGATTCCAGAATCGCGTACAAATAGTTGAGCATTGCATTTGCAGGATTGACCGCGAGTCGTGGCGATTTGGTGAGAGGCGAAATACGGCTTCCAAAAGCGCACCAATGTTCAGGAACACGCTGTGAGTCAGATCGTGGATACTGCAAGACCAATGTGTGCCAGACGCGCCAGTATGCGAGAGCCGCGTGTGCTTCACATCGTCGGATTTCTTCCCTAGCGGTTGCCTTCATCAAGGCGCGCCGCTGAGCGGAACTTGGTCTGAAGCATTCATCCTTTTTCTTAACTCAGACTTTACGTAAGCTTCATTTTCCGCTCGGCCAGTCATTGCTCCTAGATCGTGTGCATCGCGAAAATCAAACTCAACTCGATCATTGACTTTCCAACCTTTCATGAATGCATAAGCATAACGGTCCTTGTCTCCGTCAAAGATTACATATGTTGTTCCGGTGCTCATCGTGGGGTTTATCGGTGCTTTACTTCGATTGAAGTGAATATAAACTTTCGCCTAGAGAATCGTCAAAGAAAAAGACGGTTCGGCGATCCCCGGGCATGCCGGGCACATGCAGTCAGTGCAACGACGAAATTCATCTATGGTAGTCTCAACGTTTAGTTATCTAGTAAGTTTGTGAGTATCAATCCGATTTTGAAAAAAAATGACAAAAGCTGCCAAATTTGAGTTCGGAGTTCTCGGCAATTTCCTATCGGTTATTTGCTTCATAGTTGTCGGATTGATAATGCTCGTAGGCGCTTTTGTACTCGCGTTGTTGATCCAGTTGGGGGCTTTGGCCATACTTGTTCCAATTCCTTTTCTGTATCTTGCCCGACGATTAACGCGGCTGGGACTGAGGTTGAGAGCACAAAAAGCAGATTGGGTTCTTCAAAACGAGAGCCGCGCCCCAGTCCTGTATCTACGTTCATTCGAGTCGGACAAAAGGAAGATTAGGCGCAGCGTTTTCCACGAAAAGGAATATTCCGGATTAATGAAAGTCGTAATGAAAGTCCTCAGGTTTTTTCCTGCGACGGCTTTCCCTCTGTATCTACGCGCGAACTTGAAACGCACGGATAGAGTTGAAGAAAGAAACATAGATGATCTGAGCGTTTTGGGGCCGGTCGTGACTCTGAGAAGACCGGGTGAGTGGTTGCCTCAACTCGGTGCGATCCGGATTGCATCCGAGCAAACCGACTGGCAAACAGCGGTGCTTTCCCTCATGGAAAAGGCACAACTCATCGTAATGGAAACCGGCGCCTCCCAAGGATTACGATGGGAGTTCCGTCGAGCGTTTGATCTCACTCCATTCAAGCCCATTTTAGTCTGCGCTCCCCCAATCTACGACGACGCATTGTTAACCCCCACGCAGCAATACCAAATGTTTCGAAGAGCGCTATGTGCAGAAGTGCCTTCACTCGATGCCCTTTTCCCACACGAGATCGGCGCAACCACCCATTTCTTTCTCGCTTCGGAAAGCCATCTGGAAGAGTTTGTATCAGATGGTCCGCCTCCAGAAATTCTAGATCGAATGCGTCCCGGGAGTACTGAAAAGCTCAGAAAGTCTTTGAAGCGTCGCCTGGTAATTTCAGTTGCGCTCTCTTCCGCTTGGGTATTGGTGACTATCGGAATAGTGATCTTGATTGCGACGCAGAATTAGACTTGTCATGCGTATACGGGAATATTTTCGTGCTTTAGCAAGGGCGGTTACGCGCTCCTTCACAGAAAACGCGCGCCTGACTGCAATTGGCGCAACGACGCCTCTGTCGAACACCGCTAGGTCGGGGGGTGGTCCCTTTTTTCCGTGCGTATACGCATACCCGTCAACGCCGGCGTGGGTTAGAGCGAGGAAAAGGGATACGCCCTGCGACCGAATCTAGTTACAGGATTCCCACGAAAAAATTTCAAACCCAAATTCGTAGAGACAAAATTCTGAGTGCTGAGAACAATTTCGAACGCGATTTTCTTAAATGACTTTCCATTTTCAGAACAGTCGCGATTTAGCCGAAGCGGGTAGTTAAATCAATGATCTCTGCGCCCTGATTGTAACGAATCCTTGCGATGTGTGCTCGCAACCGACCAATCTAGCCCGGACCCAATGATGATGCTATGGGGGCCGCCGCTTTTGGGTGAGCTCAGGAGATGGCCGCTGGTATCTAATATTCTGTATTGGATGGTGGAATCGCCATCATTAGGATCCGCCTGAACGGTGATGGTGGCGTTCGCGGGAAGCAGGAGGCATATAGGGTCATGTTTGGCATTCCCTATCGTCCACAGTTCAATCAGATAGTCCTTATCGCCACTCTGAAAGCTGAGCATTTCGCCGTAGTCGAGCTCAACTGGGTCGGGATGGGGACTGCCATTCTTGATAAGAACGGTTTCACCTGAAGCATCGTTTGCCATTTTTTCCCCTCCTAGCTACTTGTCTTTTTCACTTCCGTGGAAAGCGGGGGCGACCAAGAGCATTCTCAAGTTGGGATGACTTTGCAAGTCCTTGAGAGTGTAACCCTTCTCCAAGCTCTTATGGGCAAACTCGATGGCGCGTTTGCGGTCCCCCAGCACTTCGTAAGATTCGGCGACGTCGGCTAGCACAGAGCCATCGTTTGGCTGCAAGGCCAGTGCACTGTCGATTTGACGCTGCGCCTTTTCTCTGTTTTTGTCTTCGGCAAAAAAATTGCTAAGCAACGAATGAGCGCCGGCATCGTCTGGGTGAAGTTGAGCATAGCGTTGCAGAAGAGCCTGCGCTTTAGAGCGAGCCGCCCGGGCATTGGATTCGTCACCAAGCCATGTGTATGCCAAGCGAAGGTTGTCCCAAACGGCATAATCCTGATCGTTCAGATCGAGGGCCTTTCGCGTCATCAACGCACAATCGGCATAACGCTTCTGATCCAAGTAGAGCCTTCCTAGATTTGCGTACGCAGCATAGGAAGGAGAAAGTTCCAAGGAAGTCCTAAGCGCAGACTCAGCTTCTGCCTGCGATTTCGTGTCGTTCAATTCGAGATAGGCACCCGCGAGATTGCTAAACGCCGTGGCGTTGTCGGGCGTTAATTCCAGTACGCGCCGAAACTGGGTGATGGCGTCCGGAATTCGCCGCTGACGAAAGTAAAAAAAGCCCAAGCTATTGTAACCATCCCAATAATCTGGACGCATCGCTGCCGCCTTCTTGAAATTGGCTTCGGCGTCCCGCACGCGTCCCATGCGCTCGTACACACTCGCCATCCCCATAATCGCGTCTGCGTTGCGCGGATTGATGGCCAAGGCCTTTTGGAATTCCTGCAGTGCCAAGTCATTTTTCCCGAGCGATGAATGGAGACGACCGAGGGAAACCGAGGGAGAGGGCAGGTGGTCATCCATCTGAACGGCACGTTGGAGATTCGCAAGAGACTGCTCGATCCACTCTTGGTTGGGATCGACCTGATTTTTGAGGCGATAGGCTTCGCCAAGAGAAGCAAATCCCAGAGCAAACTGTGGATCGATATTGACAGCGTCTTTGAGCGCAGAAATCGCCTCGTCTAGATTGCCGGGCTTGTCGTACCGCTGCATACTGCCGAGGGCTTTCAGATACAGTTCGTACGCGGCGGGAGAGGCGCGACTGCTCGTTGTGGGAACCATTTCCGAAGAAACCTTAATCTTCATGAGGCTGGCCAAACGAGCGACGGCTTCATTTTGAAGCGTGCCCAAATCCCCGGTGCGATCCTCGAGGGCCGCGGAACCAATTTGGCGGAGATTTCTAACATCGATGAGGACAACGTTGAGGCGCACGTCCTGGCCTGAGCGCTGGATGCTGCCTTTGACAACAAGGTTTACGCCAAGCTGCTTTCCAGCGGCAGTGGGGTCGCTGACGTTGTTGCTGCGCACGACACTGGAAGGGACTACCCAAAGAGACTGTTTTCCGGTGTTGATGTTCGAGAGTTCACCGGTCAAAGCATCCATCAAACCTGCGGCTAGAACATCGTTTGCAGGATCGCCGCCCAAATTGTCAAAGGGGAGCACGGCAATGTGGTTCTGCGTCGTTAACGAGAGTACGGCTGCCAGGCGTTCGTGAACCTGCGGCACCATTGAAGAAACGCTAAGTAGGGCCACGACAGCCAGAGCGAAATAAAGAAGTCGAGAAGGCTGCTTCTGGAGGTCCCCAATCGACCAGCGAGGTGTTGACGCGCCTTCCGCATGCCGTTTCAGTTGACGATAAGAGATGGCTTTCGTTAAGGTCGACTCCTTAAGGGCAGTTGCGGGCCTGGATGATGTGATTTGGTTATGAACGGCTTCCAGTTCATCCAGGATTGCCTTCGCAGAAACATAGCGATACTCCGGTCGTTTCGCTAGCGCTCGGTATGCGATGGGACGAAGGGACTTCGGCAAGTCGTCGATGCCAGAAGGTGGTTGATTAAGGACGGCAAAAGTCGTCGCCGTGGTGCTTTCGCGAAGGAAAGGATGCAGCCCGGTAACCATCTGCATCAGCACGACGCCGAACGCCCAAATATCGCATCGGGAACTGAGTGGCTCGCCCCGCACTTGCTCCGGGGCCATATAGGGCAGCGTGCCTGAGATTTGAAGCGTCTGGGTTGCGCTAGAGTTGACCACGACGCGCGCCAGGCCAAAGTCCACAATCTTTGCAACGTTGTCTTTCGTGATGATGATGTTTGACGGCTTGAAGTCGCGGTGGATGATGTTCCGCGCATGAGCCGCAGAAAGGCCACGAGCAGTTTGAATTGCCAAATCGATTGATTCAGAGAATGGAATTAGGCCGGACGAAATTTTCTTTGCCAGGGTTTCACCGTCGTAGTACCCCATGACTATGAAAATGTGGTTATCGGCATCTTCTTCCAAGCCGTAGATAACTCCGATATTCGGGTGATCCAGTCCGGAGGCGGCTCGTGCCTCGCGCACCAAATTTTCCCTGTCGTGTACATTAACCGCGACATCAACGGGCAAGAATTTCAGCGCGACCGTGCGGTCCAGCTTGAGGTCCCGCGCCTTATACACCACGCCCATACCACCCGCGCCAAGCTTACCGGTGATTTCGTAATGCGAGATGGTTTGGCCAACCATACGGCTGATGTAAGAAGGGTTACGTGGATTGTGATTTTAGGTGGTGCACTGGAGCAAGTCAACAATACCCAGTCAAATTGCTTCTAGAAATTCTTGCCGAGCCACGTACGTGAGGGCACGTCCAGGGTACTCAGTTCGATGTCTTAGCGGCTTTGCGTCAGGAAGCGCGCCGAGAACTTGTAGCGGAAGCCGGAAACATCCGGCCATGAGATTACTGCGGCAGATTCCTTTGAGCGGCCCCATCCAGCAAAAATCACAATCACGATTTGAAGAATATCTTTACGGGTGCGGCCAGACGAGCGGCGGCAACAGCCGGACCTTTTCCGCCGGCCGTGCGCTTCCACTGGCCCTCCGGCAAAGGCCGAAGACGGATATCCTGGACGCGCTTGGAGGGCACCCTTATCCGTGGTTTTGCGGGAAGGGCGAGCCTCTCCCCTACAAATCCTCACAAATAGGTAAGGCTCCAGGGCCTTGTGGGCCGGGGATGGTCTGGAGTTTTTTCTCCGAGGGTGCTAGCTGGCTGTGGCGGCCAAGGCCTCGGGGCGGTAATGGCCGGGGACCGCGCGCAAGGCGATGGCCAAGCGATTCCACGCGTTGATCGTCGTCACCACCAAGGTGAGATCGACGATCTCTTTTTCGTTGAAGAATTTGCGGACTTCTTCATAGACGGAATCGGGAACGTGCGTCTCGGAAACCAAGGTGATGGCTTCGGTCCAGGCCAGCGCGGCACGTTCGCGATCGCTGTAGAACGGGGTTTCGCGCCAGGCGTCGAGTTCGTAGAGACGCTGCTCGGTTTCGCCCAGGGCGCGTGCATCCTTCGAGTGCATATCGATGCAGTACGCGCAGCCGTTGATTTGCGAGGCACGCATTTTCATGAGATGAATGAGGTTGTGCTCGAGGCCGGATTCGGCGAGATATTTTTCGAGAGCATACATGGCCTTCTGGGCTTCCTGGGCGTGTCTCCTGGCATCAATTCTTGGTTCCATATCAGGTTTCCTTTCCGAGCGGCGATCCCGGTTGCTAGCCTGACGGCGTGGTCTCGGCAGTGCTGCTCGCTGGTTGTTCCGAGTAAATGGATGCGTGGAAGTGGCCGGCAGGTATCTCGAATAAGAAAAAATTCTCGCGTGCCTCGCAATTTGGCAGTGTCAGCGACGAGCCCGATCTTTGCGGACAGCTTCGTCAATCAGAGCGTCGAGTTCGTTGCGGGTGAGGGAAACGTGGGAGCTCGAGGATTCACCGGTGTCGTTGGTTTCCGGGAGCTCCGCGCCTCCGCCTGGCGGCGGAGTGACGAAGTATCTCGTTCGCGCGGCCATCAACTTGGCGACTTCGCGGCTGGAGAGAAGGACGGGCCCGCCGGCCAACTCCGCGGCGAGAACGATCTTGGCAAAATGCTCGATGGTTTCCATGCGGAAGAAGGCTGTCAAAAGATCCGGCCCGCAGGTGACCGCGCCGTGATTAGCCAGGAGCAGAGCGTCGTAGTGCGGGACGAAGGGTTCGATCGCGGCGCTGAGTTCGGGCGTTCCGGGAGTGGCATAGCGCACCAGCGGAATTTGTCCGAGTCCGATAATCACTTCGGGCAGCAGGGCTTGATTCAAGGAACGGCCGGCAGCCGCAAAACCAGTGGTCGTCGGGGGATGAGCGTGACAGATGGCATTTACATCGGGGCGCATGTGGTAAAACAACAGATGCATGGCGATTTCTGAGGAGAATTTGCGTTCGCCGGCAAGCTGGCGGCCCTCGAGGTTTGTGACCACCAGGTCTTGCGGCTCAAGCATCCCTTTGTTCATACAAGTTGGAGTCGTGAGGATGCGGTCTTCGTCAAGCCGGACGGAGATGTTGCCTTCGCAAGCCACGATGAAGCCGCGGTCGTACATCCACTTCCCCGCGGTACAAATTTCGCGGCGGTGCTGGTCTTCGCTTTTTTCGTGGGTGGGCCAGAGCGAGTTTTTGTTCATGGCGCGCTGTTCTTCCTTGCCGGGAATGTGCTCCAGGCCATTTCTCTGCCCCAGCAAAGCGAACCAATGAGCTGAGCCAAGCCGCCGGGAACCCGGGCGCACTTTATCACACTAGGCGTAGATTCCGCGCAACTTTAGCGCACTGCCCACGCGGTCAATCGCGAGCATATAGGCAGCGATACGATTGTTCACTTTGTGCGTTTCCGCGTAACGGACGACTTGGTCGAAGGCATGTTCCAGGACGTCGAGAAGGCGCTCATTGACTTCGCTTTCGCGCCAGAAGAAGCCCTGGCGGTCCTGGACCCATTCAAAATAGCTGACCGTGACGCCGCCGGCATTGCCGAGAATATCGGGCACGGTGAAGATGCCCTTAGCGTCGACAATCGCGTCGGCTTGCCAGGTGGTCGGGCCGTTGGCGCCTTCGCACAGAATGCGCGCCTGGACCTGATGGGCGTTTTGTTCGGTGATTTGATTTTCGATCGCGGCGGGGATGGCGATTTCACACGGCTGGAAAAGAACGTCACCGGCGGACATTTTCGTGCCGCCGTCTGGGAAATCTTGAAGCGGTTTTTTCTGGGTGTAGACCCAGTCAATCACTTTCGAAATGTCGAAGCCGTTCTCGTTGTACAGACCGCCGCCGATATCCGCGAGGCCGACGATTTTATAGCCGGCTTTTTGCATGAGCTGGGCGGCCAGGGACCCTACGTTGCCGAAGCCCTGGACTACGACGCGGCAGCCTTCTTTTTTGATGCCGAGCTTGGCGAGAGCTTTGTCGCAGCAAATCATGACGCCGCGTCCGGTGGCTTCGCGTCTTCCGGCGGAGCCGCCGAGTTCGATGGGCTTGCCGGTGACGACAGCGGTTGTGGCTTCACCGACGTGCATAGCGTAGGTGTCCATTACCCAGGCCATGGTCTGCTCGTTGGAGCCGATATCCGGGGCGGGGACGTCGCGCTCTGGGCCCAGCCAGTCGGCGAGTTCGGCCGTGTAACGACGGGTGAGGCGTTCCAATTCGCCGCGCGATAGCTTGCGGGGATCGCAAATGATGCCGCCTTTGGCGCCGCCGAACGGAATGTTCACAACCGCGCACTTCCAAGTCATCCAGGTGGCCAGAGCCCGAACTTCGTCGAGGGAAACATCGGGGGCAAAGCGAATGCCGCCTTTGCCCGGGCCGCGGACGGTGGAATGAAGCACGCGATAACCGACGAACACATCGAGTTGACCATTGTCCATACCGACGGGAATGTAGAGGGTGATCTCTTTTTTGGGATACTTCAAATAGCGGTAAAGGCCTTGTTCGAGTCCAAGTTTTTGCGCGGCCACTTCGAAGCGCGCTTCTGCGTTCTGATAGACATTCATCTCTTCTGGTACTGGGGCTGGCGACATGCGGAACGCTCCTTTGAGGCGGCGATGGCAGTGAAGCAACGAACCATTCGCACTTCGGCCTGCGAAGGAACCTCAGGACCGATTTCGAGGGCCGAGAGAGATGGCTGGCGGGCTACCCCGTTACAGGAGACTGAATGGACCGGTCCGCCAGACTCGCCTTTTGGCCGGGCCGCCAGTATACGAACCTGCTCTCCAGGCTGCAAGCAGGAGGGGCCGGGGCGGAAGGGGGAATGGATCTATTTTGTTGGAGCCGTTGTGGAATCGCCGTCATCAGGAGAGATATTGAACGGTCTTTTCGATAAGATCCGAGGTTCCCTTGTAAGGATCGCCTGGGCTGTCGAATTCCATCGAGCAATAGCCCTTATAGTTGCTATTTTTCAGAATGCCGAAGGTTCTCGCCAGATCGACGTAAGCAAGCTGATCCTTTTCGTCGGCTTCCACGGCTTTTACGTGGCAGATGCTGTAGGCGTGGTTGAACATCGCGGCGATGCCTTTATAAGCGTATTCGGTGTTGCCGGTGGCCAAGGTATTCGCGAAATCCGGATTCGTGTGCAGCCAGGGGCTGTTCACCCGTTCGATGACGCTGACGATGAAGAAGGGGTCTTCGCTCTGGGGATTGTCGTTCTCGAGATTTACGAGGACATTTTTCTCTGCGCCGTATTCCGCCACGCGTAGAAGACTGTCCGCGGCGCGCTCGAGGTCGGGCTTCGAATCCTTGGCTGGCGGCATATTGGTGCGGACACTCGGCGAACCGACGGCTACGGCTGTGTCAATCCATTGCTTGCTGAAGGAGATGGCTTTTTCGCGCTCGGCTTTATCGAGTGCGAAGGGGCTGTGCTCGCCGTCGACGGCAATGTTGACGATGGCGCCGCCGGATTTTTCGACAACCGAGCGAAGGTCGTCGAGATATTTTCGATCGAGCGAACGGAAATGCTCGCTCCACGGTTCGATCTTATTCACGTTGAATTTCGACTTAACGAAAACCACGAAGTTTTTCAAATCCATCTTGGAAATTGTGGAGGGGCCGGGCTTTTCGTGAGCGCCTCGGATTTGTTCGCGGAAGGGGTAGGAGGCCACGGCGATGCGATCGCGGGGTGCCGAAGGAAACCGCAGGCTGGGCCCGGAGCTTCGGGCCACGGCTGACTCGAGATCCGGCCACAACATAGCCGCAACTGCAGTAGCAGCGTACTCGGCGAGAAAATGCCTTCGTGTGGTGGGCGGCAAACTGCGCCAGTCTAGCAGAATCTCGATGCCAAACAGAAGGTTAAACGAACGGCTCTGCTATAATCCGGCCAATTCTTCGAGATTTTTCTCGGGAGACGATCAATGCATCGCACACCGCTTGCTCTGTTGGGACTGTTTCTGTTGGCTCTTCCGATGGCCACCTTTGGCCAGGCGCCCACCGACTGGCTCTCCGAGTTGAGCAAGCCGCATAACTACGTCTTGCAGCGAGTCTCGAGTTATGACCGGACGGGTGGCAACGATGACTATCGACCCCTCGGGGCGGGAGAGACGCTAACGCTGCTGGACGAAGCGGGTCCCGGCGAAATTTCGCATGTGTGGATTACCATTGCGAGCGACGAAAAATTTCACCTAAAGAAATTGGTGCTGCGAATGTATTGGGACGGGGAGAGCTCACCGAGCGTGGAAGCTCCGGTTGGCGACTTTTTCGGATTGGGACTCGGGGACTACTTTCTTTATCAGTCTGTGCCCCTCTCCGTAGGAGGGGACAAAGCACTGAACAGTTTTTTCCCGATGCCATTCGAGAAACACGCACGCATCACGCTTACAAACGAAGGGCAGAGGCGCGCGGCGGCGGTTTATTGGAACATTGATGTGCGCGCCTATAGATCGGCGCTGCCGGCTGATACACTTTACTTTCACGCGCAGTACCGGCAAGCAACTCCGAACAAGGCTTTCCCCGATAACAAGGTTAATTTGGACGGTAAAGAGAATTATGTCTGGATGGAAGCTAGCGGGCGCGGACATTTCGCGGGAGTCACCATGTCGGTCGTGGAGAATCAGGACGGATGGTGGGGCGAGGGCGACGACATGTTTTTTGTGGATGGTGAGAAGCTGCCGTCCATCAACGGAACAGGTTCGGAAGACTATTTTCTGGGTGCCTGGGATTTTGGCGGAA
>Ga0210398_10002104_pt1 | contig 19678 bp, 15 predicted proteins | sample IncBWC4OmetaG_FD_161047 | JGI IMG/M metagenome (GOLD analysis project Ga0210398, IMG submission 161047) | Forest soil microbial communities from Barre Woods Harvard Forest LTER site, Petersham, Massachusetts, United States - Inc-BW-C-4-O | ecosystem: Environmental > Terrestrial > Soil >...
TGCAGCGACCGTTTCATGCTCGTGGCCCGTGAATGTGCGGAAAGTCGCCGACGGCGGAGCATCCTCGCTTAAGAATCACATTCCTCCCCCAGAACCGAGTAAGTACCGCTCCGTTTTGGATGCGCGTGATCGGCAGAACCCGTATTTCATGGTGCAAGCGAATGGAATTGATGCCCGGCCAATCAGCGCTGCTACGGAAGCCCCGACGATGTCACCTGCGGACGTGGTCGCGTACTTGGAAAAACTACCTCCATCGCATGGCCCTATGGCCTTGTCGTAGCGGTGTCGGAGAACGGCGTGCCTCCGGCAGCGATGAACGAATCAAGAGAAATAGAGAAGAATTAGCGCGCTTATTAGAAGGAGCAGGGGTAAACGTGGAATTGTGGCCTTCGGCGTAGGAGGACTTGCCCCTAATGCGAAACGCGTTTGGTTCTTACCTGCTCGTTACGCGGAAATTGGTGGTAGAAATCGCGTTGGTTCGTTTCTGGGTGCTGGCGTGGGGCCGACCGCGCGATCTGGACTGCGAGTGAAGAATGAAAAACGGGACCATACTAATAGCCGTCGCACCGTGCCAAGCAAGTCCAACGCCCAGACATGAAATTGTTCTGTACAAGGAAATGGCGCGAGATCTAATGTGGTAGTGAACAAAATAATCCAACTTCGCGATCTGGGAATTGCAGCATGATTTCGTCGCTTTTCCATAGCTTATGTGCGAGACGAGGACTCGGGTTCATACTTGTCGGCATCGCGGCTCACTGCTACGCACAGAGTTCTAACGACCACGACTTGGGCGCCGCTACATCTGCTCTTGAACGCTCCACCCCATTGGAACAGAAACAGGCGGCTCAAGACCGAAGCCAAGCTGCGCAGGCACCGTCTCAAAGTGCCACTTCATCGCTCTATCCGCTTGAACAGGTACAAGCTGGCAAAACCCTCTTCGTCGCGCAATGTAGCTTCTGCCACGGACGCGATGCTGGAGGTGGCGAAAGCGGCCCGGACCTAATGGCGTCGGCACTTGTTGAGCAAGATGTGCACGGAGAAAGAATTGGCACCGTAATCCAAAACGGGCGGCCGAGCAAAGGAATGCCCGCATTTGACCATGTTAACGAGCAACAACTAGCGGCACTAGTTGCGTTCATCCATGATCGGAAGGCGAAAGCAAAGGAAGGCCGGCGACGTGCGGTTGACGTCGCCGATCTCCAGACCGGAAACGCCGAAGCTGGGATGCGGTATTTCAATGGCGCTGGCGGATGCGCTAAATGTCATTCTGCTAGCGGCGACCTTGCTGGTATCGCTGGCAAGTTTCAGGGATTAAACCTTCTGAAACGCATGCTCTACCGAGAGAGGGAACGCACTTCTGACTCCACCCCGGGCGACGAAAGTCCTGCTGAGTCCACCAAGGCGATTCAAACAGCTACAGTCACGCTTCCCTCGGGCGAAACCGTAACTGGAGCATTGGCATACCGCGACGAATTCACGATCGCACTTACCGACCCATCCGGATGGTATCGGTCCTGGCCTGTCACTCGCGTAACATTCACAGTGACGAATCCGCTCGAAGCGCACATCGAGCAATTAGGGAGGTATACCGACGAAGATATGCACAATGTTTTGGCGTACCTTCAAACATTGCGCTAGAGCAACGCAAGACGGTAGTTGGTAATGAGACTAGAGAAGCGTTCTTGTTGGACGCTTCTCGAATGAGGTGGCGCAAGAATGGAGCTCGTAAGGGTGATTTTCTCTCTCGCTGTAGTGCTGGTTCTGCCGTTCGCGTTTTGTGGCCGTGCGTCCGCTCAAGGGATTGATCCTGCTGCGCTCCTAAAGCCGACACGCGACAGTTGGCCGATATACCATGGCGATTACTCCGGCCAGCGGCACAGCCTCTTGAGTCAGATTACTCCAGCGAACGTTCGCGAGCTCACACTCGCCTGGGCCTTTCAAACAGGTCAGACGACGCAAATCAAGTCTTCTCCAATCGTCGCCAGCGGCATTTTATACGTATCGATACCCGATCACGTTTGGGCGGTTGATGCCCGGACGGGCGCCCCAGTCTGGCACTATAGCTATCCGCCCAACGAGGGTTCTCATATCGGCAATCGGGGCGTTGCTTTGTACAAAGACGCTATATATTTCGCTACCCCCGATAATCATGTCGTCTGCCTGAATGCTAGAGACGGGACGGTCAGATGGAATGTAGTTTTAGCTGACGTAAAGGAGGGCTTTTGGACATCTGTGGCGCCGCTGATTGTGCGCGACCATGTGCTCGTGGGACTTTCCGGAGACTTTGACAACAACCCCGGAATGTTGAAATCGCTTGACGCGGAAACGGGTCAGGTACAGTGGACGTTTTACAGCACTTCTCCGCCAGGCACTCTGGGCTCGCCAAGTGGCGGCGCCACCGGCGGTAATATGTGGATTACGGGCACGTACGATCCGGAGCAGAATCTGGTGTTCGTGGGAACAGGGAATCCTACGCCGGTACTGGCAGCGCAGCTCCGCCCAGGCGACAATCCTTGGACGTGCAGCATCGTTGCGCTGAACCCTGACACAGGGAAGCTCGTCTGGGGATTTCAGGCCTCACCTCATGATACGCATGACTGGGATGCCGTTGAGGTTCCAGTTCTCGTTGACGGAACCTTCAAAGGTTCGCCCAAGAAGATGGTGTTGCAAGCTTCCCGCAACGGTTATTTCTTCGTACTCGATCGCACCAGCGGGAAGAGTCTGTTGACGAGTACTTTCGCAGCAGTTAATTGGTCGAACGGCGTTGATAAGGACGGCCGTCCAATTCGCAACGCAGCAAAGGATCCTGCCCAGGATGGACGCCTGGTTTCGCCCGATGAGGGCGGAGCGACGAATTATCGTTCGCCCAGTTTCGATGCAAAGACTGGTTTGCTGGTGGTTAGCTCGCGGGACGCCTATGGCATTTATTTCTCCAAGCCGGAGCACGGTACGGTCGGCTGGGGCGGCGCAGATTACGGAGTCTTCGGAAAGGCGGTGCTGCGAGCGATCGACTATCAAACCGGAAAAGTTCGCTGGAACCACGATCTTGGGGGTGGCGGGGCAGCGGCGGGAGTTCTTACGACGAATTCGGGTTTAATCTTCACTGGCGATTCCGTCCGCAGTGTTATGGCACTGCGAACCAGCGACGGTGCAACACTCTGGCATTCGGCGATTGGGCGTGTGGGAAACTCCCCAATCACCTATGAGCTTGATGACCGGCAATACGTAGTCGTCGCAAGTGATGGAGCCTTATTCGCTTGGGCACTCCCTGAGAAGTCTATGGAGCAAACTAGACTCGGCCGGCATAAGTGAGCGACAGCCTTTCGGAGTCGAGCTTTCCGGTGTGGGCCGAGGGTTCCCTTCTATCTCGTTCATTTTGACGGGCAGAACAACAAATGGACGGCGGTGAACATCGACGACGTGCAAAGTTCTGCAGCGCCGTTCGGTTGGCTCGTGGGAGGGGAAGGCGAATCGCTCATCTATGCTTCTTTGCAGAAGAAGGTGGCTTGGTCCAGACTGATTAGCGATCGGGGACTCTAGTGGCCTTTTGGCAGATCACAGGTTTTCCGGGCGAGCCTGGGGGACACGTTACGGGTTGTCGCACTGCGAGCCAATCCCGTCATCCCCCCGCACACCGAGATTTTGCGCCAGGAGTATGATTACAGGACCGCAAATTGGGGCGACCAGCTCCTTTCACACCGCGGCAGCGCCTCTGACGAAGAAAGATAGGAGGAGCACCGTGGAAGACCCATCGCCGCGAGACTCCGATCTTCGTAGTCTCGCGGCCCGACTATGACTTGGACCCTTGCAGTGGCCCGAAGCCGCATTGACTCCCGCTTGATTGTTCTCGCGTTTCTCGGCGAGTGGGTGCTACTTGTCACTCTTTCGGCGACAACAATCCCGCTCCCCCAGTCGCCACAGGAAAAGGAAAACAAGGCATCATCATTACGCTGGGATCCGCCTCGGGTGGACGCCCCCATTCCATCCCTCTCCGCGACGCCGTCCTGCTCCCTTCCCGAGATCCTGAAACAGACCGGACAACGTGCTGAGGAGCTCATCGACAATCTTCAGAAGTTTATTGCGCACGAGCAGGTCCGCTACCAGCAAACGAACAGACAGGGGACGCCGGAGATTTCCCTCACACCGAAGTTCGAATACCTGGTTGATTTTGGGAAAATATTCGAGCCTCTGAGGATTCACGAAACGCGCACATCGATTGCGGGGGCCGTGGACGGGCATCTCAGTTCGATTCTAGATAAAGGACTGCCGGTCTTGGCCCTCATCTTTCATCCGGCCCTGCAAGGTGACTACGAGATGCGCTGCGAGGGTGCTACGCAATGGAATCATCAGCCCGCATGGGTGGTTCATTTTCGCCAAATGAGGGGGAAGCGCCCCCGTACGGTAACCATGGAAACCCCGGTCGAAGTCTACCCGCGAACGGTCAGTGCAACTGAACTCCGCCCGCTGAGTATCAAGGGTCGCGCCTGGATCGCCGCAGACTCAGGTCAGGTGATACATCTTGAAACAAATCTGGTGGGACCGATCCTCTCGATTGATCTTAGTGAGATTGCTATCTCGGTGGATTACGCGCCGGTGAAATCTCATTCGTTAGACTTGGAAATCTGGTTGCCCCAATTTGCAGTGGCGTACACAGACTATGCCCAGCGCAGAATGATCATCGAACACACTTTTTCCGACTTCGAACTCTTTTCTGTCCACACAAGGGAAGACATCGGGACACCAAAGGAGCCGTGAGCAGATCCTTAAGCGCTCTTTGATGTCCGACACACGTCCAAAATGCGACCCAGTCACACGCCTGACTAAGGCGCAGCAGCTGACATTGAAGCGCGTCGAGCTCTAGTAACTCGTAACCTGCTGAACTTGCACAGGTGAAAATCTAAACTTAGACTCCCACAAGGAACTGATTTTGAAAGGGGATTTAAGAGAGCGGGATGTTCCAGTGAGAAGTGGACTTGCTCACTCCCCCTTGGTTAGGTACTTGGCAGATGGGGTCAACCCTTGTCAAAGAGGATTTCCCACCTCCGGAAATTACTGATTAGAGTGAGGTTTGCCTTGGCCACGCACGTAATCACGGCTGCGTCGTCTACCATTCCTAGCACCGGAATGGAATCAGGGATGAGATCAAACGGACTCACAAAATAGACCACTGCGGCGACGACCATGAGAATCGAGCCGGCTGGCGCGGTAAACTTGCCATCGAAATGGGCGCGAAGAAGGCGAAGAAATATCTGCAAGCTTTCCCAAGGAGCAAGAAGAAATTCGTAGCATTGCTCTGATTTGCGAGCGCCTTTCTCAAGAAGTCCGAGTAGTTTTCCCTTGTGTCCAACATACGATTCCGCTTTTATCATTGCCTGCTCAAATGTGAGAGGTGCCTTCTTTTTCATGATTCGACCCTTCCAAGATCGTCGCGCCTACTGCCCCGCACGATCCGCGATGTCGGGATTCTACTCGCTGCTTTCGATTAAGTCTAAAGTTTAGATTTTTCCCGCCTTGAGTTGCCGTGCGAATCGTTCGGGAGGGCTCGTCACGCAGCAGCGCGGTCCATGCCGGGCCCTCGGCACCAGATTTTGTTCGCACAGGGCGTGTCCCTTCATTCCTGCTCTCATACGGACAGTAGTTTGTCGAGAGCTGTACTTGGCCGTACTTGGGAACCGTTGGTTTCAGCGTGACTTTGCCGAAGTGTTTTGCGATCTCTTCGTGCGCGATCCGCGGCTCACTGTCCCATAATGCGCTCAAGTCTTCGAGTCGCGGCTGGTGAGGTCTTGTTGGAGGTCGAGGGTTTAACGAATCGGAATCCGCATTGGCCTTCCTCACCCTCCGTGACTTCGATCCGATCCGTGTTGATTCGTATTTTTGTCCCGAGTTTCCTTACCTTGGGCATCAGTCGCTAGAGACCGGAGTTCCTTTTATGCCCAGCGTCCCCGTTCGGCGAGCCAGGTAGGTTTCCAGGATGGCGTCGAGCTCTTGAGGACGGATGGGCTTGCTGAGATATCCATCCATACCTGCCGCCAAGCATCGTTCCTGATCACCTTTCATGGCGTGCGCTGTCAGAGCGATCACTGCCTGATACTTGCCGCTAAGTTGTTCCTTCTTACGAATCGCTGCTGTCGCGTCGATCCCATCCATCTCCGGCATTTGTATATCCATGAAGACCAGGTCAAAAGCGTCCCTCTCAAGCGCCGCTATCGCTTCCCGGCCGTTTGCGGCAACGACCACGCGATGTCCTCTCTTCTCGAGTAATCGTGCCACCAGCCGCTGGTTCACCGCGTTGTCTTCCACGAGAAGAACGCTCAAGCACGCCGATGGTTCGCGCCCATCGTGCAGGGAGAATCTCGTGATCAGCGGAACCACACTCTCGTGCTCTTTTGCCCCAAGCGCTCGGGCAACGGCCTCCCGCAATTCGTCGTGACGGATGGGTTTCAAAAGGTAAGCCGCCACGCCCAGTTCCCAACAACGCGCTGCATCACCTCGATGACCCGCCGAAGTAAGCATCATGATCGTGGCCGTGGCAAAATGAGGACTCTGCCGGATACGCTCCACAAGACCGAAACCATCCATTTGGGGCATGTGCAGGTCTGTCAGTATCAGCCCATAGAGATCTCCGGCGTCCCGAGCAAAAGACAATTGCCTTAGAGCTTCGTCACCGCTTTCGACCGACGTTGGTTTCATCTCCCAGCGCTTCAGCATGCCCTCCAAAATCCTACGGTTGGTGTGGTTGTCATCGACAACCAGGACCTTCACCCCCCGGAGTATTTCCGGCGGTGCAATCGTTCCGACTTTAATCGCTTGCGCGTCGGCAGCTCCCAGCCTGGCTGTGAAGTGGAAACGCGTCCCCAGACCGGGCTCACTCTCGACCCAGATCTTTCCCCCCATCATCTCCACCAAGCGGGTCGAGATGGTTAGTCCTAGACCTGTTCCGCCGTACTTTCGGGTGGTGGACGTATCGGCCTGGGTGAAGGCCTCAAAAATCGACTTTTGCTTTTCGAGCGGGATGCCGATTCCCGTATCCGATATCGTAAACTGCAGCAGGCGATTTTCACCCGCCGTCTCCACAGCTCTTACCCCCAAGGCGACTTCGCCCTCGCTGGTAAATTTTATGGCGTTTCCGACAAGGTTGACGACAATCTGGCGCAGGCGGTTCGAGTCGCCCCGAACGGCCTCCGGCACCTCGTGACTCACTTCACACAGAAGCTCCAAATCCTTTTCGTGTGCTCGCAGCGCAAGCGTTTTAAGCGTCGCTTCCAAACAGTCGCGCAGGTTGAAATCCATCACGTCCAAATCAATTTTCCCCGCTTCAATCTTGGAGAAATCAAGAATGTCGTTGATCACCGTGACCAAAGAGTCGGCCGACATTTTCACTGTCTCCAAGTATTCCCTCTGCTCTTCGGTTAGTTCGGTATCCAACGCCAGATCGGTCATGCCTATCACGCCATTCAATGGCGTGCGGATTTCATGGCTCATGTTGGCTAGGAATTCGCTCTTGGCCTCACTCGCGGCTTCCGCGGCGGCGATAGCCTGTTGTAGCTTGGTTTGAGTATTCTTACGTTCCACAATTTCTTCCGCTAGGTTCGCGTTGGCGTCGGAGAGCTCCTGCGTGCGCTCCTGCACTCGCACTTCTAATTGTGTCGCATTCTCCGCTTCCCGTTTGAAGATTGAAAATGTGTTACTGAAGAGCCCTACGAGTACGAATAGGTACACCAAAATCTTCAGTGCGTGGCCCACCAGGAATTGCGCATCGTACAGCGTGTTGTAAAACGTCATGTATGCGAACTCGCCTGCTGTGGCGGCGATCAGCGAGAGCACTAGCCAGTGTTCAAAATCGTCTATCCTCCACACTCCTCTCCATAAGTAGCCGGCCAGTGCGAGCCCAAAAAACAAGGCCGGCGCGAGCTCTGCGGGCCGGTGCACCATCAGGTTCGGGTAATAGGCGGGCGGCAGGCTTACCAGGGCAAAAAACAGGAAACTGATGAATGCCCAAACTCCCACCAAGACATAGACCACATTCTCCTTGATTCTGTCGGCAGCTGGTCGTCGAATCGCTCTATTCGACATTACCAAATTCGCGCACATCAAGAGAGACATAAACACTCGTGAGACGACCCCGCTCCACGGCGTGAGTGCTGAAAGCGCTGATGGCGTGAGCCCCGCAAGAAAAGAAGAGGTGATGAATGCATGATATGCATCGAGCAAACTGGCTCCAAGAAAGCAGCTGCCAAGCAGCAAGAATGCGCTACTTTTCTTCGCGTAGTAACGCACCAGAGCCATGGCGCCCGCAGTGAGCGCTAGCAGCGAAGATATGATCTCCAGCAAAGTATGCAATTCAGCATTGCCGCGCCAAGCCGCCCGGTGCGAAGGATATGCGCCCAGGGACAGCGCACTGGCGAGCAGGAGGTACTCCAAGACTCGACGCCTTGCGAGCTGAGAATTTGGTTTATGCTCGGTTTCTTCCGGAATGTCTTTGCGAATGACTCCCCCAATCTACTACTCGACGCGCACCGTCTGAGACGAGGCGAAGTTATGTTGAACATTGGCGCCCGCAGCAGAAATGACCTCGAACGCGCGGGCAATGAGGAAGGGGTAAAATGAGCTTAGCTCACGTATCTCAATGCGAACAAGACCATCTTTTCCTTGCGTGTTGCAGTGAATATCCCGCCGATCGCTCCGTACGCGAAGACGTTCGCGATCAAGCGTTAGATAGGCACTTCAGCCGGCACTGGACAGCATACCGGCTCGCACATACACCACTCGAATAGGTTGGGCCGGCACTTTCGCGGTACGATCCTCCGAGATCGAAGAGCACGAAGGTGTTTTCCAAGTCCTGGTGGGGAAAATCTCAAATCGACTTCACTTCAGTGACAGGGACGGACCTCGCCTGTGCATTACATATAGGAGAGAACAACGAGTCTTCGGGTTTCCGTGCTTGGAGTGCGACCCACGCCGTTGTACGCGCAAACGTAATACTGATAGATACTCGTCAAAACCCCGCGGTAAGTTCGAGCGCCTTCAAAGCACTACACGGCTCAAGCCGCCGAACTCTCCAGTCGGTCGTGTTCTGGTGACGTGCAGTTGCTGCGCGCAGTAGCGAAGACGTTCCGATCAGACCGCGAGGTCGTTTTCCCATTTCTATTTCTTTCAAATCGCTAGCTTTAGGCTGCGGCCACCACTCGAACCGGACGGCCAGACGTTCGGTCCACTTCCCTCCCCCGCCACCACTCACGCGTGTAACAACCTCTTCCCCGAAAAATGTCGGGAGGCGGCTAAATGTTCCCGGACCAGGCTGAATTTCCCAACCTGGTCGCGGTTTAGAATGGTCAGAAATTCTTGGGAGCTTGGGCCGCGCTGAAGGCCAACTGCGAACGGCGGCGCCAGAAGTAGCGCGCCGGGAAATAAATCAGCACCGACCACAAAACGAGGAGCGGGCCGTGGCCTGCCATGAACAATAGGATGGAGGAGAGGCTGTCGAAAGCATCGTTCAAACCACCGATCGCGGCGCTGCGAAGTTTCGCTCCAATCGTCTCGGCAGTCGAGGTGCGTTCCTCCCGCAGGGAGAAGAAAACGTTGGCGAAAGAAACGCGGCTTCCGGATGCAGAGCGCTCCGCTTCGATGCGCTCAATTTCGCCGCGCAGTATCGCCACCTGGCGTTCCAGGGAACCAAAATCGCTGAATTTGTCGTCTTTATTCTGCAGAATTCGTTGGATGCGCTGCTCTTCGTTCTGTGCGTTCACCAGGCGCGCTTCGAGTTCGCTGTGCTGCTGGGTGATTTCGTCGGCAGCTTCTTCCTCATGTTCCACCAGGCCGACTCCTTTCAGCTCAGTGAGAGCGGAGCGATATTCCGACGAAGGGACGCGCAGCGTCGCGGAAAGGATGCTCCCCGTCGGCTCCCCCACCATGCGCAGTTTGGCCACGTAGCCATGGTGGCGCTCAAGAATCTCTTCCAGGCTGGCGCGCGAATGCGCGAACTCCCGTGTCACCACAGTTAACTCCGCGGAATAGGCGACCTGCGGCTCGCGGTACGCGCTCGCGGAATCTAACGGCGGCGACGAATAGAGTTTGGATGGCACCGCAGCGGGCGCAGCCGCGTTAAGTTCTTTGGTGTTATCAATCAGGGATCGAAGGCCGGCCGCGGGAGGGAATTCGCTGCTTGTGGTTTGGCGAGTCGGCGGGAAAGTAGCACCACTCTGGTGTGCGGGCGCAACATTCTGCTTTGATAGGGACAAGAATAGGAGAAAGAATCCGGCGGCGACGCAAGCTGCCAACACCAATCGGGGACGGGTCGAAAAAGCCTCGCGGATTCGAACGACGATTGATCGCGGACGATCTTCCATGACAATGCCTCCTGCTGCTTCACCGTTAGAACGGGGAGGCCCCGATTTCTTGCAGCACACTCAGGAGAAACTCTGGCGACAGGGAAAAGATAACCCAGAGACGCAGAGGGCTCAGAGATATCGCAGAGACACGGAAATCAGGCGCCGATTAGCCGTGTACACGAAAAAGCGCGCGCGTGTAATTCCTTTCAAATCAGGAAGAAGGAATGTTGCCGGCGGGGGGAATCGCACCCCGCGTAGGCGTAGGCCAGCGTTGCCATGGAGGAGGAATGCTGGATGAGACTAGGGTTCGATGGTGGAGCGGGTTGTATAGCCAATGTCGCGATAGATTTCCAGGTTGTGATGGATGGAATTCGAGAACTTCACGCCACGGAAGTCGCTATAAACGATGCGTGTTGTGATTTGCGTGGGTTGTTTGGCGCGGAAGTAGAATGCGCTGGCATCAAGAAGCGTGCTGATTTCCTTGCCGCCCGGGAGAAATGTAAGTGCGCGGAAAAGAGGGAGAGCCGAGACTTCAACGGTACCTTCAACGCCCATGAGTTTATGACTGAATTCGACGCGCACAGCGAAGGCGGGCCGGGAGCCGATGTTCTTGATCGAAATCGAGAGTACGCCTCGATCAAAAACAAAATCGACGATCACGTAGGGATCGGGGAACGGCATTCGTTTATTAACGGGCTTGGAAGGCATTATGCCGCTCCTGCGTGGGCTCAGGCCGATCAAGCGCGTTCGAGGCGTTCGTAGGAAATGACCAGAGTCTCGATTGCGACTTCGTTGGATTTGGCATTAAACACTGGTCCGCCCCATTTGCGCGGCCAGGCGTTGGATAAATTCCATCGGATGACATCATTGTGGAGTTCGTCCTGCAAAACTATGGACATTGTTCGACGCGAGACATTGTCCTGAATTAAACTGTTTATCCAGTCCCATAAGGACGAGTCCAGGGTGATGCCGCGCTTGAGGGTGATGTCGGTAACCTTGTTCAAGCCCGGCAGTTTGCGCACGGAATTTTGCGTGTCGTTGCCATTGCGGTATTCGACTACGTCAATCTCGACTTCCAGGCCTGAGACTTCACTGAATGATGCTGTCGGGATACCATCGATCTCGACCCGGAAGTTGCACGCGAGAAAGGGATCGGTGCGAGTCGCTGGGGGCATGATGAGCCTCCTTTGGGAGAAACCGGACGATGCGGTCGGGTGAAGTATAGAACAAGCGGGGGAAATTGGAACCTGTTGAGAAAGCGAAGGGCGGAGGCAATCCTTACAGAAGTTCTCCAGGAAGACACCAGAGAAGAGAATTGCCAAGACGAATCCATGCGCAACGTGCAACGGCGGCGTGTGGGCGCGCGAAATCTCGGGAATTCTCGGTCACCAGTGTGGCCCCTGTCTGAAGTGTTTTGATGCAATCAGTAGATTCCGAAAATGGCTGGCAAAATCCACTTGCCCGAGAGTGCTGCCGGATCGCCGGAACAGAATGCCGGCGTCCATCCAGGCGGAGCCCGGGGGAGAAGAAAAATGGCCTAGGGCGAGGTGGGCCTGACAAAGTTCAAAATAGTGCGCTGGAGGATCCGAGCATCTTCGCCTAGCCAAGGTATTTTTCTGCCAGTGTAAATCGGATGTAAATACCCGCATCGAATACGGGCAGGCCGGCCGGCACTGAACTCATCTCTTTTCGCTGATGCACGCCCGATGACATCCTCCGGACCGCCTGGCTCTCGAAGGGCCCGCATGGCTCCAAGACCTGTTTCCACAGCTAACCGCTCCTCGATGACTCGCCGTACCGCTTCAGAATTGCTGCGCGAATGGAGGGTTTTGCGAAGCTGTTGAACCTTACCAGACTCAAGTAAGAGATTAGACGGGCTTTATGGCGGACTGAAAGCCCCACGCCTACAAACCCCGGTTCGCAGAGGCGAGGAGGGTTTTCGCTTGGGCTAGCTCGGGGCGATCGGAGCGGACGCCTTCACAATTCTTCAGCAGTTGGGTGTAGTAGGTGCTCGCTTTCTCTTTTTCCTGGACCTGCGTGGCGGCTCGCGCTGCGCCGTAGAGACCGTTGAAGCGATTGGGGTCGGTGCGCAGAGAAATTTCGTATTCGATTAGCGCTTCTTGCGGACGCTGAAGGTCGAGCAGCATGTCGGCAAGCATTTCACGGGCGGGCAGTTCGGTTTCGGCTTTGCCGACTTTGTCCTGGTCGTCGGCAACGGCGCGCAGCTGGCGAACCGCATCGTCGGAGTTGCCCGCAGCGTAAGCGGCCCAGGCTTGCACCAGTTGGTGCTCGTCCTTCAGGCCGTCGGCGATGTAGGGCCGAGGACCTTTGCGCGTTGCTTCGAGCAGTTCGTCGTAATGTTTCAGCGCGTCTTGCGCGGCGGCTGCATCGTGAAGATGGCCGGCAGCAACGGCGCGTCCCCAGTAGGTGACTAGCTGAACGTCGGACGGCGCGCCGGCGATGGGTTGTAGGGCTAGCGCTTCTTTCCACTGTCGGCGCTCGAGAGCGTACTTAGCGGGCCCTTCCGCCTGGCGCACTAGCAAATAATTCTGAAATTCGTGATCCATTTGTTCGGGGCGAATCGCGGCGATCTGCTCGATGGTCGCTTTGGCGCTGGCGTCGTCGCCAATTTGCATGTACGCGTATTCGAGGAAGTCCATGGAATGCACTTTGTGGTGCATCACGTGATGATGCGCGGCCATGCGATCGGCGACGCGAATGGCGGTGAGGTTGGAGTTGATGTCATCCTGCCAAAGACCTAAGCGCGCGAAGATGTGCGAAGGCATGTGCACGGCGTGAGGTGAAGACGGCGCGATACTGGCATATTTGCGCGCGGCGGAAAGCGCGAGACTGGCCATCGCAGGATTGTCGCAGCTGTGGATGATGTAGTGCGCGATACCCGGATGATTCCGTTGCTCCTCGTAGAGCTTGTCGAGGATGGCAACGGCGGCTTTGGCGTTGGTGAGATTGGGGTCGCGGTCGGGACCCGAGGCGAGAAGCGAGAGCGCGTAGAAGGCGGCGGCTTCGTGGTCGTTGGGATTGCGTTCGTGGACGCCTTGCATCGCTTTGGCGTAAGCGTCGGCGCGTTGATTGTGGTCGAGTTTGTCGGTGTCAGAGTAGAAGACCGAGAGCGCCTGGATGTAGTCGCGTTCGCGGGCGGTCGGCGGCTTAAGGGAGCGAGCTTCAGCAAGGAGTTCGGCGCCTTGGGCGAGGTCAGCTTTGGTGGGGCGATTCCAGAGCTCGTGGTAGAGGGTCATCGCTTGTCCCCAGTAAGCCATTGCGCAACGCGGATCTTTTTTGGCGACCTCCTCAAATTGCGCGTCGGCTACTTCGTACTCAAAGGAGTGCAGAAAGGCGACGCCGCGCTCAAATTGAGACTGCACTGCGCGAGCGCAGGAAGTGGCGAAGGAGACGGTGCCGAGTTCTTCGCCGCCCTCGTGATGGTGCTGCGGTTCCTGAGCGGAGAGCGATAGTGGTGCGAGCGACAGAGTGCCAATGAGAGCGAGAAGAGCGAATTTTGCGGCCTTCATAGATGACTCCAATGTGGGGCTTGGAAAGCGTAGTCACGGCAAGAGGGGATGTCAATGCGCAGCCGTCATTGGCAATGTGCCGGCCGCGGAAGTCTCCACAAATGTTTTACCTAACGCGAACAAACTGTTGTACAGGCGACAGCCCTTCCTCTTCGCGCCCTTGGATGCGAGAGCGCCGTTTCGGTCCAAAACGCGCCGAATCCTCCGACGGTTAGCATATCCATTCGGCTGGTTCAGGTAGGTGGCATCGTCCGTAACAAGAACGGCCCGGTCGCAGATCTGACGAAGGACGATTTCGTCGTGCTCGCCCCCGGGAAACCGAAGAAAATCAGTGTTTTCTCCGTCGAGTCCAGCGAGTCCGCGGCGCAGCCTGCGCTGCCGTTGCCGTAAGACACGTTCTCCGGTCTTCCTCGATACGGCGCAGCCACCCTCGTTTCGGTGCGCGGGATGAAGATCATCGATTCGCACATTGCGCGAAAGGATTGACCTGCCATCTCTTCCTGTGCACTTGCTGGCGTTTGAGAACCGGATCTCGTCCCGACCTGATAATCCCCAGGTGTCCCTTTGTCGCAACGTTTCTCTCAACAAACTATAGGCAAGAGCGGCACAGGCCATTTTGCGCGCTCTAAAATTTTTCGCTCAAGCAGCCGACACTTCGTCCAGGGCGCTAGTCGGGTAAGTACTCCTGTCCCTAAACTAACCCTCTGTACAGCTGGCAGGGTGCTTCCCGAAGCTTAGGCTGCCGAGTACCAGCTCTATCTTCCGTTTACAGTTAGGAGACATTATGCTTGCCCTGAAAATCTTGCCTATGGCCCTGGCGCTGGGTGCGATCCCCCTGACTGCAGCTCCCCGGCAACAGCCGACTCTGACTGAAGTCGTGGACAAGATCGTGGCGCAAGAGCATGCGGAGGTACAATCGCTTCGCCAATACTCACCCATTGTCGAAACCTACATCCAGATTCTCCGTCCCAACAAGGATCTGGGTGCGGTGCCGAACGGCGACAAGTATTTTCTCGGGCGCGCGGAGCTCGCGAAGGGTGTGGAGCTCGAGCCACTTATCAGTGGCACAGGTGTCAAACACAATATAATCGGCGGGCTGGGGAGCATGTTCTCGATGGAATTTCTCCCGCGCGGTTTTCTTCAAATGATCTACCTGGACGCAAACGGCTTCGACCGCCAGCATTACAAGTTCGACTATGTCGGCCGCGAGTTCTTGGGTGAAGTTCGCTGTCTGGTTTTCGATCTCGATCCGTCCTCGAAGGACAAAGGGCGCTTTGTCGGCCGCATCTGGGTGGAAGATCAGGAGTACCACATCGTGCGCTTCAACGGTGGCTATAGTGGTCGGTCCAAGACCAGCTATTACTTCAATTTCGACAGCTGGCGCACGAACACAGGAAAAAACGAATGGCTACCGGTTTTCATATACAGCGAAGAACTCGGCAGCTTGGCGGTCCCGTCATTCAGGGCACAGACGCGCCTTTGGAGCTACGCCCCTAGCCGCGCTCGGGAAGAGCAAGAGCTAAGCAAGGTTCTCGTGGAGGCGCCAGGGCCAGTGAAGGATCAGAGTGAAATCGCTAACGACTACTCTCCGCTTGAGGCGAAACGCGCCTGGGGACGTCAGGCCGAAGACAATGTCGCAGCCAAGATGGAACAGCTGGGCTTGATGGCGCCTTATGGGGATGTGGACAAAGTGCTGGAGACGGTAGTCAACAACCTCGAGGTCACAAATAACCTCGATATCCAGCCAGCGGTCCGTTGCCGCGTTCTGATGACCTCAACATTGGAGTCCTTCACCATGGGCCACACCATCGTCCTGAGCCGCGGCTTAGTGGATGTGCTTCCTGACGAGGCCAGCCTTGCGGCCATCCTCGCGCACGAGCTCGGTCATGTCGTGCTTGGACATCGTATGGGCACGCAATATGCGTTTTTCAATCGCTTGCGATTCGACGAAAAAGAGACATTCCATCACTTCGGTTTTACTCACACACCGGAAGAGGAAGAGGCGGCGACCCATGAGGGCATCGAATTACTAAAGAAGTCGCCATACAAGGATCATCTCGGAAACGCGCAACTCTTCCTGCAAACGTTGAATGACCGTTCGAAGGAGATGCCCAATCTGGTTAGTCCGCACCTAGGCAACAGCGTTGCGACAGGCTTGACCAACACTACCGCAGCGCCTACCGCTGAAGCGTCGGCAGCAAAGCCAGCGGGCAACGTTGTCGCTGCGCTGCCGCTCGGCGGACGCATCAAGGTCGAACCATGGAACAATCAGCTGCACATGCTCAAGTCCAAGCCGGTAGGCACGGTGGCCGAAAATGAGGTGACGCCCTTCGAGATCACTCCGTTCGTCCTCTATCTCACCCGCCAAGGGGATAATGCATCGGCACAAGTTCCAGGCGCAGTATCTGTGAAGTCAGCCACAGATACGAATATACCGGACGTCAAACCGTGAATGGCTCCAGAGAGATTCCTCCCACCGAGGGCGCTGTCCTGACTGCGAACATGGTTCGATCATCGGCCACGGGCGCCGGCGCAAGCAGTTGGGGGGTGGCGCCGCAAAACGCTGGAAGAGCCGTGCCTGCGGCACCGGGAGTCGCACGCATCACCCCAGAGCGCGATGTGCGCTGTGGGGGGACTCGTTCGCGCGAGCATGGTTCGACGGCCTCGCACCCATATCCTTGTTTCTGTCGGTGATCGCAGATCGGCGGTTGTAACGGCTGCGGGCTCAATGGGTAGCCAACCAGGCAACGGGAATTACTTCCGAATTGCCCGTTTCATCGGGAGTCAAGAATGGCGGCGGTGGGCTGATTGGGCTTCGTCGATTCTACTGGTTCGAACCGATGCGCCTGTCCTTAATCTTCAATTGGCCCAATGTTACCTGCACGAATCTGCCTAAGTCTTCAGATGCTTGCTGTGGCGCCTGATCACCGTTTGATGCTTGCTGTCGGATGCATTGCAGATCTCCACTGGTCTTGCTCGCATACGTAATCTGGGTGCGCGTTCCAAAAGAGACCGATTTCGCGCAGCCTCCAGTCGGGATCTTGCTGACATCCCCAATTTCTATAAGCAGGCGTCGCAGGGTCTTTGCATCGACCGCTCCAGGAGGAAACTGTTGCGAACGCGATGGTTCGGTACGAAGGGCAGAACTGGCGCCACCAATTTCTGCCGTGGCGCTGCCGTCATTGTTAATCACAATTCTATAGCCAAGCGTGTTGGTAGAGCGCGATTGGGTTATGGTCGCCAGAATACCTTTAGCGCCCGTTTCCTGCTCCGCCATCGCCGTGGCCTGGTGATTCTCTGACATGATTGCCCGCGGAGCGGAGGCAGCGTTGCTTGGGAGCAACCCTGCGAACACGAGAACTAACGGAACGGGCAGCAGGAAAGCATTCGTAGGCCCGTTCCCGTATTTCTTTTCGATCTGCATTCGCGCCTCTACCTTACTAATGGTGCGCGTTTATTCATACTAGGACCGTTACGGAGCTAGAGCGTTGATCAGGCCAGTGCCATTCGGACTTCCCCAGCCAGTGACCAAGTCGTAGCCCGGCACTGCCGAATACGTGTTGTTGCTGCCGCTGGTGATGTCGTGGAAGGCATCGTGGTAGGTGGTTCCCTTACCAATCGAGTAGAGAATTGGGTTAATGAATCCCAAAGTTGAGTTCCCTTTGGCCACCAGTTGTTGATTGACGAGAGCAAGAAAGCCAGCCCATCGCGGTGCGGCGAAGCTGGTGCCGCCAAAGTCTTCTGTACAGGATCCTTGGTCGCAGAGATAATTGTCAGTGTTTGCTTCCGCAGCCACGTCAGGGACATTGCGTATGGTCGTGGAAGCGCGGTTGGAGGAATTGGCCACGCCGACCTGCCAACTCGGAATCGCGAAGCCATCGTCGGCAGGTCCGCCGCCGCTGTCGAGCCAGGCCGTTTCTGACTGCCAAGGACCGCCCGCGCCATTCGTGGTCAAATCCGTTCCGCCGACGGCCACCACGTAAACGGATTCCGCCGGATAGCTATTGTCTGTAGAGTTCGACCCCGTGTACGCTCCCGCGTCTCCAGATGCCACGAAAAGATTCTGGCCTTGCGCCGCAAATTCCTGGAATATGGGGTCAAGCTGCGCAGTGTCAGCCGGATTCCATCCCCACGAGCAGCTTAGTTGCTTGGCGATATTTTCGGTTGCCATCTCATTGAATATGTCGACGTCGCCGACACCGATTTGCGAAGTGCCTGGAGCGATATATACGCGAATTTGGCTCATCCCGGGAGCCATGGACGCCGCCTGCACGATATCCAGAACTTGTTCTCCATCATCGCCGTCTGAGCCCGCGCTAGCGCCGTCGAGCAGCACGTTGTGAATGGGAACGCTATTGCGTTGTCCTGCAAAGCTCGCGGTTACATCGCTCATGTTGTAGCCGTCGAACTCCAACAGCCCCACTGCCTGGCCACTGCCTGTGAGAGCGGTCCCGCCGTAGTAGGCTGTACGCATGTCGCTACCAAGAAACGCACCACTCGGCCCCGAGCCAGTGCTATTCCGGTGAAAGTTCGCTGGAGCCCTTTTGAACTTCGGACGTGGTAAGGAGAAATTGTTCAGCCCCGCAATGTGCGTCACCGGGACGCTCAGGTCGAGTGAGGGCTCACGGTCAGGGGAATAGAAAGTACGGCTCTCCGTTGGATGGCGATAGGTCGTCATCGCCACATGGAAAGCCTTGTTGATCTGTGACACTGTGCCATTAATATGCACCAGCAGGCGATTCGAAGGTGTACTGGTCACGCTGAAACCTTTAGATCTGGCGAACTTCTCCACGGCCTGGTAATCCTGTTTCGTGGGGCCAAACTGTTGCGTGAACTGAGCCACAGTAAGAAAATGCCGGTAATCGGGGCTGGATGGGTCATAGAGCCGTTTCAATAAGTCCGTCAGTTCGCTTTGATTGCGGAGTGGCAAAATGATCGCAAGCGTCATGCGTTGGCGTTTTGACATCGGACCGACACGTGCGGCTTGGCCGTTGCTGACTGCAGGGCGAACATGCTTATGCAACACCTGAAATCGCTTTTGGGCTGCTGCTGGAAGTGAGAAGAAACATAGCGCGACGAGGCAAACAAGGACGGCAGGCCCAGTGCGACCCTCTTTGCTCCTTCTCATTTTCTCCGGAATCCCCGTTTTGAGCCTCCCCTTGCGCGAAAGCCTACCCCTCCTGCCCCGTCGAGTCAACCGCCGCAAGCCGCGCTAAGCCGCGCTAGCCGCAGCTGCGAGCCGGTCAAGGACCAACCCAAGATTTTTCTGGGCAACTCCAGTCGTCGCCACAGGTTCTCTGAGCTGTAGGCGATTACGCTCAGCCAGAGCCCTACCTCGGCCATAGCCTAAACTGATTTCAAAGGACTTAACCCTCTTTTGGCCCTCCCAGTGACGCACTGGGGCTGAGGTCTTCCTCGGGATTCTCAGTTCGATTCCTCCACCATTCAATGGTCCGCCGAATCCCGCCTGCCAAATCGTACTGCGGTTTCCAGGCCACCTCGTGCACAAGTCTCTGCGTGTTTGCCCAGAAGGATTGCGTTGGGTGTTTAGATTGTCTGGTTCCAAAACGAATTAGATCCAACCGGCCGAGTTGTCTGCCAATTTCCTCCAATACGCAGCGGACCGAGACCGGATTGCCTGAGCCTATATTTACTGGTCCCTGGACTTTGCTCTCGAGAAGGCGCACAAACGCCGAAGCGACATCGGCGACGTACATAAAGTCTAAAACTTCTGTCCCTTGTGAGCAAAGAGCAGGTGCGCCGCGCAGGAGCGAAAGCACTACGTAAGCGACAACGCGCGAGGGAAGTTCGTGCGGGCCA
>Ga0210398_10002105_pt1 | contig 19672 bp, 10 predicted proteins | sample IncBWC4OmetaG_FD_161047 | JGI IMG/M metagenome (GOLD analysis project Ga0210398, IMG submission 161047) | Forest soil microbial communities from Barre Woods Harvard Forest LTER site, Petersham, Massachusetts, United States - Inc-BW-C-4-O | ecosystem: Environmental > Terrestrial > Soil >...
CGATATGGCCCAGCTGGCGCTCCAGCGGCGTGGCCACCGAAGCTGCCATGATGGCGGCACTGGCTCCGGGCAGGCTGGCGGAGATGCTGATGGTCGGGAAATCCACCTGCGGCAGCGGAGCCACCGGCAACACCAGGAACCCAATCGCCCCCGCGATGGCCACCGCAACGGTCAACAGCGTCGTGCCAACCGGTCGCCGGATGAAGGTCCAGGAGAAGCTCACGGGTGCATCTCCTCAGGACTCGGAGTCGAGGTCCCCGCATGCTCGGCAGCTCGGCGCGAAGGTCGTATTCCCGATATCTTCTGGGCAATTCGATCGAAGAAGATGTAGATGACCGGCGTGGTGTAGAGGGTCAGGATCTGGCTCAGCAGCAGTCCTCCGACCATGGCGATGCCCAGCGGACGGCGGAGCTCCGACCCGAGACCACGGCCGACCGCCAGCGGCAAACCGCCCAGCAGCGCCGCCATCGTGGTCATCATGATGGGGCGGAAGCGCAGCATGCTGGCTTCGAAGATGGCCTCGGTGGAATCCTTGCCGTGCTCGCGCTCCGCCTCCAGCGCGAAGTCCACGATCATGATGCCGTTCTTCTTCACGATGCCGATCAGCAGGATGATGCCGATGATCGCCACCACGCTGAGATCCTGGCGGAACAGCATCAGCGCCAGCAGCGCGCCGACCCCGGCGGAAGGCAGCGTGGAGAGAATCGTGACGGGGTGAATGAAGCTCTCGTAGAGAACGCCGAGCACGATATAGACCGTCACCAGCGCGGCCAGGATCAGCAGTGCTTCGTTGGAAAGCGAATTCCTGAAAGCCGCCGCTGTACCCTGAAAATCTGCCTGCAGGCTGTCCGGAAAATGCAGCTCGGCGGCCGCCCTATCGATGTCCGAAATCGCCGTCCCCAGCGATGCGTTGGGAGCCAGATTGAACGAAACCGTTACCGAGGGGAACTGTCCCTGATGGTTAATCGACAGCGCTTCCGTAACGGTCGAGGCATGCGTAAACGCGCTGAGCGGAATCGCGTTCGCACCCACACTGGAGGTCGTCGTATTGGGTGTCGTTCCTGTGCTCGTCCCTGCGGTCGCCGACGACGATCCCTGGGTGCTGCCGGTTCCCGCCAGCACGGTCGACGGCGCGGTGATCACTCCCGAAGAAGGCGTGTACTTCACCGAGCTGGTGGTTGCGTTCGAGCCGGCCGAAGACGATGCGGAAGACGCGAACGAAGTCACGGCCCCGGCGCCGCTCGCTCCCGATGACGCGCTGCTCTGGATGTACAGGTCTCCCAGGTTCCCGGGATCCTGGCCCCACATCGGCGCCGTCTCCAGCACCACATGGTACTGGTTGAGCTGCGTATATAAGGTGCTGATCAGCCGCTGGCCGTAGGCGTCGTACAGGGTGTTATCGATGGTGGTCGGCGCGATCCCCAGCCGCGACGCGGTCACGCGGTCGATGATCAGCGAAACCGCCCGGCCGCCTGTCTGCTGATCGGTCGCGACGTCTTCGAGTTCCTTCAGCTTTTGCAGCCTGGCGACGAACTTATTGGTCCAGTCGTTCAGCTCGGCGGTGTTGGGATCTTCCAGAGTGTACTGATACTGCGTCCGGCTCACGCGGTCGTCGACCGTGATGTCCTGCACCGGCTGCATGTACAGGTGCATGCCCGACACATCGGAAAGACGGTTCTGCAGCCTGCGAATGACGTCGGACGCGCTGATGCTGCTGGGAGAACGATCCTTCAGCGGCTTGAGGTTGATCGAGATGCGCCCGCTGTTCAGTGTGGTGTTGATTCCATCCGCACCGATAAAGGAGGAAATGCTCTCGACCGCGGGATCCTGCAGGATGATGTTCGCAACCTGCTGCTGCTTTTGCTCCATCGCGCTGAACGAGATGTCCTGCGGCGCCTGGGTAATGCCCTGAATCACGCCGGTATCCTGAACCGGGAAAAAGCCCTTGGGAATGATGATGTAGAGGAAGACCGTGAGCACCAGCGTTCCCAGCGCCACCAGCAGCGTGATTCCCTGGAAGCGCAGCACCACCCGCAGGGTCCGCCCGTAGAAATCGATCATGCTGCTGAACACACGTTCCGATGCCCGGTAGAACCAGCTCTGCTGGGATTCCGGTTTGTGATGCAGCAGCCGCGAGCACATCATGGGCGTCAAGGTGAGCGAGACCACCGCGGAGATCAGGATGGTAGCGCTCAGCGTAATGGCGAACTCGCGAAACAGCCGCCCCACCACGTCGCCCATGAACAACAGCGGAATCAGGACTGCGATCAGCGAAACCGTCAGCGAAATGATGGTGAACCCGATCTGTTCCGCGCCGGTCAGGGCCGCTTCCATCGGCGTCATCCCCTCTTCGAGGTAGCGCGAGATGTTCTCGATCATGACGATGGCGTCATCCACCACGAAGCCCGTGGAGATGGTGAGCGCCATCAGGGACAGGTTGTCGAGACTGTATCCGAGCGCGTACATCGCGGCAAACGTCCCGATCAGGGAAAGCGGGACCGCTGCGAAGGGGATCATGGTCGCGTACAGACTGCGCAGGAAGAGGAAGATGATCAGCATCACCAGCACGATGGTCAGCAGCAGCTCGAACTCGACGTCGTCGACCGAGGCCTGAATGCTGGTGGTCATATCGGTCAGCGTCGAGACCTTGATCGACGCCGGCAGATTGGTTTCCAGCTGGGGCAGAATCTTCTGGATGCTTTTGACTACCGTGATGGTGTTCGCGCCCGGCTGGCGCTGGATGTTGAGGATGATCGCCGGCGTCTTGTTCATCCACGCAGCCTGCTTGGTGTTTTCGACGCTGTTCACGACATTGGCGACATCGTGGACGAACACCGGCGCGCCGTTGCGATAAGCCACCACGACATTCTCGTAGTCGGCCGCGTCGCTGATCTGGTCGTTCGAATCGATCTGGTAGTCCTGCCGCGGCCCATCGAAGTTTCCCTTCGCGGAATTCACGCTGGCGCTGACCAGCGCCGTGCGCAGATCCTCCATATTCAGGCCGTACGATGACAGCTTGACCGGGTTGGCCTGAATGCGCACTGCGGGCTTTTGCCCGCCGCTGATGCTCACCAGGCCAACGCCGCTGAGCTGCGCAATCTTCGGCGCCAGCTGCGTGTCGACCTTGTCCTCCACCTGCGACAGCGGGATGGTATCGGAGGTGATCGCCATGGTCAGGATTGGCGCGTCGGCGGGATTGGTCTTGTTGTAGACCGGCGGAGCCGGCAGATCCGACGGCAGGAACGACTGGCCGCTGTTGATGGCCGCCTGCACTTCTTCTTCGGCGACGTCGATTGAAAGCGATAAACTAAACTGCAGCACGATGACCGACACGCCCCCGGCGCTGGTCGAGGTCATCTGGCTGAGCCCCTGCATCTCGCCAAACTGCCGCTCCAGCGGGGCGGTAATAGTGGTCGCCGTTACATCCGGGCTCGCGCCGGGATAAAACGTCAGCACCTGAATGGTCGGATAGTCGACTTCAGGCAGAGCCGAGACCGGCAGTTGCGTGTACGCAACAATGCCTACCAGCAGAATCGCGGCCATCAGCAGCGACGTCGCAACTGGCCGCAGAATAAATGGTCGGGAAGGACTCACGGAGCGTTGCTCTCACCTGAAATGGTTGTTTGGGTGTCGGGAATCCCGACTTTCGAAATGGCGACGTCCTCCTGGTCCTGCAGCTTGTCGAAGCTGCTGTTGGCCACTACCGCGCCGGACGGGATTCCCTGCACCGCAGTCCATCCGTTGTCGGTAACGCCGGTCTTCACCGTCTGCATCACGACGTGATACTTCGGGCCGTTGTTGTTTGCGCCGCCACCACCGGCAGTGCCACCCTCGCCGGATGCCCCACCCTTCTTCCCACCCTTCCGGCTTCCTCCACCGGGATTTGCGCCGCCGGAAGTTCCGCCCCCACTCTGGCTCCCAGTCGAGCCGCCCTGAGCGATACTCGGATTTCCCGGTCCGGGCGTGATGAGATACACGAAGGCCACATCGCCGTTATGCTGGATGGCCGACGACGGAACCATAATCTGGTTGTTGAGCGTGTTGACCAGCAGCCGCGTGTTCACGAACTGATTCGGAAAGAGCGCTCCGTTGGAGTTCGTAAACTGGGCGCGCAGCTTCACCGTCCCCGTCTGGGTGTCGATGAGGTTGTCGATGGTCATCAGTTTGCCCGATGCGAGCTTCGTCGAGCGATCCCGATCCCATGCGTCCACGGCCAGCTGCTTGCCGTGCCGCGTCTGGTCGAGCACCTCGCCCAAATTGTCTTCGGCCATCGTGAAGATGACCGTGATCGGCTGGAGCTGGGTGACCACCACCAGCGGCGTCGTCGAGTTGGCCGTCACCAGGTTGCCTGGATCCATCAGGCGCAGGCCTACGCGGCCTGCAATCGGTGAAGTGATGTGGCAGTAGGCCACCTGCACCTGGTCGTATTGCACGGTTCCCTGGTCGTTCTTCACCGTGCCCTGATCCTGCAGAACCAGCTTTTCCTGGTCCTCCAGGGTCTGCCGCGGAATCGCATTTTTTGCCCAGGCCTGCTGATACCGAGTCAGGTCCATCTGCGCTTCGGCCAGAAGGTTCTGATCGCGCTCCAGTGCTCCCTGCGCCTGGGCCAGCTGCGCCTCGTACGGCCGCGCGTCGATATCGACCAGCGGATCGCCTTTTTGGACCACCTGCCCCTCGCGATAATGCACGTCTGTGACCACCCCCGTGACCTGCGCGGTCATGGTGGCCGTATAAACCGGCGTGACCGTGCCAATCGCCTCCAGATAGACGCCAAGGCTGCCCGTTTTGGCGGTCGCCGGAACCACCGGAATCGCAACGCCCGGGATCACGCCGCGACGACCGCCCGGCACCAGGGCCGCCTGGTTCTTCCGGCTATACGAAAACACCCAGTAAAAAAGCAGCCCGAAGGCGATAAGAATGACGGCCCAGATCCAGCGATGGCGGCGCTTCCGCGTTGGAGGGGTGGTGGTCGGGGGCAGCTGGTGATCCGGCGGCGCGATCGATGCGGAAGGTTGAGAGCTCATCTTCTATTTTGTCTGTCTTGTTCGTTCAAAGTGGATTTCCCGGGGGAGAAACGGCGAGGCACCTGAGGCAGCAGGCGACGATGGAAAACTTGTGTTAAATCCGGAGTTTATCACCGTGGCGACTTGCCCTGTCTCGAATCTGGAAGTACAAGAGACCCCATCCGGAGAACCGGTTACGCGGCTAAGATGCAGAAATTTCCCTTCTGTCCTTGCCCAATGCATGAAGGGACGAACGAACCGCCCAAATGGTCGCATCCCGGGGCCCGCAGAAAGCTGCGAAAGGGGCCGTGTCCACCACGGTCCGATGGAGCCGGGATTCGTCTCCTCATCGAGGGAACGGGTCCGCCGGAGCCCTCGGAGCTCGCCCCCCAGGGTACTATCGAAGTCATCGGTAACAACTTACGCTCGATGCGACCGCATCCAAACCTTTACTCTGGCGTGGTCTGCCGCGTTCGGTCTTCATATAAAAATCCTTTTGCGAATTCATGAACGGCAACAGTAATTCGGGTTCCCACAACGCGTGGGGGGATCGGATTCGAGCCCTGCGCAACGTGCCCCCGGTGCTCCGGATCCTCTGGGAGTCCGGCCCCGCTGTTGTTACATGGGGATTAATTCTTCGCGTCGTCGTCGCCGCGATGCCCTGGTCGATCGGCTGGGTGGCGCACCTGATCATCAATGGCGTCGATCAGGCTCTGCATCACCAGCCCCTGCCCCCGCACTACTGGTGGATCGTCGGCACCGAAGTGGTGCTCGCCGTCATCTTCGCCGCGCTCACCCGCGCCATCGACTACACCGACTCGCTGCTGGCCGATCGCTACACCCACCACGTCAGCATCGAAGTGATGCGCCAGGCCGCGCGTCTGGACCTGACCACCTACGAAGATCCCGATTTCTACGACCGCCTGGAGCGCGCACGCGTCCAGGCGACCGACCGGCTGGCCATGATCCAGCAGATGGGCCGGCTCTTCCTCCAGGTTCTCACCACACTGATCTGGAGCGCGCAGCTGGTTTACTACTCCCCGTGGCTGATGCTGCTGCTGGTGGTCGGGGTGCTGCCGTCTTTCTTCGGCGAAACCCACTTCGCCTTCCTGGGCTATGCGAAGAACTTCCGCCAAACCCCCATCAAGCGGGTCATGGACTACCTGCGCCTGGTGGGCGGCAGCAAAGAAGCGGCCAAGGAACTGAAGCTCTTCAATCTGAGCGACTACCTCACCAACCGCTTCGCCAGGCTCTCCGAGCAGATCTACCACGAAAACGTCGATCTCTCGCGGCGCAAGCTGGTCTGGGGCGGTCTGCTTTCCCTGCTCGGTACCTGCGGCTACTACGGCGCGTACGTCTTCGCTATCTGGGAGGCGCTGCACGGCAAGTACAACATCGGCGTCTTTTACCTGATCACCACCGCCATCCAGCAGGCCAGCGGAAACCTGCAGCAGGCCTTCTCGACCGCGTCGGGCATCGCCGATCAGGCGCTGTTTCTCACCGACCTCATCGGCTTCTTTGAGCTCAAACCGGTGGTGCAGTCGAAACCGAACGCCCTGCCGGCGCCAAGGCCCATCCGCCGCGGCTTCGAATTCCGCGACGTCTCCTTCGCCTATCCGGGCACCGAGCGCCGCGTGCTCAAAAACTTCAACTTCACCATCGAGCCTGGCCAGCGCATCGCGCTCATCGGAGAAAACGGCCAGGGCAAAACCACCGTCGTCAAACTGATCACCCGCCTCTACGATCCCACCGAAGGCCAGATCCTGCTCGACGGCGTCGACCTGCGCGAGTACTCCCTCGACGATCTGCACCGCGAGATGGGCGTCATCTTCCAGGACTTCATGCGCTACGAAATGACGGTCCGGGAAAACATCGGCGTCGGCCAGGTTGAGGTTCCTCACACCGACGCCGACATCGAAGTGGCCGCCCACAAGAGCCTCGCCGACGAAGTCGTCAAAAAACTTCCTGGCGGGTATGACCAGATGCTCGGCCGCCGCTTTGTCTCCGGTGTCGATGTTTCCGGCGGGGAATGGCAACGCATCGCACTGGCCCGCGCTTATCTTCGCGATGCGCAGCTGTTGATCCTCGACGAGCCTACCGCAGCTCTCGATGCGAAGAGTGAGCTGGAAGTCTTCGAACGCTTCGCCGAACTCACCGCGGGCAAAATGGCTCTGCTCATTTCTCATCGATTCTCAACGGTACGCATGGCCGACCGCATCGTAGTACTGGCGGGTGGCCGCCTGGTCGAAGAAGGAACCCACCAGCAGCTCATAGCGCTGGGCGGGCGGTACGCGGAAATGTTCGAGATGCAGGCGGCCAGTTATCGATAGCGAGCGGAGTAGTGTTATGACGGGTCAGGTAACGATGATCAACGAACAGCGCTTGCGCGAAGCGGGCTTGGTACCGGACACCCTTCGCTCCGCCGCCCACGAAGACGCGCATCGCTGGGGCACCGTCCACGGCACAAAAGAACTCGGCGCGTTCGACGCGCGGGTTGAATCCGCTCGCCAGCGTCTGGAAATACTGTTTCAGGAACTCGATCAGCTGCCCACGGAGGGCTGGCCAGGACCCGAGCCGCTGCTGGAGATCCGCGAAAATCCGCGCATGATGCGCTCCGTTCTGGCCGAGCTGCGCACGGTGCGCCGCAAACTGCGCCGCTTGCCCCATGCGGTCACCGACGACCATCAGGATGAACCACGCGCGATGGCGGTCGCCGCCGGTTATCTCGCGGCCAGCGGGTCGGTCTGGAACGCGGACGCTCTCCGCATCTATCTCGACGAGCTGCAGCGTGCCGAGGCGCTTCTTCTTGAGGAACTTTGGGTGCTGCCGGTGGCGCTGCGGTTCACGCTCCTGGAGCTGATTCTCGATCAGGCTACGGCGCGTTTCCAGGCGCTCTCCTTTCAGGCTGGCGTCCCGCACTTTGAAGGCCCGGCCGCGGATCCGGCGTTCGCCAAACTGCTGACCGCGCGCATTCAGTCTCTGCGCGAAATCGCCTATGTCGACTGGTTCTTCGTTATGGAACCGCTGGTGGTCTTCGATGCCATCCTGCGCGAAGATCCCGCCGGCGCTTATCCGAAGATGGACTTCGACAGCCGCGAAGTCTATCGCAAACAGGTCTCCCGCATCGCGCGCGTCTCCGAGTGCACCGAAACCGAAGTCGCTCGCCATGCCATCAAACTCGCGGCAGCCGCCAAGCAACAGCCAGTCATTAATGCGCGTGTCTACCTGCGCCGCGCCCACGTCGGCTACTACCTCATCGACCGCGGATTCGAAGAATTGAAGCCAAAGATCGGCTATCATCCGCGCCTCATCGATCGCGTCCGCTCCACGCTGCACCGCAACGCCGACGACTTCTTCATCGGCGGGATCGAAGTTCTCACCGTCATCCTGATCGCTGCCGTCCTGCTGCCGCTCATCCCCAACTACTCCATCTTCGGCGGTCTCACCGTTGCCTTTCTTATGCTGCTCATCCCGGCTACGCAGGGAGCCGTCGACCTCGTCAACAACACCATCTCTTCCGTCTTTCGCCCGCTGCCGCTGCCCAAAATCGACCTCACCGACGGCATCCCCGCCGACTACACCACCATGGTCGCGGTCCCCACGCTTCTTCTCAACGAAGCCCAGGTTCGCGAGCTGGTGCAGGATCTTGAGGTCCGCTGTCTCGCCAATCCCGATCCCAATCTCCACTTCGGGCTGCTCACCGACCTGCCCGACTCGGTCAGCCGCCCGCGCGAAAAAGACATCGATCCGCTGGTGATCCTCGCCGTTCGCCTGGTCAACGAGCTGAACGACCGCTACAAAGGCCAAAAGAAGTTTGGCCGCTTCCTCCTGCTCCATCGTCACCGCGTCTTCAATGCGCGCCAGGGCGTCTGGATGGGCTGGGAACGCAAACGCGGCAAGCTGCTCGACCTGAACAAATTTCTGACCGGCAACTTCGACGCCTTCCCGGTGAAGGCCGGCGACACCAGCGTACTCCGCCAGGTGCGCTACATCATCACCCTCGATTCGGACACGCAGCTCCCCCGGGGCACCGCCCATGCCATGGTGGGCGCGATGATGCACCCGCTCAACCGCGCCATCATCGATCCTGAGCGGCGCATCGTCACCGAGGGCTACGGCATTCTGCAGCCGCGCGTCGGCGTCAGCGTGCACTCCGCCGCACAGTCGCGCATGGCCAACATCTACTCCGGCCAGACCGGCTTCGACATCTATACCCGCGCCATTTCAGACGTCTATCAGGACCTCTACTCCGAGGGCAGCTTTACCGGCAAAGGCATCTACGAAGTCGCTACGCTGCACGCCGTGCTCGAAAAGCGCTTCCCGCGCAACGCACTGCTCAGTCATGACCTGATCGAAGGCGCCTACGCGCGCGCTGGTCTGGCCACCGACGTCGAGGTGATCGACGATTACCCCTCCCACTACAGCGCCTACACCCGCCGCAGGCATCGCTGGGTACGCGGCGACTGGCAGGTCGCGCAGTGGCTCTTTTCGCGTGTGCCGGACGAAACAGGAAAATTCGTTCGCAACCCCATCTCCACGATCTCCCGCTGGAAGATCCTGGACAATCTCCGCCGTTCCCTCGTCGAGCCCGCGACCATGGTCCTGCTGGTGGCCGGCTGGCTCGGCCTTCCCGGGGGCGCTGTTTACTGGACCCTGGTCACGCTCTTCATTCTCTTCGTGCCGCCCTTTATCCAACTCCTCTTCGGTATCGGCCGATCCTTCTTCATCGAGCAGGAGGGCGCTGCACAGGATGTCGTTGCCGGCTTCCAGCAGGCGCTTTTCACCACGCTGCTGACCCTGGCGTTTCTGCCTCACCAGACCATGATGGCCATCGACGCCATCATTCGCGCGATGGTGCGCCGCATGGTCACCGGCCAGCGCCTGCTCGAGTGGGAAACCGCCGCGGAAGCCGAATCCTCCGAGCGCCGCATCTCTGCCGTCGACCGTTATCTCGCGTTCACTCCTCTCATCGCCATCCTCATCGCGGTCGTGGTGGGCCTCGCCCATCCGTTTTCGCTCATCCCCGCAGCACCCATCCTGATCCTGTGGGGCTTTGAGAACGACCTCACCCGCTGGCTCAACCGGCCGCCGCGCGAACCGCGACAACAGCTCAACACCAGCGACGATATCTTTCTCCGCGAGCACGCACTCCGGGTGTGGCGTTTTTTTCATGAGTACGGCGGTGCGCGCCACAACTACCTCATCCCGGACAACGTCGAGGAGGACGGCCTCTTCGAAGCCGCGCGCGTTTCACCGACCAATCTCGGTTTGCTCTTCAACGCCCGGCAGGCGGCCTGCGAATTCGGCTTCCTCACCGCGCCGGAATTCGCCGATCTGATGCAGCACAGCTATGCCACCATGGCCAGGCTGCCTCTCTACCGCGGTCATCTCTACAACTGGTACACGACCGACACGCTGGAGCCGCTCAAGCCCATCACCGTGTCCTCAGTCGACAGCGGCAACTTTGTCGCCTCGCTGTACACGCTGAAGACGGGTACGCTCACGCTGCTGAAACGCTCTCTGCTCGACCCCCGTGTTTTTGACGGACTCAGGACGCACCTGCGTCTGCTGCAATCGCTGCAAGGCCTGCCGGAGCCGTTGGCCAGGCTGCGCGCTCCCGAAGGCGACAATCCCGATGCGTGGCTCGCGTGGGTTCTCGCTCCCGACACGCAGGCAGCCTTCGCCAATCTTCCGCCCTACACCGAGCCATCCCTCGACGAAGTTCTGTGGTGGTCGAACGAGACGCGCGCGCGGATCGAGGCAATCACCACGCTGGTTAACGAGTACCTTCCCTGGCTGAAGCCGGAATACGCCTCGCTGCACGAGGCGCTGTTTGCGAAGCCTCCTGTCGACGCGGCGCTGCATCCGGTGACTGCGACTGGGGAGCCCAGCTCTTCGCCCCTTCTCCCGAACCTCGAAGACGCACCCGGCCTGGCCGCCACCCTCGAGCAACGCCTCACCCGTCCGCACCTGATGCCCGAGTTCGCCGAGACCGCCGCGCTGATGGAGCAGCTCCGCGTCGATCTGGCCGCAGCAGGCCAGCGTCTCCGCACTCTCATCGAGAACCTGCAGTTTGTCTCCGCCGAAGGCGGCCGCATCGCCGACGAAACCGACTTCGCCTTCCTCGTCAACAAAGACCGCCTTCTGCTCTCCATCGGCTACGAATTCTCGACGGGCAAGATTCACTGGGCCTGTTACGACATGCTCGCATCCGAGGCGCGCATCGCCACCTACATCGCCGTCGCCCGCGGCGAGCTGTCGCAACAGGGCTGGTTCAAGATGTCCCGCGTCCACACCCAGGCCTACGGCTGCTCCGTGCTTCTCTCCTGGACGGGCACGATGTTCGAATACCTGATGCCTGCCCTGTGGATGCGCAGTTATCCCGACACGCTGCTGTCGAAATCTCTCCTCGGCGCGGTCCAGATCCAGCGCGCGTTTGCCCGTGAGCACAACCTTCCCGTGTGGGGCATCTCCGAGTCCGGCTACGCTGCCAAAACCGATCAGGGCCACTACCACTACCAGGCCTACGGCATCCCGCAGATCGCGCTCAAGTGGGACGCCACCGCGGGTCCGGTCATCTCTCCGTACTCGACTTTTCTCGCCCTCAACGTTGAGCCATCTGCCTCCATCCGCAACCTGCGCCGCATGGCGAGCGAAGGATACACCGGCGCCTACGGCTTCTATGAAGCGATCGACTTCATGAGCGGCAAGCCTGAAGTGGTGCGCGAGTGGATGGCGCACCACCAGGGAATGTGCATCCTCGGCTTGCTCAATCTGCTGGAGGACAACGCCGTCCAGCGCTGGTTCTATGACAACGCGCAGATGCGCTCTGTCGAGCTCCTGCTCCACGAGAAGCCGATGCGCGAGACCGGTTCCAAATCCTCGTCCGCCCCACCCGCCGCAAAAAAAGCAAAGAAGCTGCCGGCGCTGAAGAAGGCGGGCTAAAACCAGGTCTTCGCCCGGTGGTCACCCCTGCCCCCTCCCTGGGGTGCTGTGGCAAACCCTTGCAGTAACGCATGTTATTTTGTTGTCGAAGTTGACATCCCCCTCCGGTCTCGTAGGCCCGGAAGCGGGCGATTGTCCTGAGCCCGAAACTCAGGCCAGTTTCAGAGTGCCCCAGTGGCAGTCGTACACCGCCAGCACCTTGCCTGCCCGCGCTGCCGCCGCCGCCCTCGTCAAGAACTCCTCCTGAATCGCTCCCATTGTGTCTCCTATCTCTCGTGAGCAAGAGAAAAGGCGGAGCCGTTAGGGCGTCCGCCTGCTTTTTCTTCCAGATTCTATTGTTCACCGGTACGAGGACGATCACAAAGATTTTGTGAGGCTTCCGGAATCGAAGGTCACGTGACCGAAGCGCGCAAGGCTCAGCCGGCGCGCTATACCGGGTCGTATCCAAGATTAGGTCCCAGCCACCGCTCCACTTCGGCCAGGCTCATGCCTTTGCGCTCGGCGTAGTCGACGACCTGGTCGCGATCGATCTTGCCAACCGAAAAGTAGCGCGACTCCGGATGCGCGAAGTAGAGGCCGCTGACGCTCGAACCAGGCCACATGGCAAACGACTCCGTGAGCAGGATCCCGCTCTTCGCCTCGACGTCGAGCAGCCGCCAGATCGTGCCCTTTTCCGTGTGGTCCGGGCAGGCCGGATATCCGGGCGCCGGACGGATGCCGCGATACTTCTCCGCGACCAGATCCGCGTGGGTCAGATGTTCGGCGCAGCCGTAGCCCCACTCTTTGCGCACGCACTGATGCAGGCATTCCGCAAACGCTTCCGCCAGCCGATCCGCGAGCGCCTCGGCCATGATCGCGTTGTAATCGTCATGCTGCGCTCTGAATTTTTCCACCAGGTCCTTCAGCCCGATCCCGCTGGTCACCGCGAAGGCGCCGATTGTGTCGGGCAGACCGGTTTCCTTCGGCGCAATGAAGTCGGAGAGCGCGCGGCACGGCTCGTTGCCCTCCCGATTGGCCTGCTGACGGAGGAAGTAGAGACGCTCCTGCACGGCGCCACGTGCGCCATCCGCATAGAGCTCGACATCATCGCCCACCGCATTCGCCGGGAAAAATCCGTGGACGCCGCGCGCCGTCACCAGGTTCTCTTCAACCATGCGATCCAGCAGCGTATTCGCCTCCGCGAACAGTTGTCGCGCCTGCGCGCCCTGCTTTTCATCGTCCAGAATGCGCGGATAAATGCCCTTCAGCTCCCAGGTGTGGAAGAACGGGCTCCAGTCAATGAACTCCCGCAACTGGCCCAGCGGGAAATTGTCGAGCACGCGGACACCGGTGAACGAGGGGGTTGCGATGTCTTCCGCGCGCCAGGTGATCGGCGTCCGCCGCGAGCGCGCTTCGGCGAGCGAAACCATGGGCTGCTTCGGCGCGGCATGGGATTTGCGCACCGCCGCGTAGTCGAGCCGCAGCTGCGTCACGAACGCTGCCTTGTTCTCTTCGCTCAGCAGGCTGGTCGCCACCGGCACCGCGCGGCTCGCATCGAGCACGTGCACCACCGGTTCGCTGTAGTGCGGCGCAATTTTGATCGCGGTGTGCGCGCGGCTGGTGGTGGCTCCGCCAATCAGCAGCGGAACCTTGAATTCGAGCCGCTCCATCTCGCGGGCGACATGGACCATTTCATCGAGCGAAGGTGTAATGAGGCCGCTGAGCCCGATCACATCCGCCTTCTCGGCCTTTGCGCGCTCGAGGATCTTCTCCGCCGGCACCATCACGCCCATGTCGATCACTTCGTAGTTATTGCAGGCCAGCACCACGCCGACAATGTTCTTGCCAATGTCGTGCACATCGCCCTTCACCGTGGCCAGCACGATCTTCCCCTGCGCCTTCACTTCCTGGCCCGCCGCCACCATGGCCGCCTTCTCCGCCTCCATGAAGGGGAACAGGTACGCCACCGCCTTCTTCATGACGCGCGCCGACTTCACCACCTGCGGCAGAAACATCTTGCCGGCCCCGAACAGATCGCCGACCACACCCATCCCGTCCATCAGCGGACCTTCGATCACCGCCAGCGGACGTCCCAGCTTGGCGCGCGCCTCTTCCGTGTCCGCTTCAATATAAGAGTCGATACCTCGCACCAGCGCGTGCGTCAGCCGCTCCTCGACCGTTCCGCTCCGCCATTCTTCCGCCTGCTTTTCCGTGATGGCCGAGCCACCCCCACCCGCCGCCTTCAGCGACTCGCCGTACGTCACCAGGCGCTCGGTCGCGTCAGGCCGGCGATTCAGCAGGACGTCTTCCACCAGGATCTTCAGCTCGGGCTCGATCTCCTCGTAGATCTCCAGCTGCCCGGCATTCACGATGCCCATGTCGAGACCGGCCGCAATGGCGTGATACAGGAACGCCGCGTGCATCACCTCGCGGACTTTATTGTTGCCGCGAAAGCTGAACGAAATATTCGAGACGCCCCCGCTCACCTTTGCGTGGGGCAGATTCGCCTTGATCCAGCGCGTCGCGTTGATGAAATCGACTGCGTAATTGTTGTGCTCCTCCATGCCTGTCGCCACGGTGAGGATGTTGGGATCGAAGATGATGTCTTCGGCTGGAAATCCAACCTCGTCGACGAGGATCCGGTAGGCGCGCTCGCACACGCGAATGCGATCTCCGAAGGTCGCGGCCTGGCCCTGCTCGTCGAAGGCCATCACCACCACCGCGGCGCCGTATTTCAGCACTTTCGCGGCATGCTCGCGGAACTTTGCCTCGCCTTCCTTCAGCGAGATGGAGTTGACGATGCCTTTGCCCTGCATGCATTTCAGGCCCGCCTCGATCACTTCCCACTTCGAGGAATCGATCATGAAGGGTACCGCGGCGACTTCGGGCTCGCTGCCCAGCAGTTGCAGGAAGCGCGACATCGCCGCGACGCCGTCGATCATGCCTTCGTCCATGCAGATGTCAATGACGTTGGCGCCGTTCTCGACCTGCTGCCGCGCGATCGAAACCGCTTCCTCGTACTTGCCTTCCTTGATCAGCTTTGCGAACTTTGGCGAACCGGCCACGTTAGTTCGTTCGCCGATCATGATGAAGACGTTTTGCTGCTGCGTGAAGGGCCGCGATCCCGACAGCCGCAAGGGCTTCGGATTTCTTGCCATTACCACGCTTTCAGGCGCGCTCATCGGCTTGCCTCGCTCAGCACAGCAGCGGTTCCCTCAGTCGCCGCCAGTCTGCGCGGCGGCTCGCCTTCGAGCGCCTTCGCAATGGCGGCAATGTGCTCCGGCGTGTTGCCGCAACAGCCGCCGGCAATGTTGATCAGCCCCGCCCGCGCGAATCCGCTCAGGTATCGCGCCATGTCGCTGGGTTGCAGGTCGAAGCCGGTTGGTGACAATGGATTCGGCAAACCTGCGTTTGGATAGCATGAGACAGCGACGTCCGCCTTCTCCGACAGCTCTTCCAGAAACGGATACATGAGATCGGGACCCAGCGAGCAGTTGAGCCCCACGGAAAACGGACGCGCGTGTTCGACCGCAGTCCAGAAGGCTCCCACGGTCTGCGCAGAGATCATGGTTTCGCCGCCGCGTCCCACCGCTGCGGAGATCATGATGGGCAGCTCCTTATGGTCGGCCGCCAGGCCGTCCTCATCGAAGACCTCGCGAATCGCCACCAGCGCCGCCTTCGCATTCAGGGAGTCAAAAATCGTCTCGACAAGCAGAAGGTCCGAGCCACCGGCGATGAGCGCGCGCACCTGCTGCTTGTAGGCCGCTTTCACCTGATCGAAGGTAATGACGCGGAATCCCGGGTCATCGGCGTCGGGCGAGTTCGACAGCGAGACGGTGAGGGGCCCGATTGCGCCGGCCACAAATCGCTGCCGTCCGGTGGCATTCGCAATGCGATCGGCCCACTCGTGGCACTGGCGCGACGACTGCTCGTTGATCTCCCACGCCAGGTCGCCGAGGAACTTGTCGTCGATGATCTTCTGATAGAACTCGGGATCTTTCCGCCCGCCATGCTCGCGCGGATCCTCGACGAAAAACTCACTCTGCGCGATGCTGGTGGCGCCAAACGTATTCGTCTCGATGATGTCCGCGCCGGCTTCGAGAAACCGCCGGTGAATGTCGCCGATCATCTTCGGCTGCGTCAGCGAGAAGAGGTCGCCGTTGTTCAGCAGGTCCTTCTTCGCATCCCTGAACCGCTCGCCGCGCATGTCGGCTTCGGTCATTCCGTAGGTGCGGATGGTCGTGCCCATCGCGCCGTCGATGATGGCGATGCGTTGTTCAAGAATCCTGCGAAGCGGATGCTGGGGATCGAGGCTCATAGGTTGTGGTGCGTCTGCCGGAGCGGCATGGATCGCTGTCTTCATAAGATGTTAACGAAGGTCACGAGATTCCCCGAAGGGATCCCGGGCAATCACGCCTTCCCGCCATTAATCCCGCATATTCCTGATGTGAATGGTTGTTACGGCTTCGCCTCCGGATCCATCAGGGACAGCCCGGTAGCCACATCGTGCCTCTTCAGTAGCGGCTCCGGGTCGACAGTCACGAAGACCTCCAACAGGGGCGCAACGTGCGCGTCCAGAATGTGCCCGCCGCGTGTTGTGCCGTCCGGCAGCGCGACCACGCAGTGCATGTGCACCTGCGGCTTGCCGTCCAGTAACGCGATATCGCCGATCAGCGATGCCACCTCAACCTGCTGATTGACCGGGTTCACGCGAAACATCTTCCTCTCCAGATCGAACCACGCCAGTTTCGCGTCGGAAAATCCGCCGATCGCCGTAAAATGCGCGCTCCTGATCTGATACTCCGCCGCAAACTCCGTCAATCCTGCGTAGGGCTCATCGCCGGGACGAAAGATCACCGCGTACTCCGCAAATCCATCCTGATTCCGGTCGATCTGCTTCACCTGCATCCCGGGTGCCGATCCATGCGGACCGGCCTCCGACGTCGGTACATATGCAGGCGTGCTTTGGGCAAAGGCGCCGGTTGAAACGGCAGCCACACTGAGGAACAGAAAAACAGACCGGATGAAAGGTTTCATGCGAAGCTCCTGCATGCTAATGATGCAGGACGCGTGCCCAGGCTGCGAATTTCCCCGTTACTTCACCGAGTCCGACTGCGCCGCCAGCTGCCCGGGCATGCCCACCGCCTGCACCAACATGTCTTCCTTGCGCATCACCAGATTCGTCGCGTTCAGGCTGGCCAGCTCAAACCCGTGTCCGTGCGTGATCGCATCGGTGGGGCAGGCCTCCACGCAATAGCCGCAGAAGATACAGCGGTTGTAGTCGATGTTGTAGGTCTTCGCATAGCGCTCGGCGCTCGATATGCGCTTCTCCGCGGTGTTCTCCGCCGCTTCAATAAAAATGCAGTTCGATGGGCACGCCGCCGCGCACAGAAAACAGGCGACGCACTTCTCCAGACCATTTTCGTCGCGCTGCAGTTCGTGCGCGCCGCGGAAGCGCTCCTGCAACACCGCTCCACGCGTCGGACCCTTGCCGTCGGGGTAGTTCTCCACTTCCGTTGGTTGGAAGATTTCGCGGAAGGTGATGCTCATGCCTTTGGCTATCGCGGCTGCGTTGCGCACAATCGACATAACCTTAGTATACGAAATCCCCTTTCCCGGCTCGCGACCGGGGTCCAGTCCTTCGTAATCCCCTGCCCAATCTTTATGCCCGCCGTGCTATCCTCAGCACGAGCAGATTGCATGCGCCGCGCCACCACCATTCCGGCCCTTTTCAGCTGCAGAAGCTGGAACCGGGCCTTGGTGCGCGCCATCGCTCCCCGGCGATATACACGGACTCTGCCCACCCGTACGCGACCGAGTCTCTTCGGCAGCGACTAGTCACCGCCGCCCTCGACGCCAGCGCCTCTGCGTCGTGTCCGAAGCAGACCTCTCTCACCCGCAGCGCCATCCTGATTCCGTCATCCCCCTTGGCTTCCCTGGATGGCTCGACCGCCGAACCACACCTGTAAGGAGAGACCCATGACCGTCGCCAAAGAAATCCTCCAGCAGTACGGCCCGAAACTGAAGACTTCTCTCCCCGGCCCCGAAGCGCGCCGCATTGTCGAGGCTGACGACCGCCTTATCTCCCCCAGTTACACCCGCTCCTATCCCATGGTGGCGAAGCGCGGCCGAGGCCTGCGCGTCGAGGACGTCGACGGCAACGAGTTCCTCGACTTCGCCGCCGGCATCGCCGTCTGCTCCACCGGCCACTGTCACCCCGAAGTCGTCGCCGCCATCCAGAAGCAGGCTGCCGAGCTGATTCACATGTCCGGCACCGACTTCTACTACGAGTCGCTGATCACCCTCTCCGAACGCCTCTCCTCCATCGCGCCCATGCCCGGGCCGCATCGCTTCTACTACGGCAACTCCGGGGCCGAAGCCATCGAGTGCGCGCTCAAGATCGCCCGCTACCACACCGGCCGGCAGAACATCATCGCGTTCTTTGGAGCCTTCCACGGCCGCACCATGGGCGCGCTTTCGCTCACCGCCTCGAAGCCGCAGCAGCGCCGCCGTTTTGCGCCGCTCGTTCCTGGAGTCACGCACGTCCGCTATCCCTACACCTATCGCGGTTGTAGCGGCGGCCCGCAGGAAGAGGAAGCCTTCGCGCTCGGCTGCGCCCGTTACATCGAAGAGAAGCTCTTTCACACCACGCTGGCGCCGGAAGAAGTCGCCGCCATCTTCGTCGAACCCATCCAGGGTGAGGGCGGCTATGTGGTCGCGCCCACCATCTTCATGCAGGAGCTGCGCCGCATCTGCGACAAGTACGGCATCCTTCTGGTCGCCGACGAAGTGCAATCCGGCGCTGGCCGCACCGGCAAATGGTGGGCCATCGAGCACACCGGCGTCGAGCCCGACATCGTCTGCATGGCCAAGGGCATCGCCTCCGGCATGCCGCTCGGCATCTGCATGACGCGCGCCGCCATCATGGACTGGAAGCCCGGCTCCCATGCCTCCACCTTCGGCGGCAACCCCCTCTGCATCGCGTCTGCGCTCGCCACCATCGATGTTCTGGAGCGCGAAGGCCTGGCCAACGCCACCCGCCAGGGCGAGAAGATCTTCGCCCGCCTGCGCCACTGGCCAGCGAAATACGCGGTGATCGGAGACGTCCGCGGACGCGGCCTGATGATCGGGATCGAGATCGTCAAGGATCAACAGACCCGCGAAACCGCACCGCTGCTCCGCGATCGGATCGTCGACCTGGCGTTCGAGCGCGGCTTATTGATCCTCGGCTGCGGCGAGAACTCCATCCGCCTCGCGCCGCCGCTCATCGTCAACGAGCACGAAGCCGACGTCGCCCTCGATATTTTGGAGGAATGCGTCGCGGTCACTGAACAGGAACGGACGCAGCAGCCAACCCTGGCCGGTGCTGCTGTTTAGTTCTGCCGAACCGGACAGTGTGTTGACAGCAAACAGGGCGGGATCGGAGCTTCCGGTGCCGCCCGCCTTTATTCCAGTGGACCCCGGCCGTTACCCCGCCCCGTGGGCCGCTTAGCCTGCTTGCCAAAGAAGATTCCCGCCGCGAGGAACACCGCCGCAATCACGGCATTGGTCAGCCCCACCCGCAAATTCCCATGGTGCATCGCCAGCGCGGCATTCAGGAACCAGACCGCGGCACCCAGGTACCAAATCCAGTTGAAATTGCGGCTCACTTTCTTATGGGATGCGCCCTCCGAGACGCACGCGATCCTCAGCCTTCATGGTAAAGCGTCACTCCTCCAGACACCGCCGCGAGCGCCTTTGTTCCG
>Ga0210398_10002106_pt1 | contig 19664 bp, 22 predicted proteins | sample IncBWC4OmetaG_FD_161047 | JGI IMG/M metagenome (GOLD analysis project Ga0210398, IMG submission 161047) | Forest soil microbial communities from Barre Woods Harvard Forest LTER site, Petersham, Massachusetts, United States - Inc-BW-C-4-O | ecosystem: Environmental > Terrestrial > Soil >...
CGCTATACAACGTGACTGCCATCTTACGCTCCTGGTCGTTGGGGGGATCGTTCCGCCGCCGATCTTAGTCGGCCCGCCGCTTGAGACAAGCTGGATGAGCGGCGCGGTGTCCTTCGAGGCCTCGCTGCGCGAGGCGCCTCAGGATGAGGAACGTTTGTGAGGCCATCCGACAATTTCCCTCATCCTGAGGTGCGACCACCGGCTTGACCGGTGGGAGCCTCGAAGGACGCAGGATCGTCCTTGCAGCTATCCGACCTGCGGCAACGGCATCCGCACCGCGATCGCGGCGCTGGCGACGACCGCGGTGTCGTGGCCCTCGTCGCTCGGGATGTCGAGCCCGCCCTTGACGACGTTCACCGTGACCTGGCCGTGCGGCAGGGTTGCCTTGACCGCGGCGGCATCGACCTTGTCGGGCTGCTGCGCGCCGATCGTGACCTCGACCTGCATCTGTTTCGAGTCGAGCCCGAACGAGCGGAGAAAAGTCAGCGATGAGTGATGCAGCGCGTCCTGCACCGCGCGGATTGCCGCCTTGGTGTAGTCGCCGCCGTGCAGATCATTGCCCGACCCCATTTCGAGGATGATGCGTTTCGCCGCCATTTTCGCGCTCCTCACACGTCCAGCCGCACGATGGCGCAGGCATGCGCCAGCACGGTCGAGTTGGTGCCGGCGTCGTTGGGGATTTCGAGCCCGCCCTCGACCAGGGTCACCGTGCCGGTGCCATGCGGCAGGATCGCCAGCACCGCCTCCTTGTCGACCTTCTCGGGGTGCGGCACGCCGATCCGCACCTCGACCTGCATCGAGTCGACCGGCAGCCCGACCGCGTCGGCGATGCTGAGCGAGTTGTGCCACAGCGCGTCGCGCAGTGCCCGCACCGCTGCCTTGGTGTAATCCGCGCCGCGAATATCCGTGCCCATGCCCAATTCGAGGCACATGCGTTTCAGGGCCATTGCTTTTCCTTCGTCATTGCGAGCGCAGCGAAGCAATCTCAATCCGCCGCGGCCACCTTAGCACGAGATTGCCGCGTCGCGCCGACGCGCTCCTCGCAATGACAACGATCACGCTGCCCGCGCGTCCTCCTTGATCATGTCGGCGGCTTTTTCGGCGATCATGATCGTCGGCGCGTTGGTGTTGCCGGCCGGGACGCAGGGCATCACCGAGGCGTCAACCACGCGCAACCCGCCGACCCCAGTCACCCGTAGGCGTGGGTCGCACACGGCGTTCATGTCGACCCCCATATGGCAGGTGCCGACCGGGTGCAGGTTGGAAAGGCCGTTGGCGCGGATCGACGCTTCGTATTCGTCGTCCGTGCTGACCGACGGCCCCGGCAGAATCTCCGAATGGACGAGCGGCGCGATCGCCGGCTGCTCGGTGATCTTGCGCACGAGGCGCATCCCCGAGCGCAGCGCGTCGAGGTCGTATTGCGTCTTGAGGAAATTGAAGAGGATCGACGGCGCCACCGCCGGATCGGGGCTCTTGATGCGCACATGGCCGCGCGCGTCGGGGCGCAGATGCACCGCGCTGACGCTAAAACCCGGCCACGGATGCGGCCGCACCCCGCTATTGTCGCGCGCCTGAAAACTCCAGGTGCTGAAATTGAGCTGAATGTCCGGCCGCGACAGCCGCTCGTCGCTTTTGGCGAAGCCGCCGGCGCAGATGCCGTTGCTGGCGAGCGGGCCGCTATGGGTGAGGAAATACTGGATGCCCGCCACCGTCCGCCGCACAAAGCTGTTGCCGACATCGTTGAGGGTCATCGGCTTGGTGGCGCGATAGGCCATGCGGACATAGAAATGGTCCTGCAGATCGCCGCCGACCGCCGGCATGTCGCGCACCACCGGAATGCCGTGCCGCTGCAAGAGATCGCCCGGTCCGAGCCCCGAGAGCTGCAACAGCTGCGGCGAGTTGTAGACGCCGCCGCACACGACGATTTCGCCCCTCGCATGCGCGATCTTGCCGTTGCCGCGCTGGTTGTAGGCGACGCCCGTCGCCTTGCCGTCCTCGAACAGGATCTTTGTCGCCAGCGCCGCGGTCTCGATCGTCAGGTTGGGGCGGCCCTTCGCCTGACCGAGATAGGCGGCGGCGGTGCTCCAGCGCCGCGCGTCCTTCATCGTGCACTGGAAATGCCCGGCGCCGTCCTGGTGGCCGCTGTTGAAGTCGTCATTGGACGGCAGGCCGGCCTCGACCGCCGCATCGACAAAATGCTCGGCGAGCTTCCAGCGCACCGGGTGCTCGCTGACGCGCAGCGGGCCGCCGACGCCGTGCACCTCGTTTGGGCCGCGCTCCTGGTCCTCGGCCTTCTTGAAGAAGGGGAGGACCGAATCCCAGTCCCAGCCGGTGCAGCCGCGCTGGCGCCATTCGTCGTAATCGGCCGGGTTGCCGCGCATATAGACCATGCCGTTGATCGAGCTGGTGCCGCCCAGCACCTTGCCGCGCGGCTGGTACATGGTGCGGTTGTTGAGCTCGGGCTCGGGCTCGCTCTCGTACATCCAGTTGAGCTTCGGGTGCGCGAAGAGCTTGGCGTAGCCCATCGGCATGTGGATCCACGGGCTGGTGTCCTTCGGCCCCGCCTCGAGCAGCAGCACGCGATGCTTCGGGTTCTCGGAGAGCCGCGCCGCGATGACGCACCCGGCCGAGCCGGCGCCGGCGACGATGTAATCGAAGGTCTCAGGCATTGCGTTTCCCCTATTCCATTCGAAGTTCCCTCTCCGCCCATTGGGGGGAGAGGGTGGCCGCAAAGCGGCGGCCGGGTGAGGTGGGCGAGCGCTGGAGTTTCCCCACCTCACCCCGGCCCTCTCCCCCCAATGGGCGGAGAGGGAGAAAGCTCAACTATTCACCAGCCCGCCATCGACATTATAGGCCTGGCCGGTGATGTTGCGACCGCCGGGCCCGGCGAGGAACACCGCCATCGCCGCGATGTCGTCCGGTGTGTTGGCGCGGCGGATCGGGATGCCGGCGCGCTGCTGAGCCTGCAACTCGGCGACGGTGATGCCGCGCGCCGCGGCGCGCCCGACGGCGTTGCGCTCGCCGAGTTCGGTCATCGTCATGCCCGGGCAGATCGCGTTGACGTTGATGTCGTGCTCTCCGAGCTGGTGCGCCGACAGCATTGTCATCGCCATCACCGCGCCCTTGCTCGCGGCATAGGCGACATTCGACGAGCCGGGATGGCCGCGCCCGGCGATCGAGGCGATGTTGATGATCCGCCCACCGGTGCCCTGGTCGATCATCTGCTTGGCGGCGCGCTGCAGACAGAAGAACACGCCCTTGGCGTTGACCCGGTGGATGCGGTCCCAATCCGCCTCGGTCAGATCCATGACATAGGCATAGCGGGTGACCCCGGCATTGTTGACGATGATGTCGAGCCGGCCGAACTCGGCGACGGTCTTCTCGATCATCGCGTCGATGCCCGCGACATCGCCGCAATCGGCCTCGATCGCCAGCGCCCGGTTGGTGTGCGCGGCCATCGCCTCGACCGTCTTTTGCGCGGCGGCGAAGTCGATATCGGATGCGGCGACCATCGCGCCTTCCGCCGCCATGCCGAGCGCGATCGCCTTGCCGATCCCGTTCCCTGCGCCCGTCACCAGCGCGATCTTGTCCTGCAGGCTCGGCATCGCGTTCCTCCCTCGGTCTATTATGCTAATACCAGCCCACCGGCGCGGGAGAGACAAGAGCATGCGCGCTCATGTGTGGGCGGCGATTATCGCAATGGCGGCGATTGTTCCCGCCGAGGCGCAGCAGGCGCCGGCTGGATCGCGGACAGCAACGGCTGCCGTGTCTGGAACTCGATACCCCATCAGGGAGAGACGATCATCTGGAGCGGCCGGTGCAAAGCCGGTTACGCCGACGGTCACGGCGTGCTGGTGTGGCTGCTGGACGGGAAGCTCTTCGAGACCTACACCGGCGACATGATGGCCGGCCACTATTTCGGTCACGGCACACAGATTTATGTCGATGGCGGCATCTTCACGGGCGATTACATGGACGACAGCAAGGACGGTCCGGGCATCTATCACAGCCCGGACGGCGAGGTTTTTACCGGCGTTTGGGATGCGGGTTGCTTCAAAGGCGTCCGCCGTCGCCCCGGCGAGACCGGCGTGCCGTTCTCGAAATGCGAATAAACATCAAGTCGCCGCCGTCATTGCGAGGAGCGTAGCGACGAAGCAATCTCATCGGCAAGGTGGCTCCCCCGCGGGGGATTGCTTCGCTACGCTCGCAATGACAGCGCAATGAGAGGACAGATGCTCGCCAATATCCCCGCAACCCAGACAGCCATTGAGATCAAGGAGCCCGGCGGACCGGAGGTGCTCGTGCCCGGCACGCGGCCGGTGCCCGAGCCGAAAGCCGGCGAGGTGCTGATCCGCATCGCCGCCGCCGGGATCAACCGCGCCGACACGTTGCAGCGCATGGGGCGCTATCCGATGCCGCCGGGGACAAGCGACATCCCGGGCCTCGAATGCTCGGGGACGATCGTCAAATTGGGTGAGGGGGTCAGCGGCTTCTCGACCGGCGACGAGGTTTGCGCGCTGCTCGTCGCCGACGGCTATGGCGAATACTGCGCGGTGCCGGCGGTGCAATGCCTGCCTGTCCCGAAAGGCGTCAGCCTCGTCGACGCCGGCGGGCTGATGGAGACGTTCTGCACCGTCTGGACCAATGTCTTCGACCGCATTCATTTGAAATCGGGCGAAGTGTTCCTGCAGCAGGGCGGGTCGAGCGGCATCGGCATTACCGCGATCCAGCTCGCGAAAGCCTTTGGCGCCAAGGTGCTGGCGACCGCCGGTTCCGAGGAGAAATGCCAGGCCTGCCGCGATTTCGGCGCCGATGTCGCGATCAACTACAAGACGCAAGATTTCGTGGCCGTCGGCAAGGAGTTCACCCAAGGCCGCGGCGTCGACGCGATCTTCGACATGGTCGGCGGCGACTATATCCCGCGCGAGCTCGACCTCCTGGCGCGCGAGGGACGGCTGTGCTTTGTGGCGCTGATGGGCGGCACCAAGATCGAGGCCGATTTTGGCGCGATCCAGCGGAAGCATCTCACCGTCACCGGCTCGACCTTGCGCTCGCGTTCCATCGAGCAGAAAGCGCAGATCGTCTCCGCGCTCAAGGACAAGGTCTGGCCGCTGTGGGATCAGGGCAAATTGCGCACCTGCACCTACAAGACCTTCCCGCTGGTCGAGGCATCAAAGGCGCACGCGCTGATGGAATCGTCGCAGCATATCGGCAAGATCATCCTGGTGCCGTGAGGCCGGTGACCCGATGCGCCTATTGAAAGCACTTTTGCTGGCCGGCGCGGCCGCAATCCTGGTGACCGGCGATCCCGCGCGCGCCGCCGACGATGTCATGATCGAGCGCCTCGCGACCTGTCAGGATTCGTGGATCGACTGGAAGACCGACCCGGCGCAGATGAAGAAATTGGTCGATCGCTTCCGCACCGATTTCGCCCAAAAGAAAGACACCGACGCGTTCGTTGTGCCGCGCGCTGGCATGACGGTCGCCGGGCTTCCGGTGCTGCAGGTATACCCCGAGAGCATCGGCATGGCGGTCGGCTTCTCGGTAGTGGTCGCCGCGAATTTCGAGACGACCAAGGCCGCTCTCGCAAAGCGGCTCGGCCATCCGATCGAGAAGTGCGAGCCGCCCAGCGACGGCATGCGCACCTGTACGCGCGAGATCGCCGAGAAAAAGACCGTCCTGCTGATGGCTGAGGACAATCCGAAGAGCACCACGGCGCTGTTCGGCTGCTATTATTTCTACGAGAAATGACCCGGAGGATGTCATGACCGCATTGTCGCTGCAGCCGTTGGGCAAGCGCCTCGGCACCGAAGTCGTGGGCGCCGACCTCGCGCGTCTCGACGATGCCACCTTCGTCCACATCGAGAACATCTTCCGCGACCATCCGGTGCTGGTCTTCCGCGATCAGAAACTGGACGCGCACCAGCTCGCGGCGTTCGGCGCGCGCTTTGGCCATCTGCGCGAGCATATCCTCGAAAACTACCGGCACCCGGACGACCCGCGCGTCTCGTTTATCACTAATGTCGCCAAGGATGGCGGGGTCGACAAATTCGGCCAGGTCCGCGCCTCGAGCTGGCATGCCGACGAGACCTATGACCCGCCGGAGAAGCTGCCGCGCCTGGCAATCCTCCACGCGGTCGAGGTGCCGCGCGAGAAGGGCGGCACGCTCTTCGCCGACATGTATGCGGCCTATGAGACGCTCGCCCCGGCGATGCAGGACAAGCTCGCCGGCATGACCGGCCGCCACGGCTATACCGACGGCCCCGACGCCCGCAAGCTCTACACCGCCGAGCACATCGCCCAGCGCAACGCCAACCGGCCGGAATGCCTGCACCCGGCGATCAAGGATCACCCGGTCACCGGCCGCAAGGTGCTGTTCGTCAACCCGACGCATTGCCACGGCTTTGTCGGCATGACCAACGCGGAATCCGACCCGCTGATCGAGGAATTGCGCGACCATTCGATCCAGGACGACAACACCTACTATCACCGCTGGCGGGTCGGCGACGTGGTGATCTGGGACGAAATCGCGACGATGCATCGCGGCGCCGCCGACGCGGCGCCCGAGGAGCGCCGGGTCATGCTGCGCACGATCGTCCACCCGAATTGATGCGGTCGTGGATTTCCGCGCTGGCCGCTCTGGCTGGGCTCGCCGCCTGCGCGCGGATGGGCGTGCTGGAGAATACGCCCACGAGCGTGTCGATCCGTTACGGCGGCACCGTGACGCCGGATGACGTTCTCGCCGAGGCCAACAAGCTGTGCGCCACCCACGGCAAGGTGGCGCAACTGCGCACCGAAGATGAAAAGGGCCTGCTCGAACGCTACGCCAATTTCAAATGCGTCAGCCGCTAGGCCGCCCGCACCTGCGGCATCACTTCGCGTGACAATATCTCGAGCTGCTCCAGCGCCAACGAATTCGGCATGCCGGGCCAATGCACCGAGGCGACGATGTGGTTGACCCCGAGCCGGCGGTTCAATCGCACCATCTGTTCCGCGACCTCGGCCGGCGAACCCATCAGGAAGCGATCCTCCAACAGCTCGGCGAATTCGTGGTCGAAATCGTCGCCCTCGGGCATTACCTTGTCCTGCCCCCAGGCGCGATAGGCGCGGTATTTCTCTTCGAGATAGGGCTGAGCGAGGCGGATCGCCTCGGCGCGCGAGGATGCGACAAACACCTCGCGGCGCATAGGCACCTCTTGCGGAAACGGCTTTCCTTCCTCGTCGAGCGCGCGCTTGTACAAATCCATCTGGCGCTCGATGGTCGCCAGCGTGTTGTGCGGGTTGATGTACCAGCAATCGCCGATCCGCGCCGCGCGCCTGACCGCGATATCGGCATTGGCGCCGATCCACACCGGCACCCCGGGCTTTTGCACGGGCTTGATCGGGCAGGTTGCGTGGTCGAGCTCCCAGTCTTCGCCCTTCATGTCGACAAAATCCGCGGCCCACAGCCGCTTGACCGCGAGCATGACCTCCTCGAACCGTGCTCCCAATTTGCCGCGTGGCACGCCAAACGCCTTGAACTCGACGTCGCGGTAGCCGATCCCGGCGCCAAAGACGAGCCGCCCGCCCGACAGTAGATCGAGCGTCGCCAGCTGCTCGGCGAGGTCGAGCGGCTTGTGCAACGGCGCCAGCACCAGCCCGCAAATGATCCGCAGGCGCGGAGCGATCGCCGCGCAGTACGACAAAAACGGCATTTGCTGCACCGACTGGAACGGATGCGCGCTGAAATGCGAACCCTTGACCACCCCGTCAAAGCCGAGCCGGTCGGCGGCGCGCACCAGGTCGAGATCATCGGCGAGGTGTTTCGCCGGGTCCCCCGGCGGGTGCTGGCCACGGACGATAAGGCTGAGCCTGAAATCGGTCATTCGGCCATGCCCTTATCGGCCAGCTCTTTCTTGGCCTTGTCGTTCTTGGCGAGGTCGAGCCCCATGCCACGCATCACGCCCGGCGTCTTGGAGAACTGGATGTTGGAGTACTCGATGATTTCGAGCCGGTTGCCCCAAGGGTCGAGGAAATCGAGAAACGGCCCCTCGACAAACCGCGCGCCGGCCGCCTTCGCGAGCTCGATGATCTGGCTGCGGTCGTCGACGACAAAGCCGATATGGCGCTTTTCCTCGCCTTCGGGCGCGTGATCCTTGACCAGCGTCATGTTGATGAACTGGTCGCCCATGTCGATAAAGGCGTTGCGCTCGCCCTTGCCGCGCAAGGTGAAGTCGAAGATGCGTGCGTACCATTCGAGTGCCGCATCGATGTCGGCGACCTCGATCGCGACATGATTGATGCCGACGAGCCGGGGCTTCTTTCCCTCCGCCATGACCATCCTCCCGATGTGTCTATTGCCGAGCTTGATCGACTGAGAGATCAGCGGCGGATAAGCGCCGGCATCCAGTTGGCCTCGCGCCGCGCTGATCTGGTCTCGATCGTTTCTTCCTGAAATTCGTGCATCGCCGGCGCCGCCGTAAAGCGGCCGCGATCGTCCAGGCAGTTCGCGTTGACGACCGCGCGCGTTCCACTGGCGAACTCCGATACGGCGGCGATAAAGACACCGCAACGGCGACAGATCAGAAAATCGGAGGTGCGGGTGCCAAAGCGGTAATGCTCGACGAGTGACCAGTCATCGGCCTCGACCTCGAATAATCCTTCCGGGTCCGCCACGATGCGAGGGTTGTGGCTCCGGCAGAACGAGCATGTGCACGCGCGCAACGCTTGATCTTCCGGCGGCTTCGAAAGCCGAAGCCGCACGTGAATATTGCCGCAATGGCAGCCGCCCGTGTGTTCCATGACGGTGAATCTCGGGGTCGCCGGGGGCGCTGTCAATGTCGGTACGAGATGCCGAGCCCCAACCGGGTTGGATTACCGACGGCATCGAACATGGCAATGCGAATATCCTCTGCGTCCTCCGCGCCCACGCGGCATACTCTGCGGTGAAGCGTTCCTCTTTGCGAGGCGAAGCATGGCGATCATCACGACCGCGGTCGGGACGGGTGAGAAGGGCTTTGCCGGCGATGGCGGCCCGGCCGAGAAGGCGCTGCTCAACGGCCCGTTCGACGTGTGCTTCGATCGCGCCGGTAACTTTTATTTCTCCGACACGTTCAACAACCGGATCCGCCGTGTCGATGCGCGCGGAATCATCACCACTATCGCCGGCAACGACGAGAAGGGCTTTTCCGGCGACGGTGGCCCGGCGACCAGAGCATCGCTCAACGAACCCTACGGGGTGGTGGTCGACCGCCCCGGCAATCTTTACATCGCCGACCGGTTGAACCGGCGGGTGCGGCGGGTCAGCGCCGCCTCGGGGATCATCACGACAGTTGCGGGCACCGGTGAGGCGGTCTATGGCGGCGATAGCGGTCCGGCGGCCAGAGCGAGCCTCGCCGAGCCGAACGGCCTCGCCTTCGGACCCGGCGAGACCGCGCTCTACATCACCGATGTCGCGGACAATCGGGTGCGCGTCGTCAATCTTGTGTCGGGGATCATTGCGACCTTTGCCGGCACCGGCGCCGCCGAGCATTCGGGCGATGGCGGCCCGGCGCGCGCGGCTGGGACCTTTGGCGCGCGGGCGGTCAAGGTCGGCCCCGACGGCACCGTCTACATCCTCGAGCGGCAGGGTTCGAGCCTGCGCGCGGTCGATCCGGCGACCGGGATCATCTCGACCATCGCCGGCACCACCGCGCGCGGCTATGCCGGCGATGAAGGACCGGCGATCGTCGCGGTGTTCGACGCCCCCAAGGAGATGGCGATCGACCGCGACGGCTCGCTGCTGATCGTCGACACCGAGAACCACGCGATCCGCCGCATCGACCATCGCGGTATCGTCAGCAATTTTGCCGGCGGACGGCAGGGGCCCGAGGGCGATGGCGGCCCGGCCGAGGCTGCGGGCCTTGACCGGCCGCACGGCGCGGTCGTCGGCCCCAACGGCGCGGTCTATATCGGCGACACCAACAACCACCGCATCCGCAAGGTGACGCGGTAGCTAATTCGCCTTGGTCAAAAACCGTCGCAGTTCGGCGACCAGATCTTTCGGGTTGTCGCCCTGCACGGTGTGCCCGGCCTTGGGCACCGTGACGAACTTCCCGTCGGGCAGCCGCGCCGCCAGCTTGATCCCGTCTTCCTCAGCGAACACGTCGCTCTCACCACCGCGCACGATCAGCGTCGGGCAGGTGATGCGGCTGAGCCCGTCGCCGAGCGCGGCGCGTTCGGCGCGGTGCTTCTCCTGGTCGAGCACCTGAAACCGCCGGCGGTCATATTTCCACCGCCAGGTGCCGTCGGGCTGCTGCCGCAGCGCGTGCATCAGGCTGCGCCGCAGGATTTTCGGGTCGCGTCGCGGGTTGAATTCGAGCGCCTTTTCGATGATCGCCTCGACCGTCACGGTCTCGGCGACGCCGTTGACAAAATCGCGGATACGGCTCGACCCCGGCCGGCGCATCTCCGGCCCGGCATCGATGATCACGAGATTGTTTAGCCGCTCGGGGTGGTTGATCGCGAAGGCCAGCGAATTGATCGCGCCGAGCGACATGCCGACGAGGATGAACTTGTCGAGCCCCAGATGATCGGCAAACCCCTTCGTGTCGGCGAGCTGCGCCCCCATCGTGTAGTCGGCGTCATGCGACCAGTCGCTGTCGCCGTGGCCGCGCTGGTCGAGCGCGACGCAATGGTAGTCGTCGCGCAGCGCCAGGCAGACGAGGTCCCAGGTGTGCGCGTTGAGCGCGCCGCCGTGCAGGAACACGATCGTCGGCTTACCCTTGTTGCCCCAGTCGAGATAATGGAAGCGCATGTCGCCAAGCCGGAATTCGTGGCTCGTCGGCAGCACGACGCCGGGGAAGCTGAAACCGGCGCGCACCGCCGTGGTTTCGAGATGTTCGCGGTATTCTTCGGGCGACAGGCTCATGGCAGGCGCGGGCTCCGGAAGCTCTTAGGTCATCCATCATGACCTGCGTGCCTTGCGGGCTGAAATGTTTTCCGCACCGCGAACTTCGCATGCATTGCATGGCTGATGATCAGCCTGCCTTGCCGGTTCACGCGCGGTATGGGGGTGTTACGCCGGCGCGAACAGCTCATGCGGCGCCGCGAGGCCGCGCAGGTGATGGCGGCCGAGCGAGACGACGTCGTCGCCGAGCAGCCGGGCGAGATCGGCGCTCATGACGATCGGCCGGCTGAGCGTCTTGGCGGCGGCCTCGATGCGGCTCACAAGATTGACCGCCGGCCCTATTACGGTGAAATCGAGCCGGTCGGCGGCGCCGATATTGCCGTAATGCACGGTGCCGGCGTGCAGCGCGACGACGATCTCCAGCGGCGGCTCGCCCGCCATTGCCGCGTGACTACCCAGATCGGCAACCGCGTCGACCGCCTCATGCGCCGCCGCGACCGCTTCCTTCGCGATTGGCGCGAGCAGGCCCGGCTCGGCGATCGGGAAGATCGCGAGCACGCCGTCACCGATGAATTTGAGGATTTCGCCGCCATGCGCGCGGATCGCCGCAGCCTGCGCCTCGAACAGCGCGTTGAGGATCGCGATCATGCGCTCGCTCGGCAACCGGTCGGAGCGCTCGGTGAAACCGCGCAAATCCGATGACCACAAGACGGCGGCCAGCTCCATGCCGTCGCCGCGCCGGATATGACCGGAGAGCACCTTCGGCCCGGTATTCTCGCCGAGATAGGCAGCCAGCAGATTATGGGTGATCGCCCATTGATTATGCCGGTCGGCGACGATCGACATGCGCTGCCCGACGCGTGTGAGATCGGCGATCTCGCCGTCTGTGAACCCGCCGGGCCGGTCGGTGACAAAGGTCAGCATGTAGGCGACGCCGTAAATCCCATCGGCCGGCAGAGCGAGGTAATCGGTGCCGCCGCGATCGCGCAGCTCCTTCAGCACCGCGAAGTCGAACTCTTCGTCCGGCCGGTCGAGGCGCCGCCGCAGCGTCTCCTTGCCATAGCAGACACGAGCCACCGGGTTCTTTTCGTAGGGGAGCGTATCGCGGATCTCATGCGCGATCATGATGCGCACGGTCTCGCCGGTATCGCGCCACCAGGTGACCGTCGTGCCGAGAAATTGCGGGTGCAGCGTGGCAGTGTGAAACGTCGCGCGCAGCAGCGGCATCCCGGCGGCGAGCAGGCGCCAGGCGAATTCGTCAAATGTGAGGATGCCCTCGGAGACATCGGCCGGCGGCTCGAGCAGCCATTCGGCGATATTGTCGATCGTGTCGTGCGCCGGCCGCTCCTCGGGCGGCCGCGTCATCGTTCCGGCGACGCGAATATGCTCGGGCAGCATCTCCACGGGTGGCGCCTCCCGGGGGACGTCCCCCATGGGTTGTGGGTTGGGTCGCGGGTCGGTGCCGGTCATTGCCGACAAGGTGGGACGCGGGCCGGGTCAGCGCAAGCGGCGGAGAAGGGTTGCGCCGAGTAACGCCGCAGCTTGAACTTCTGCTTTCGGACGCGTTCCTGACACTCCCCTTGCCAGGATCAACCGTGCTATTGCCCCATAGCGGACCCGGTTCGGTGCGGCGTGCACCTATTGTTCTCGTTCCCAGCGCGTGTCGTGACCATACTGGTGCCACATCAGGTGGGAAACTTGGCCATTCGGCTCCGTGAAAAACTCCAGTTGGCCATCGACAACTTTTAGAAAGAACTTGCTCGGCGACACCGCGAAGATCGGGAATTTTCGCTCATTGGTGGCCTGCTCCATCAACTCCCCATTCTCCAGCGTGATGGCAATGGAGAGAGTCGGGTTGAGTTTGTAAACGCCGACGTAGGTCGCCAGGATCGCTGGATCGACCGTGATGCTTGTGCGCGTGATCGGCAGGAAATTCGGCCAGCTGTAAACGGAGGCAATGCTGCGGATGATTGCGTCAGCCAGCACCTGTCCGCGTTGCGCATTGGTCATCACCACCGCGCCGTCGCCGGTTCGTTGATAAGCGAAGAGACTGTTCTCGAACCCCGCGTTGATCCCTCCAAGGATAAAAAACGGATTCTCGGGCGACCCGCCGACTTTAGGGCCGAGGCCATAATCACCCTGACCGGCGACCAGCATCTGCTTCGTCATCTCCACGGAAAGCACGTGGTTGGCCTCGCCGCGCAGCGAGCGCTGGATTTCGATCGCGTAGCGCGCAAGGTCGGTGGGCGTCGTCCACAATCCGGCGGCGGCCATTTCGGGGTAGGTGTGAGGGCCGCCCGCGACGGGAGTGCCATCGGCGTTGTAAGGCGTCGCGGCGCCTGCGCGCAGCTCAACCGGCAATGGCTGTTCGTAGGTGCTGCGGGTCATGCCAATGGGAGCTAGCACGGTATCGTGCAAGAGCTTTGGAAACGGCTCACGCGAAACGTCGATCAGCATCTGCTGCGTCACCGCGTAGCCGCCGCCGGAGTATATCCAACGGCTTCCGGGTGGCGTCCCCAGACGGATCGGATCGGTGTTGGCCGGCTTCTCGCCATCCAGGATCTGAACGAGCGTGGGAATTGGCATTCCCGCGGCATAGCCGGGAAAACCTCCCACCGTCAGTCCCGCAGTGTGAGTGAGCAGCTCGCGCAGCGTGACCACGGCTCCCGGAGCCGCTGCGCTCGGGGGAACCTTCCACGAGGTCAGTGTCTGATTGACGTCCGTATCGAGGGATAGCTGGCCTTCTTGCACGAGGCGAAGCGCGGCCATCGCGGCGACCGGTTTGCTGATGCTGCCGGCCTGAAACAGAGTCTCGGTGGTCACCGGCGCCCCACCCGATTGGGCGACGCCAAACCCCTGCGCCCATTCAATCTCGCCATTATGGATGACGGCAACGCTGACGCCTGGCACGCGGTCGGCTGCCATGCGGTCGTGAAGCGTTTGACAAGGGTCGTCCTTCTCGATCACTGGCGTGGTGAGACACGCGCAAACGCGCTCAATGCGATCTTGGATTTCGGGCGAGAGCACAGGTTGCGCCTCAATGCCGCTTGGCTGAAGGACCAGCGCGGCGAGGCAAGACAGCACGACCGACATGTATAGTCGTGGCGCGGTCATCTCCCCTCCGCCGACTTCTGCGCACGTTAACGCCGTTCGATCGTACAGACGAGATCAGAGTCCGTTATCGGCGCGGAGCCGCCATTGGCGAGCCGAGATCGCAACGTCCGTTTCCGCGCGCAAAGGCGAAATTTAAACTGAGGAACCGGCGAGCGCTTCGCTCGGGTTTGCGGCGCCGGTCAACTCCGCTAACGTTGCGCGGCTGATGATAAGCGAGGCCATGCGATGAGCGAGATCAACCTGCGCCACGGCATCTTCCTGCCACCGTTCCACCCGAACGAGGAAGACCCGACGCAATGCCTCGAACGCGATCTCGAGCTGATGACCTGGCTTGACAGGCTGGGCTTTCACGAGGCCTGGATCGGCGAGCACCATTCGGCCGGGTTCGAGATCGTCTCCAGCCCTGAAATCTTCATCGCCTTCGCCGCCGAGCGCACCAAGCACATCCGCTTTGGCACCGGCGTCATCTCGTTGCCCTACCACCATCCGATGATGGTCGCCGACCGCATCGTCCAGCTCGACCACATGACGCGCGGCCGCATCATGTTCGGCGCCGGGCCGGGTCTCCTGGCGTCGGACGCGATCATGATGGGCATCGACCCGATCACCCAGCGCGACCGCATGGCCGAGTCATTGGACGCAATCCTGCGGCTCTTCCGGGGCGAGATCGTCACCGAGAAGACCGAGTGGTACACGATGGACGGCTGCCGGCTGCACCTCTTGCCCTACACCAAGCCCTATCCGGAGGTCGCGGTCGTCAGCGCGGTGACCCCGTCGGGCGGGCGGCTCGCCGGCAAATACGATCTCGGCATGATCTGCGTCGCCGCGACCAACCCGTTCGGCTTTGACGCGCTCGGCTCCAATTGGCAGATCGCCAACGACGTCGCCGCCGAGCAGGGCCGCACGATGGACCCCAACCGGCTGCGCCTCGTCGGCCCGATGCATATCGCCGAGACCCGCGCGCAAGCCTATGAGAACGCGCGCTGGGGCTTCGAGCGCTATCTCGGCTACCTCAACAACAACCAGCCGCGCTTTATTGTGCCGGCGGGCAAGGATCCGCTCGAATGGTTTGTCGAGAGCCGCTATGGCGTCTGCGGCACACCGGACGATGCGATCGCGCTCATTGAGCGGCTGCAGGACAAGCAGGGACAGTTCGGCGCGATGCTGCACCAGGCGCATAACTGGGCCGATTTCGAGGCGACCAAGCGCTCTTACGAGCTCTACGCGCGCTACGTGATGCCGCATTTCTCAAAGCTCAACCAAACCCGGGCCGCCTCATACCAATGGTGCGGCGACAACCGCGACGAGTTCAGCGCCAAGCGCAACGCCGCCGCCAAGGCGATGTTCGACAAGCACGAGGCCGAGCAGCGCGAAAAGCGCGAACTGGCCGAAGCCGGCGCCGCCATCGCCCGCCCGCAGCGCGGCCGGGAGGCTTGGTAGTCGCCATCTGAGGGTCTGTTCGTCCGCCCGCCAGCCCACCCGCGTCACGCTATTGCGCCGCAGGCTCGGGTCAGAACCTGCCCCAAGATCGCTGGCCGACACAGGCGGAGGCAGGCACCTCAAAAGGGTTCAGCATGGCGTCGACGGATCCGAACCCACCACGAACTTTGTCTATCGGCGCGTCGCTGCTGTTGGCGCTCGCGTGCCTTCTTTACATCGCAATGATGTTTCTCATCCTGGGGTCCGAGCCCGTCATCGATTGCGGCGATCCGGCTAGCTGCGGGATCACGAAAGGGCTTGGCGAAGCGTCCGAAGTGCTCGCAGGCTTCTGCACCCTCCTGTTGTGGATCGTGCTCGCGATCCTGCTGTTCGCCGGCGGCATCAAGGGGGAGAGGATGACAAGCGTCGCGGCGAGCCTGCTTCCGCTCTCCGGGGTCGCGGCGATTGTTGCTGACATCCTCTACTCGCGCTATGGCGCCTGGTCGATCGTCGTGCCGGGCTTGCTGCCGCCGCTGATCGCGTTTTATGCGGTCTGGGCGCGGCTGCCGGCGCTGCATACGGCGCTTCCCGCGAAAATCGTCAACGTCACCGCCTGGGGTGCGATCCTGATCCTGACGATTGCGCCGTTCCCGCTGTACGACACCGATGCGCGTAGCTTCGCCGCGGCCGAGGTGCGGCAACGGGCGCAGCGGGAGGCAGCGGAGGCGCGCATGCTTCAGGAGCAGGCACAAGACGAACAGCGGGCCATCGCCCGGTTTCAAGCCCTGAACCCGGATTCCCCGCTCAGCGATTACCTTCATGACCTGTATTTCCCGCATCCGTACGCGACGGGCGAGGCCCACCACCAAGAGGCGTTGACCAAAGCGCGCCAGGTCAAGAGCCGGCAGACCGATGCGGTAATGCTGCTCAAGCAAGGGAGAATCGAGTCATTGGAGGAGTTGTGGAGTCTCGACATTGAGGCGACGCCGGATGTCTGTGCGGCGTACGGAGATGCGCTGCGCGAGGACGCGGCGAAGATCGACATGGGGACTACCACCGGCCAGGAAACCGTTGAGCGCCAGTTGCCCAACATGAAGTGGCTTGTCGGCGCGCATTGCGATCTCGACGCCGCCCTGGGGTTCGTTGAGAAGCGGTTCCGGGAGTGGTGCGACGGTCCTCACCAGTGTGCAGCCAGCGACATCGCCGACCGCCCGACATTGAATTTCCTCGACGCGCTGGTCGCGCTGCGCCAGCCGCATTGACGTCGAGCGGGGCGCCGGTTCTATTTCCTCGACCTCGGCGGCATCGAATACGAGATCGTCAGCTTTTCGAACGCCGCTTAGCCCGCTATCCGCGCTTGAAGCGGTTGAGGTGCTCCGTTGCCTCGGGCCTCGCGTTCTGCGCGGCGGCTTCCTTCTCGAGTACGCGCTTGAGGCGCTCGGCCGGAAAGCCGAGCTGCGCGAGCGCGATGCCGGTGTCGAAGGTCTCGCGATAGGCGGCGATCAGCCCGCTCTCGAACCGGAAGCACGAAATCCCGGTGATCAGCACCGGCTTCCCCTCATAGCCCGGCATCTTTGATCTGAAACTGAACCGGAACGTCGCATAGCCGAGCGCGCCGTCGCTCACCAGGTCGCGGAAGTCCCAGCGGTAATCCTCGCCGGTGTCGTGAAACCGCTGCAGCATCGCAGCGATCTCGGCGCGGCCGCGAAAAAGCCCGAAGAAATCGTCTTCGTAAGTGCCGCCCTCGGCGAACAGCCCGGCAAAGGCAGCACCGTCATTGGCGCAACCCGCCGTGGTGAAGCGATCGAGCAGGGCGGCAAAAGCGTGGCTTTCCATGATCCTGGCTCTCCGCGTCAGGCTCGGCTTAGGGGGGGGGGGCGCTGGCTTACCGACCTGCGGCGACGCACTGATATGTCGAGGCGACCAGGCTGTCGCGATTGACCGGCGTGAAGGGAATGCTGCTCGTGTAACCCGCGGGGCAGGTCGTGAACATCCACCAGCCGGCGTCGATCTGAGCGCGGCTGAGCCCGGTATCAAATTGTTGCGCGACGGCCGGCGCGGCGGCGAGGCAGGCCAGCAGAGCGGCAAGACCCCACTGGCGGTGAAAGCGGCCCATGTGATTTTCCCCCAATCAGTCGCGATTTCCCTCGCACGCCGCCCACCGGCCTTGCCTCAGGTCAGATAATCGAGCTTGAACCCGTCGCCCCAGCGCTTGATGTGACCGACCGAGGGCGAGGGGAAGTGCATCGTGCAGCACAGCGTGTCGGTGTCGCAGTACTTCTCGAAAAACGCGCGGCGCGTCTTCACGCCCTGGTCGCGGTCGGTGTCGACGCGCATGGTCAGTTCGGGATAGCGCGCCTGGATTGGCGAATGGATCAGGTCGCCGGTGAACACCGCCTGGTCATGCCCCTTGCCGGCGCACACCGCGAAATGGTCGGGCGTGTGGCCCGGCGTCGGCAGCAGGCGGATATGGTCGTTGAGCGCGTGGTCGCTGGTCACCAGTTCCGCCTTGTTGGCCTCGATGATCGGCAGCACGCTTTCGGTGATCGGGTCGGCGGCAAAACCCGCCGGCATGTCGCCGCCGGTCCAGAACTCGTATTCCTTCTTCGAGAACAGATACCGCGCCTTCGGGAAGGTCGGGACCCAGCGGCCGTTTTCGAGCTTGGTGTTCCAGCCGACATGGTCGCCGTGGAGATGCGTGCACATCACGAAGTCGATGTCTTCCGGCCCCAGCCCGGCGGCCTTCAGCGCGCCCATCCAGCTGCCGTCGCTCTTGTTGTTCCACGTCGGGCGCAGCGGGAAGGTCTTGTTGTTGCCGATGCAGGCGTCGACCAGGATGTTGTGGTGCGGCGTCTTCACCACATAGCTCTGGAAGCACAGTACGACATTGCCGGTGTCACGAGCATAGCCGCCCGGCGCCAGCCAGGACAGGTTTTCCTCGAGCAATTCCTTCGATAAAGTCGGAAGGAATTCGAGCATCGGCGTGAAGCCCTGCTCCTGCTCGACGATCCGGTGGATGGTCATGTCGTTGACGCTGTAGGTCGTGCGCATCGCCGTGGCTCCCGGTCTGCAAGTTGCCGTTGCGCGGATCGTAGCGCCCGGCCGGGGTGAGGGCAAACCGCCGCTCGCGTGAGGCGCCGAATTACGCCGGCGCCATCGCGGCGGCTTGCTGGTTCACGGCGTCGCGCAGCAGGCCGAATTTGACCTGGTTGATGTTGGCGTCGCGGAAATAGTTGACGAGGTCGCCCCACGGATCGGTGATGCGCCCGATCCCCGAGATGAAAGCCACCACCCCGCCGATCTCGAGCTGGCCGTTGAGCACCGCCGTCGCGCCCACCGCCAGCGCGCCGATGATCTGCAGCTGGGTGCTGAGGTTCATCAGGAAGTTCATCGAGAACTTGAATTTGTAGACGCCCATGTTGAGCCGGAAGATGCGGTCGATGCGCGCGTCATCGACGTTATCGCGCTCTGGCTCGGGAGCGCCGCTGACAATGCTGACGCTGAGCAGGCGGATGAGCCGCACGCGCACCCGCGTCCGCCGGTTCATCGCATGCTGCATCATCGGCACAAAGATCAGCTGCGGCACAAAGAACAAGATCGCCACCGCGGCCATCCGCAGATCGACATGGATCATGTAAGCCAGCACCGAGCACAAAATGCCGGCTTGCAGTAGCGGCTCGGACACGCTGCCGCCGACAAACGAGCCGACCGGCTCGACCTCGGCGACGATCATCGACGCCTGAATCCCTTCCGCCTCCAAGCCGGCAGGCGTCGCCGCATTGTGGCTCGCCAGCGAGTGGACCCGCCGCCGCAATTCGCGCACGCAGCTTTCGCCGACCCAGTTGCGGTAGATGTTGAGCACGAGCTTGGTGCCGCCCTGCAGCAGCGCCGCGCCGAGATAAAGGCCGCAGAGCAGCACGACAAACGAATAGCTGCGGTCCTTGACGACGTCGTTGACGAGCCGGCGCTGCAATTCGAGCGGCACCACCTCGAGCAGCGACACGCAGATCGTCAGCGCCACCAACGGAAATTGATGCCGCCCGCTTTCCTGCCAGACGTAACGGTAGATGTTGGAGGGCAGGGTGACGGCCACGCTCGCAGTCGCTCCCGAAATCCCGGAAAATTGCCCCGGACCTCCGCGGGATCGTAACGTTCGGCCAGGATGAGGGCAAATATCGCGGTCGGCTTTTCAGCAGGAGGCTTTCATGTCCGGCATCACCCCGTGCCTGTGGTTCGACGGCAATGCCGAAGAGGCCACCAAATT
>Ga0210398_10002107_pt1 | contig 19656 bp, 12 predicted proteins | sample IncBWC4OmetaG_FD_161047 | JGI IMG/M metagenome (GOLD analysis project Ga0210398, IMG submission 161047) | Forest soil microbial communities from Barre Woods Harvard Forest LTER site, Petersham, Massachusetts, United States - Inc-BW-C-4-O | ecosystem: Environmental > Terrestrial > Soil >...
CTATCCCGGCGCGGACCCCGACGTGATGGCTTCGTCCGTGACCTCTCCGCTGGAACGTCAGTTTGGCCAGGTTCCCGGGCTGAGCCAGATGACTTCCACCAGTTCCTTTGGCAGTTCCGTGATCACTCTGCAGTTTGGCCTGGACCAGAATATCGACGTGGAAGAACAGCAGGTGCAGGCCGCGGTGAACGCGGCGGCTACGTTTCTTCCGGCGGATTTGCCCAATCCTCCCGTTTACAACAAAGTAAATCCTGCCGATTCTCCGATCCTCACGCTGGCCATGTCTTCGGACTCGCTGCCCTTGTCCAAGGTGGAGGATCTCGCCGACACCGCGCTGGCCCAGAAGATCTCGCAGTTGCCCGGAGTTGGACTGGTTTCGATCAGCGGTGGACAGAAGCCCGCGGTGCGAGTGCAAGTGAACCCAACGGCCCTGGCTTCCTACGGGTTGAGCCTGGAGGATGTTCGCAACGCGTTGGCTGCGGCCAACGTGGATCAGGCCAAGGGCGTCATCGACGGAGTGCGCCAGTCCTATACCATCGGGGCCAATGATCAGCTGTTTGCCGCCGCTGAATACAAGCCGGTGGTCATCGCCTATCGCAACGGAGCTCCCGTGCGGGTCAGCGATGTGGCCAACGTAATCGATGGTACGGAAAACACCCGGCTGGCGGCGTGGATGAATCAGACTCCGGCGGTCATCGTCAACATTCAGCGCCAGCCCGGGGCGAACATCATCAGCGTGGTGGACCGCATCAAGAAGTTGCTGCCCCAACTGCAGGCCTCGCTTCCGTCCGCGGTCAAGGTGCAGATTCTCACCGACCGCACCACCACGATTCGCGCCTCGGTAAAAGATGTCGAGTTCGAGTTGGCGTTGACCATCGTGCTGGTGGTCATCGTTATTTTCTTCTTCCTGCGCAATTTGCGAGCCACGTTTATTCCCAGCGTCGCAGTTCCGTTGTCGATCGTGGGAACCTTTGGCGTGATGTATCTGCTCGGATACAGCCTCAATAATCTGACGCTCATGGCGTTGACCATCTCCACCGGGTTCGTGGTCGATGACGCCATCGTGATGATCGAAAACATCGACCGCTATCTGGAGGCGGGTGATTCGCCGCTCGATGCGGCGCTGAAGGGGTCGGGACAAATTGGGTTCACCATCGTCTCGCTGACGGTTTCCCTCATTGCCGTGCTGATCCCTCTGTTGTTCATGGGCGACATCGTGGGGCGTCTGTTCCGCGAATTCGCGGTCACGCTGGCGGTGACCATCCTGGTTTCGGCCGGGGTTTCGCTGAGCTTGACGCCGATGATGTGCGCCAAGTTGCTGAAGCATCGCAAGGAAGGTGAGAAGGGGCGCTTCTACGAGGTCACGGAGGATTTTTACAACCGGGTCATTGCGTTTTACGGCCGCACCGTGAAGTGGGTACTGAAACACCAGACCGCAACCTTGTTCGTCACCTTCGGAACCCTGGTCCTCACGCTGCTTCTCTACGTGGTTGTGCCCAAGGGATTCTTTCCGGTGCAGGACACGGGCGTGATTCTGGGGATCTCGGAGGCTCCCGACAGCATCTCGTTTGACGCGATGTCGGTGCGGCAACAGGAACTGGCGAAGGTGATCCTCAGAGACAAGGATGTGGAGAGCCTGTCATCTTTTATCGGCGTGGATGGCACGAACACGACTCCCAACAGTGGCCGCATTCAGATCAATCTGAAGCCGCGCGACGAGCGCCACGAGGATGCTTCGGCGATTATTCGCCGGCTGCAGCCCGAACTCGCAATGGTCCGGGGAATTACCCTCTACATGCAGCCGGTGCAGGATCTGACGGTGGAGGATCGGGTAAGCCGCACCCAATTCCAATATTCCATTGAGGACGCCGACGCGCAGGAATTAGCCCAATGGACTCCCAAGCTGGTGGATAAGCTTCGCGCCCAGCCCCTGCTGCGCGACGTGGCTACCGACCAGCTGAATGGCGGTCTCCGGACCAACCTCACCATCGACCGCGATACCGCGTCGCGGCTGGGAATCCTTCCGCAGGCCATCGACAACACGCTCTACGATGCCTTCGGGCAACGGCTGGTTTCAATCATCTTTACCCAGTTGAATCAGTATCACGTGGTGCTCGAAGTCTTACCGAACTTTGCCGAGACACCCGACGCCATGAATGACATATATGTTCGCCCCGCCAGCACCATCGCGAATGCGGGTGCGCCCAGCGCCAACGCAGCCACGGCCACTACCAGCGGAGCGCCGGTTCCGCTTTCCACGTTCGTGCGCATGCAATCGACCACGACGCCGCTCGCCGTCAACCACCAGGGGCAATTCCCGGTGGTGACGCTTTCCTTCAACCTGGCGCCGGGCGCCTCTCTGGGCGATGCCACCAAGGCGATCCAGCAAGTGGAGAAGGAAATTCAGCTGCCGGCGAGCATTCACGCCTCTTTTCAAGGAACCGCCGCGGCGTTTCAAAATTCGCTATCGAGCGAGCCGTTTCTGATTCTCGCTGCCATCATCACGGTGTATATCGTTCTGGGAGTGCTGTATGAGAGCTACATCCATCCCATCACGATTCTCTCCACTCTGCCCTCGGCGGGCGTAGGCGCGATTCTGGCTTTGGAGATCACGGGCAACGATCTGACGGTGGTTGCGCTGATCGGCATCATCCTGCTGATCGGCATCGTAAAAAAGAACGCGATCATGATGATCGATTTCGCTCTCGAAGCGGAACGCGAAGAACATAAGCCGCCGCAGGAAGCGATCTTTCAGGCGTGTTTGCTCCGCTTCCGGCCGATCATGATGACCACCATGGCGGCGTTGCTCGGTGGCCTGCCCTTGGCGCTCGGATCCGGCACGGGCGCGGAGTTGCGGCGTCCGCTCGGCATTACCATTGTGGGAGGATTGATTCTCAGCCAACTGCTCACGCTCTACACCACGCCCGTAATCTATTTGTGGTTTGACCGTCTGGCACACCGCTTTGAGAAGTACCAGATCGGCAATCCGATTCCGCACGAACTATCGGCGGATTCGGCGGATTAAGCTTTGCTATTCGAAGCATGAGTATTTCGGCTCCATTTATCCGGCGTCCGATTGGCACGTCGCTGCTGGCGGCAGCCCTGCTGCTCTCCGGGATTCTTGGCTTCAATTATCTTCCGGTGGCTTCGTTGCCGCGGGTAGATTTTCCCGTGATCGCGGTGGGGGCGCAGCTGCCGGGCGCGGACCCGCAGACCATGGCTTCGGCGGTGGCCACGCCGCTCGAGCGGCAGTTCGGACGCATCTCCGGCGTGAACCAGATGACCTCATCGAGTCAACTGGGCTCGACCGCCATTGCCCTGCAATTTGATTTGAACCGCAACATTGATGCCGCGGCCCGCGATGTGCAAGCCGCCATCAATGCGGCCCGCAGTCAACTTCCTGCGAACCTGCCGAGCAATCCAACCTATCGCAAAATCAATCCCGCCGACGCCCCCATCCTGATTCTGGCGCTCACCTCGGACACGGTCCCGGTGGCGCGTTTGTATGACACCTCCGACTCGATTCTGGCGCAGAAGCTCGCGCAGGTCGATGGAGTGGGCCAGGTGTTTACCTACGGTTCGGCACCGCCGGCGGTGAGGGTCGAAGTCAATCCCATGCTGCTCAATAAGCTCGGTGTGGGATTGGACACGGTGCGCAACGCTCTTAATCTGGCCAATGCAAACCAAGCCAAGGGCCAGGTCTCTTATGGGACAACCTCAGCGTCGTTTGAGGACAACGATCAGCTCATTACCGCGGATCAGTACCGTCCGCTGATTGTGGCTTACCGGAATGGCGGGCCCGTGCGACTGAGCGACGTGGCGGAGGTCGAGGACTCGGTGGCGGATGTGCACAACCTCGGGCTGGCCAACGGCAAACCCGGGGTGCTCGTGGTCATTTTCCGGCAGCCCGGAGCCAACATCATCGAGACCGTGGACCGAGTGCGCGCTTTGATGCCGTATCTCCAGTCTTCGATTTCTCCGGCGATCAAGCTGCAAGTGGTGATGGACCGGACGGTCACGGTCCGGGCTTCGGTGAAGGACATTGAATCCACCCTGCTGATTTCGATCGTGCTGGTGATCCTGGTGGTGTTCGTGTTCCTCCGTACCGTGCGGGCCACCGTGATTCCGAGCATTGCCGTGCCCCTTTCGCTGGTGGGCACTTTTGGCGGGATGTATGTGTTGGGTTATAGCCTCGACAATCTGTCGCTCATGGCACTGGCCATTTCGACCGGGTTCGTGGTGGATGACGCCATCGTGGTTCTGGAGAACATCACGCGCTATGTAGAACAGGGGATGGACGCGGTCGAGGCAGCGTTCAAAGGAGCGGCCGAGATCGGGTTCACCGTCGTTTCCATGAGTACCTCGCTGGTGGCCGTATTTATCCCCTTGCTGTTGATGGGCGGAATCGTAGGGCGCCTGTTTCGCGAGTTTGCCGTCACGCTGAGTATCGCGATCGGAGTTTCGCTGCTGGTATCGCTGACCACCACGCCGACGATGTGCGCCAAATTCCTGCGGCCCTCACAACCGAACCAGCGCCATAACTTTGTCTATCGCGCCAGCGAATGGTTCTTCGACAGCCTTCTCGCCGCTTACCGGCATGCCCTGAAGTGGGTTCTGGCGCGCCAGCCCCTTACCCTGGCGGTGACCGTCCTGGTAGCTTGCCTCAGCGTGTATCTCTACATCAAGGTGCCCAAAGGATTTTTCCCGCAGCAGGATACGGGACGGATCATGGGGTCGGTGCAGGCGGCACAAGATATCTCATTCCAGGCCATGAGCGGCAAGATGGAACAGTTCGTAGACATCGTGCTGACCGATCCGGCGGTCGACACCGCGGTTGGGTTCGCTGGTGGAGGCTCGGCGACAAACCAGGGCCGGTTCTTCGTCATGCTGAAGTCGCTCGAGCAGCGCAGCCAATGCCGGACTCGCCACTTCTGGCAATCGTGCCCGAACGTTACCGCCGACGATGTGATTAATCGTCTGCGGGACAAACTTGCCGTGGTTCCGGGAGCTACCCTGTTCCTGCAATCGGCCCAGGACCTGACGATTGGCGGCCGCTTCGGCGCGGCGCAGTACCAGTTCACGCTGCAAGGGGAAGACTTGAACGAACTGAATAGCTGGGCGCCGCAACTGTTCCAGAAGTTGCGCGCCCTGCCCGAACTTCGCGACGTGAATACCGACCAGCAGGATAAGGGATTACAAGCCCAGTTGGTGATTGATCGCGACACTGCCAGCCGCTTGGGCGTTGCCGCGCAGGACATTGACAACGCGCTCTACGACGCCTTCGGGCAGCGGCAAGTCTCGACCATATACCGTCCCCTCAACCAGTACCATGTGGTGATGGAGGTGGCGCCGGAATTCCAGCAAACGACAGAAGCCCTGGAGAATATTTACCTGCGCTCGGCCAACGGCGCCCCGATCCCCTTGGCTGCGTTCACTCACTTCACGCCCTCCAACATACCTTTGGCGGTGAACCACCAGAGCCAGTTTCCTTCGGTCACCATCTCCTTCAACCTGGCTCCCGGAGTTTCCCTCGGACAGGCGACGCTGGCCATCGAAAAGGCGCAACTCTCCATTGGCTTCCCCAGTTCGATTCAGGCAACCTTTCAGGGCACGGCAGCCGCCTTCAAGGATTCGCTCTCGAGCGAACCGGTGCTGATTCTTACGGCGCTGATTACGGTTTATATCGTGCTGGGAATGTTGTACGAAAGTTACATTCATCCCATCACTATTCTCTCCACCCTGCCGTCGGCTGGCGTGGGAGCCCTGCTGGCCTTGATTTTGACGCACAACGAACTCAATGTAATCGGCACGATCGGCATCATCCTGCTCATTGGCCTGGTAAAAAAGAACGCGATCATGATGATCGACGTGGCGCTGGATGTGGAGAGGACACAGGGCAAGAAACCGGTAGATGCCATCTATGAGGCCTGCTTACTGCGTTTCCGTCCCATCATGATGACCACCATGGCGGCTCTGCTGGGCGGGCTGCCGCTGGCCTTAGGTACAGGAACCGGCTCCGAACTCCATCGTCCGCTGGGCATCACCATCGTCGGCGGACTGATCGTGAGCCAGGCGCTGACTTTGTTCACCACCCCGGTGGTGTATGTTTATCTCGATCGTCTGCGGCTGGGGTTGCGCGGTGGTGAAAATCTGGCGTTGGCCGGCCCGGCCGAACCCAGCCCGGCACACTCGGCGGACTAGCCCGGAGACGACCCTCGAAGTGAGCAAAACCTGGAATCAGTCTGCCGCGTGCAACCTGATTTCAGAAGCGCCGCATCGCAGGAGTCAGTGGAACGGTAAGCCAGAGGCTTCGCAAAAATCCGCTCCCCTTTTTCTTGCCCGGATTCTTGCTCTGACCATATGATGAACGATAAACAAGTTGTTTCCATGCCGATTTCCCGGCAGGCGGGTATTATTGTTCTTCGCCTTCAAATTCTCCGAGGAGTCACGGATGCTTCAGAAAGCGCTTGGGCTGGTATTTGTTTTTGCGGTCATTGCCGGTGGTGTGAGTTGTGGCAGTAACGGGAGTCACTACGTTTACGCGACCGTCCCGGCCGCGAGCCAATTGGCGGTCTTTCGGGAAGATCCCTACTCCGGTGTGCTGACCCAGCTTCAGGAAAGTCCCTATACCGTGGGCGATGGAGCGTACTCGGTGGTGATCCATCCATCCGGAAAATTCCTGTACGTGGCAAATCCCGGTCAGGGGGAGAACGATGTTTCGCTGTTTGACATTAACAGCGACGGAACCGTGATCGAAGTGACGCCGAGGACTCCGGTGGGAACGCAGCCGTTTCTTCTGGCCATGGATCCTGCGGGCAAGTATTTGTACTGCGCCAATGCCTTGTCGAACGACATCTCGGCTTTCTCGATCGATTCGAGCAGCGGTGTGCTGACGGCGGTGAACGGGTCGCCGTTTCAGATTCGCTTATCCGTCAAGAGTATGGCGTTGTCGCCCTCGGGTAATTTTCTTTACGTCAGCGCCCCGAGTTCCCCGACCGGGATCCTGGCTGTGTTCAGCGTGAGCGCTGGAGTACTCTCCTCGAGTCCGATTGCCTCCGGGATCATCTTCACCGAGGACAACGATCCCGCCTCGATCGTCATCGATCCCAAGGGCGCGTATCTCTACGCCGCGAACTCGGCTGTAAGTACCATCTCCATCTACTCGATCGCTGCCTCCGGACTACTGACGGAGGTCCCTCAGTCTCCCCTGGCTGACGCCTTTCAGCATCCGATATCGCTCGTCCTGGACTCTACGGCAAGCTATCTTTACGTAGCGAATCAGGGATCGAACAATGTCGCGACCTATTCGATCACATCCGGCACGGGCTTTCCCGTCCAAGTCACGAACTCTCCGTTCGCCACCGAAACCGAGCCGAGCGTGCTGGCGATTGACCCGAATCGCAAATACCTGTACGTGGGAAACCAGACAGGATCCGCCGGCATTCAAGCCTTTGGCAGCGCCGGCGGAAGTTTGAACACCATCGCAACTTATTCTGTAGGGAATACTCCCACTTCGATCGCCATATTGCCCTAGTCGGCAAAGCGACACTATGACTGCCCTCGCTCGCCGCAATGGTGCGACCGTGGGCGGGAGTGTAGTATTGCTTCTTTTTTGCGAGGAGTGAGAAACTAAAGTCGTCAACTCTGCGACAATACGTACACCGGCACAAGGCAGGCCGTTGCAAAGGCGACGGGGATCCCCGCCATCTAATCGAGAAAGGCTTCTCAGATTCGATCGGCTTGGGGCGGGTTCCGTGCCGAGACCAAGGTCAGGACTCAGAACCCATGAAGATCGCAAGCGCCGCGAGCGCGTTCCCGAAGAATTACTATTCCCAGAAAGTTCTCCTAGAACGCCTGCAAGATTATTGGGGAGCTCAACTCAAGAATCCTTTGCTGTTGGCGCGGTTGCACCGCAACGTGACCGTGGATGGCCGTTACCTCGCGATTCCCGCCGAACAGTATGTGGACATCAAAACCTGGGGAGAAGCCAACGACATCTGGATCAAAGTGGCACAGGAATTGGGAGAGCAGGCTCTCTGCCTCGCACTTCACAACGCCGGCATGAAGCCCAAAGATTTGGGAGCTTTGTTGTTCACGACGGTCACCGGTGTTGCCAGCCCTTCGATTGACGCGCTTCTGATCAACCGGATGGGCCTTCCGGCAAACATCCGCCGCACGCCGATTTTTGGCCTGGGATGTGTGGCGGGAGCGGCAGGCATCGCTCGGGCTTACGACTACGTTCGCGCCTATCCTTCGCAGGCGGCTGCCCTGGTATCGGTTGAGCTTTGTTCGCTCACCTTGCAGCGCGAGGATCTTTCGGTCGCGAACCTGATCTCCTCCGGACTCTTTGCCGATGGCGCAGCCGCCGTGATTGTTACCGGCGAGGACTTCCCATCGTCGAACGGTCACGGTTCGGGGCCTACGATTCTCGCCACGCGCTCGATTTTTTATCCCGCCACGGAAGAAATGATGGGCTGGAACATTTCTGAGAAAGGTTTCCGCATCATACTTTCTACGGAGGTTCCAACTCTGATCCGGGCCAACCTGGGTAAAGATGTTGACGCTTTTCTGGCCGACAACGGTCACCAGCGAAGCGATCTAAAAAGCTTCGTCCTGCACACCGGCGGACCCAAAGTGCTGGATGCTTCGGCGACGGCACTGGGCTTGCACAACGGAGAACTGGATGCGTCGTGGGATTGCTTGCGCAAAGTGGGAAATCTTTCGTCCGCTTCGGTTCTGTGTGTGCTGGAGGACGTGATGAAGCACCGGCGTCCTGAGCCTGGCACGCTCGGCCTGCTGGCCGCGATGGGACCCGGATTTTGCTCCGAGCTTCTGCTGCTCGAATGGTGAGAGTGTATCTTTGCTGAACTCAACCGACGTATTTGTGATCGGTGGCGGCCCGGCAGGGCTGGCCGCAGCAATCGCCGCCCGGCGGCAAGGATTCCGGGTGGTCGTGGCCGACGGGGCGAAACCGCCGATCGATAAAGCCTGCGGCGAAGCGCTGATGCCGGACGCAACCGCAGCGCTGAACCAGCTGGGAGTTACGCTGTCCGCTGCGGACGCATGTCCGGTGCGCGGGGTTCGATTTCTCGCTTCCGGATTGGCCGCGGAGGCGGATTTCCCTGCCGGCAACGCCGGGCTCTCCATTCGCCGGACGACCTTGCATCGTATCCTCACGGAACGCGCCCAGGGGCTGGGCGTCGATCTGCTGTGGGAGAGCGTGGTTACCGGGATTGCCCAGCAGAGCGTGCGATTGGGAAACCGCAACGTACGGGCATCGTGGATTATCGGAGCCGACGGCTCCAACTCGCGCGTGCGCACATGGGCCAGTCTCGCGCCTCGCTCCCTCACCGGCGCCCGCTATTCCTTTCGCCGGCATTATCGCCTCAGACCTTGGACCGATCGCCTGGAAATCTATTGGGGAAAACACAGCCAGGGATATATGACAGCGGTGAGCGGGGATGAGATTTGTGTGGCGGTGGCTTCACGCGATCCGGGACTGCGCCTGGAAAAATCGTTGTCCGATTTTCCCGATCTCAACCGGCAATTGTCCGGGGCGGCGGCGACCTCGATCGAAAGAGGCGCGCTTACAGCGAATCGTCAATTGCAACGCGTATGGCGGGGAAATGTCGCCCTGGTCGGCGATGCTTCCGGTACGGTGGACGCCATCACTGGCGATGGTCTCGGTCTTTCCTTCAGCCAGGCCGCGGTGCTGGCGAACTGCCTCCGGCGAGGCAATCTGAGCGGTTACCAGACCGCGCATCGTCGCCTGTCGTTCCGTCCCCTATGGATGGCGCGATGGATGTTAATGCTCGACGGGCGTCCCGGCATGCAGCGCCGCACGCTGCAGGTTCTTCGCAAGCATCCCGACGTTTTTCGCAGGCTGCTGGCCCTACACGTAGGAAACCTCTCTCCCCTCCATCTGACGCTGGATGGGCTTACCTTGGGCTGGGGACTGCTGAGCCCATAACCCATGAAAGAAAAAGAAGATGCTCAGGTCTTTCTGCCCAGTCGGCTGCGCCGGGCTATCCTGGCAGTTTTGCTTCTCTCGTCGACCGTCGCCCTCGCTGCCGAGAACGTCGGGCTGCAGCTCGATCCCCAACACACCACCGTCAATTTCGCACTCGGAGATGCGCTCCATACGGTTCGGGGAACGTTCCAGCTCGAGCGGGGAGCGTTGCGTCTTGATGGCGCCTCGGGGAAACTCACGGGCGAAATCATCGTGGATGCCAAGAGCGGTCAAAGTGGCAACGGAATGCGGGATCGGAAAATGCATCGCGAAGTGCTGGAGAGCGATCGTTACCCGGAGATAGTTTTCCGTCCGGATCGCGTCGACGGAGCCGTGTCACTGTCGGGAACGTCTTCGGTTCGGGTCCATGGAATTTTCGCGATTCACGGTGCGGAGCACGAATTGACGGTCCCGGCTGAAGTCAAGATGGCCCCGGGTTATTGGACAGCGACGCTGCACTTTGCCCTGCCTTATGTGCTGTGGGGGATCAAGAACCCGAGCACGTTGTTTTTGCAGGTCAGCGAGTCGGTCGATATCGACCTGACGGCGTCGGGCATCCTGACTCAACCGTAATCTGATTCGCTGCTGGTCGCTCGATCAATATCCTTCCAGGGGCGCGACTCCTTTGCCTTCGGTCGATTCGTAGCCTCGGCCCCCAGCCAGATTTGTGAACTCTTCCACTCGGCCGCTGGGCCAGGTGACCACAACCTGCTCGACGCGGTCGCGCTTCTCCAGGCCAAACATGAGCGGAAGTTCGGATTGCGACAAATAGCTCGATCCACTCTTTACCATGCGCGTCTGGCTCAATCCGCCGGAAACGATGCGGACGGTAGCTCCGATGGCATCGCGATTGGATTTCGTGCCCACCAGCCGGAAACGGATGCTGCGATTTCCCCCCAGCTGGTCGTTCCGGTACAAGTAGGCCGCGCCGTTGTTGGTGGTGAGCAGCAGGTCGAGATCGCCGTCGCGATCGAAGTCCCCATAGGCCAGTCCGCGTCCGACCTTGGGCTGCTCGAAGCCTCCGCCAAGCTGGCTGGCGACGTCGTGAAACTTGCCGCGTCCGTCGCTGAGAAACAAAAGGGGAGGCTGGGCGTATCCGACGTTGCCGCGAATATTGCGCACGGTCTCATCGATGTGTCCGTTCGCTACTGCCAGGTCCAGCCAGCCGTCGAGATTGGCATCGAGAAAAACACAGCCAAAGCCGAGACTATTCTTGGAAGCCATGCCCACGCCCGCCGGGGCGGCGATGTCTTCATAGGCCTTCCCGCTGAACTCGTAGAGGCCAGTCATTTCGTTGTCAAAGTTCGTAATGGCCACACCCGATCGTCCGGAGTTTGTGAAATCGGCGATATCCACGCCCATACCGGCGCGAGCCTTACCTTCGCTGCTAAAGGCCAATCCAACCTCTACCGCTGCGTCTTTGAACGTCCCGTTGTGCTGGTTGCGGTAAAGCTTGTTGGGTTGGGTGTCGTTCGCTACCAGCAGATCGGGCCAACCGTCCTGCTCGTCATCGAGCATGGCGACGCCCAGGGATTTCGAGCCGCTGTCGAAAATGCCGCTGGAGGCGGTGACGTCTTCGAAGGTTCCGTTTCCGCGATTGTGAAACAGCCAGCAGGTCTCGCCACGATAAGCTTCGGGAGTGCAGTAGGACTTGTGCTTGCCGTCGAGACTGCAGAATACGTCGTTTTCGGGCGACCACTTCACATAGTTACAAACAAAAAGATCGAGCAGGCCATCGCGGTCGTAATCGAACCACAAGGCGGAAGTACTGAAGGCTTGACGCTTCCCTAATCCACTCGCCAGGGTGACGTCAACAAACCGGCCTTTGCCGGTATTGTGGAACAGCCGGTTCTGTCCCACGCAAGTGATGAGGATGTCAGGGAATCCGTCGTTGTCATAGTCGCCGACGGCCACGCCCATCCCGTACATTTCAACCTCGAGTCCGGCGTAGGAAGTAACGTCGGTGAAGGTCCCGTTTCGATTGTTGTGATACAGCCGCAGCGCGGAACGGCGCTGCTTATGGCCGGGCCAATCCATTCCGTTGACCAGAACAATGTCCTGCCAGCCGTCGCGGTCGTAATCGAGGAAGGCACATCCGGAGCCCATCGTTTCGGGGAGGAATTTTCCTCCAAAGGCGCCGCTGTTGTGCTGGAACTGGAGGCCGGAGCTGGAGGTTACGTCGACCAATCGAAAGCCCGGAGAAGCCGCACCGGCTTCGACACCGCGGGCGCGCACGGGCAGCTGGGATAGGCACGCCAGCCCCGCCAGGTTGCGCAGAAAATGTCTGCGATTCACGGAACGTTCACCAGCCCCGCGCGAATGGCATAAACCACCAGCTCGGCAGTCTTGTGAATTCCCAGGGCATTCATAATATTCGCGCGATGAACCGCAACCGTATTGGCGCTGAGCTCGAGGGCCGATGCAATTTCTTTGTTCGACTTGCCATCCACGATCATCTGTAGCACTTCGAGTTCGCGAGGCGTCAGCCCGCTGCTGCGTTCGCCTCGCAGTACGGAGTGCTGCTCCACTTGAGGATCGAAAAGCGTTTCTCCCCCGGCGACGCGCCGCACCGCCGGTCCCAGTTCGAGGTTCATCGCATTCTTCAGAATGTATCCCTTGGCGCCGGCCTCGATGGCCTGCCGTACCCAAGTGCTCTCCGAATGCATGCTGAGCATGAGGACCGCCGTCCCGGGAAGATCTTCAAGAATTTGCCGGGTGGCGTCGAGGCCGTTGGTCTTGGGCAGAGCGCAGTCCATGACTACGACCTGCGGGCGCAACTCCTGGGCCAGGCGGATGGCCTCTTCACCATCCCCGGCCTCGCCCACCACCTGCATGTCCGGCTCATCTTCCAACATGCGCCGGAACCCTCGCCGCACCAGGCCGTGGTCATCGACTAGCAATACCGTAATCTTTTTTGTCATGGGCATTGGTTTCAGAAGCAACCGTCTCAATGTTTTCGCGGGGGGCGGTCAGGCGCAACGTTGTGCCCCCCGGACTGGGTAATGAAAATGCAATTCGGCCTCCCATCAGCTCGGCGCGCTCGCGCATGGCGACCAGTCCGATGCCTGGCTTCAGGGGCTGCCCGTTAAAACCTGCGCCGTGATCTTCCACCTCCAATTCGAGCTCGGAAGATAGAAATCGCAATCGCACCCAAGCCTGTTTTGCGCCGGAGTGCCGGGCTACATTGTTCAATGCTTCCTGCAGCACGCGATAGATTTGTACCGCTGCGCCGGCATCAACGGCGAACGGCACGCCCTGCTTTTCATAGGATATGGCAATTCCGGTCTGTCGTTCCACGGTGGGTATGTACCAGTCAAGTGTAGTCTCGAGCCCCGCCTCATCCAGCATAACCGGGTGCAGCGCCTGCGAGAGGCTTCTGACCCGGTCGAGCGTGTCCTGAGCGATCTGGAGGACTTCGTGCAGATCCGCTCGCAACGACGAGCCCTCGGGAGCGTGAGCGCCGGCGCGGCCGAGCATCGCGCCCATGGCCGTCAGGATCTGCCCAAATTCATCATGCAACTCCCGCGAAATATAGCGTAGCGTCGACTCCTGGGTGGCAATCAGTTTCTGCGCGAGTTCGCTGCGCCGCTCTGAAAGTTCAGCCATGCGCGAAAACAGACGGCGGTTCCAGCGGATCATGGAGAATCCGGTCAACAAAATCGCGCCCAGCGTCGCGGCCAGGAATACATACACTTGCCGCTGCACGCGGTTATAAATCTGGATGATGCGCGCGGCCGCTTGTTCTTCGTTCTCGCTGTTCTGCACCAGGAATCGAGCCACGGTCGTGCTCAACGCTGCCTGCCGTGCCTGCAGCGAGAGTTGGATTTGGGTCCGCGCATCGGGTTCCCGGCCCGAACCGGCCAGAGCAAAGACACGGTTCACCGCATCCCAGAATTGCCCGAGCGACGAGGTTAAAGAGGCGCTTTGCTCAGCCGTACGGCCGGACGGGGCCAGACCGGCTTCGAGGCGCATGGCATCATCCAAATCGGTGCGGATGCGCTCGAACTGCGCTGACCAGGCGGTGAGTGGATACGGTTCGTCGTTGTCGATCATGTCCCGCATCGCGACCGCGAGCAGATTCAGGTCGTTCTGGATGCGCAGTAATTGGAGAGAATCCTTGCGGTTGCGGTCAATCAGTTCGGATTGCAGCCTGCGCAGGCCGGCCACCTGCCAGGTGATATAAGCCGAATAGGCTACCACCGCCGCGAGCGTGATCACCAGGCCGAGCAACAAACCTGCGGTGGGAGAACGTTCCTCGGAAACCTGGCTGGACACGCCCCGAGGATACAACGGCTGGGCCGGACATGTCACAATGCTGTAGCCACACGGCAGCAATTAATGAAGCGAATCAAGCTTGACGGGAGTCCAACAGGAGATTGAGTACCGACCCTACAGCAGCCCAGAAGAAACCCAAAGTCGAGAGACTCCGCGCCGTCCTGCCGGAAGTCTGGAAGTTAATGCGTCCACGGCGCGGGATTCTGGCGCTGGGCTTCGTGTTGATGGTGATCAACCGCGTCGCCGCGCTGGTGTTGCCCTACTCCAGCCGGTTTCTGATCGATACGGTGATCAACAAGCACCACATGGAGAAGCTGTGGCCGCTGGTTCTGGTGGTGTTGGGGGCTACTCTGGTGCAGGGCGTCACCTCGTTTTCCCTGACCCAGTCCTTGTCGAAGGCGGCGCAGCGGCTGATCACCGAATTGCGGCAGCAAGTACAGGCGCACATCTCGCGTCTGCCGGTTGCCTTTTACGATGCCAACAAGACGGGCAGTCTTGTCTCCCGCATTATGAGCGACGTGGAGGGCGTCCGCAATCTGTTAGGCACGGGCTTGGTGGATTTTGCCGGGGGCCTGGTTACCTCTGGAATTGCGCTGGTGTTGCTGCTGCGGACGAGCCCCCAGATGACCGTCATAGCGGTCGGCTCGCTGGTGTGTTTTGCCGTCGCACTCAATAAGGCATTCGCGACCATCCGGCCGATTTTCCGGGAGCGCGGCGAGATCAATGCCGTGGTCACCGGCCGGCTCACCGAATCGCTGGGCGGAGTGCGCGTGATCAAGGGCTATCATGCCGAACAGCGCGAGGAAGCAGTCTTTGCCACCGGGGTTCGACGCCTGCTCGATAACGTGATGCGGACGCTCACCGCAACCTCGATCATGAGCCTTTCCGCCAGCGTGCTGCTCGGAGTCGTGGGCGCCGTGACCATGTACGTGGGCGCACATCAGATTGCCTCCGGGTCGATGACGGTCGGCGATTACGTCTCCTACATCCTGTTGCTCGGTTTCCTGGTGGCGCCCATCATGCAGATTGTTTCCATCGGAACCCAGCTCACCGAGGCGTTAGCCGGTCTCGAGCGAACCCAGGAAATCATGCGCGAGCGGCCCGAGGATCAGGACCCCAGACGCTCCATGCCGCTCGAGGACATCGTGGGGCAAATCGAGTTCGAGAAGGTAAGCTTTACCTACGACGGAATCCACGAGGTGCTGCGCGATGTTTCTTTCCGCTCCGATCCGGGAACGGTGACCGCGCTGGTGGGCTCCTCCGGCTCCGGTAAATCAACCACCATTGGCTTGATCACCGCTTTTTATGTGCCCAGCAAAGGCAGGGTTCTGCTCGATGGCATCGATCTCAGCACGGTTCGCCTCGACTCTTACCGTACCCGGCTGGGGGTGGTGCTGCAGGAATCTTTTCTTTTTGACGGCACAATCCGCGAGAATGTTTCGTTTTCACGTCCCCATGCAAGTGAAGACGAAATCTTGCGCGCCTGCCGGATTGCGCGGGTCGATGAATTCGCGGAAACATTCGCCGACAAGTACGACACGGTGGTGGGAGAACGCGGGGTGAAACTTTCCGGAGGCCAGCGGCAGCGGATTTCGATTGCCCGCGCCATTCTGGCCGAGCCCCGCATCCTGATTCTCGATGAAGCAACCTCAAGTCTGGACTCCGAATCCGAGCAGATGATCCAGCAAGGACTTTCTTATTTGATGAAAGGCCGGACGACTTTCGTGATCGCACACCGGCTTTCGACCATCCGCCGCGCCGATCAAATCTTGGTGATGGAGCAGGGACAAATCGTGGAGCGGGGCACGCACGAGCACCTCTACGCGGCGCAAGGCCGTTACTACGACCTTTATACGCGGCAGCATGGCGTCGAGGGCAACCTGTTCCTCGCTCCCGGCGAGGGAGACTTGCCCGAGTTGGATGCGCCCGGAAATGGCAGCTCCAGGCCGGCGCGGAACGGCGACGGACAGCCGGCAGACGCATTGCGTGTTCTGAAGGGAGAGGTTCGCTAGCGAATGAGTAGCGCGAATCACGCCCCACCGAATAACCCTCCCGCAATTCGTACGGACGAGCTCTGCCGCCACTATCGCATGGGCGAGACGGTGATCCGCGCGGTCGATGGCGTGACCCTGGAAGTCGGTGCCGGCGAATTCGTTGCCCTCCTCGGAAGTTCGGGTTCCGGCAAATCCTCAGTGCTAAATCTGATTGCCGGCCTCGACCGTCCTACATCCGGCAAGGTTATGGTTCACGATCGGAATCTCGCGGAGTTGTCCCGCGAAGAACTGGCGCGATATCGCTTGCACACGGTGGGAATGGTGTTCCAGTCTTTCAATCTTATCCCCACCATGAACCTGGTAGAAAACGTGGAATTGCCCATGCGTTTTGCTGAGATCGAGCGCGGGAAACGGGATAACCTCGCGCGGGAGGCGCTCCGCCGAGTGGGCTTGAAAACGCGCATGAACCATCGCCCGAACGAGCTTTCCGGGGGGGAACAGCAACGGGCCGCGCTGGCCCGGGCGCTGATCAACCGGCCTCAACTGCTGCTCGCCGACGAACCAACCGGCAATCTCGACAGCCATACCGGGACTGAAATCCTGAACCTGGTCGGCGAGTTTAATCAGCAATTGGGAATGACGGTTGTGATGGTGACCCATGAGCGGGCTTTGGCGGAGCGCTACGCCCAGCGGCTTATTTTCTTGGCGGACGGCAAACTGGTGGGCGATGACCGAAACCCAGCCTTGGTCTCGAGCGGGAGGGCGGAGGAGCGGCGATGAAGCTTCCTGATCTGGCTGAACTGGCGGTGCGCAATTTACGCGAATCCGTGCTGCGAAATTCGCTGACGACCCTCGGAATTTCGGTGGGCGTAGCGTCCCTGGTCGCCATGCTCTCGCTGGGCATCGGACTGCAACAGCTCGCCTCCCGCCGTTTGATGAAGTCCGGATTGTTCGATACGGTGGTGGTTAGTTCCCGCCGCGACTTGCGCAACTTCAATCGCGACCAGGAGCGAACTGGACCTGCGCCGGGCGAGAGCCGCATTCTCGACGAGCCTACGCGGCAAGAGATCGAGCACATGCCCAATGTGCTCGAGGCCGATCCTGATATTCGCTTTATCACCGAGCTACGCTTCGAAGACAAGCCGCACTTGACCATGGTGGCTGCGCTACCTGCTTCCGCCCAGTCGACCGACGCGTTCGATGCGCTCGAGGGCCATTTCTTTTCCTCCGACACGGCGCCCGAGGTTGTCATCCAGAAGAGCTTCGCCGCCGAGCTGCTGGGTAAAACAGCGAAGTCTGGCGACGACGAAACCAAGGTTCCGACGCTGGCGGCTCCGCTTCTCGGCAAGGAGTTGACCATGCGCTATGCGCAGCGCGCGACCTCCCAGTCCTCGGCTTCGATCGTCGCCGGTGACCACCCGACGAGCGACCAGGATTTGGCCGGCGCCGCCTACTCGGTGGTCTCTCGCGAAATCAAGCTGAAAATTGTTGGCGTCGCTGATCTCGACCCCGAGAGTATGCGAGGTCCGACCCGCGCGCGAGTCTTTCTTCCCCTCAAACTCGCCGAGGGTCTGCACGTGATGCAGCCGACGGACCTGCGTGAGATTTCGCGCGCGGCCAGCGATCAGCCGGTGTATTCCTCGGTGAATGTGCGGGTACGAAATCCCAGTCAGGTGCAAACGGTGGAGGACGGGATCAAAAAGATGGGCTTCAACACCTTCTCGATCCTCGATGCCAGCCGCAGCATCCAGCAGTTTTTCAAGGTGCTGGACGTGTTTCTAGGAATCTTCGGCAGCCTCGCCCTGGCGGTGGCATTTATCGGGATCGTCAACACCCTGGTGATGGCTATCCTCGAGCGCCGCCGGGAAATTGGCATTATGAAGGCGATCGGGGCCAGCGACGGCGACGTGAAGAGGCTCTTCTTTGCCGAGGCCGGCGCCATGGGCATTCTCGGCGGCATCGTCGGAGTCGCGCTCGGCTGGGGGCTCGGGCAGGTGATCAATCTGGGCACCAATGTTTATCTCCGGCGGCAGTCTTTTCCCCCGGAGCATTTCTGGTCTGTGCCCTGGTGGCTGGTGGCTTTTGCCATCCTGTTTTCGTTAGTTGTGAGTCTCGCAGCCGGCCTTTACCCGGCGGGCCGCGCGGCCCGGCTGGATCCGGTCGAGGCCTTGCGTTACGAGTAGACTGAAGGCGATGCGGCGCGGTTCGCAAATTGTGATTTTGCTGGCGGTTTCGATCGTTTCTTTTCCAGCGCGTGGGCAGAGCCGGATTGAGTGCAACGCCCTAAACAGCAAAATCCTCAACCATCCCGTCCGCTACTGCGTCTACCTGCCCGCCAGCTATGACGCAGGTCGGACGAAGAAGCCCCCCGAACGCTTTCCCGTGCTCTACTTTCTTCACGGCCTCGGCGATAACGAGCAGACACTGTTCAATAGCGGCGGATGGACGCTCATCGACGAGCTTCGCCAACAACATAAGGTCGGCGATTTTCTGATGGTTGCTCCGGAAGGGGGACGGAGCTTCTATATCAATTCGGCGGATGGTTCTGTGCGCTACAGCGATTTCTTCCTCGAGGAGTTCATTCCCGCCATCGAAAGCAAATTCCGCATCCGTGGCGGGCGTAGAAATAGGGCCATTGGCGGCATCTCGATGGGCGGATACGGCGCCCTGCGTTTCGCCTTCCGCCATCCGGAAATGTTTTCTGCGGTGAGCGCTCAAAGCGCCGCCTTGATCACCGAGTCTCCTCAGGAACTCGACTCTGCCGACCGCTCGGGTGCGCCGCTCGGGCGAATTCTGGCTGCCGTCTTCGGGAATCCGATCGACCTGTCCCACTGGAAAAATAATAGTCCGTTTGTGCTTGCCCAGCGCAATGCGGGCGGGTTGCGAAATCTAGCCATCTATTTCAACTGTGGCCAGCAGGACAATTACGGTTTCGAGAAGGGCGCGGCCGCGCTCCACGATCAACTACGGAAAGCAGGAGTGAAGCACGAGTACCGGCCTTATCCCGGCGATCATAGCCTGACGTATTTTCTCGCCCACTTTGAAGAAGTGCTCACCTTTCATTCCCAGGCGTTCGGCCAAGTTCCCTAAGTCAGGCGAACCCCTCGCGAAGCCTGCCCTGATTGACAGTTCCCGCGACTTCCGTTTGAATTAATGTGGGTGCAATGTGAAGACCGAACTCTAGAGATAGAGCCGCCCGATGATCGTCAATTTCGCTGAGCGGGCGCACAACCACAACTGGGAACTCGACCCGGTCGTCCGCTCATTGCTCGATACGGATTTCTACAAGCTGCTGATGCTGCAGTTTGTGTGGAAACACTTCCCCCAGACGCACGCTTCTTTTTCACTTTTGAATCGCTCGTCCGGGGAGCGCCTCGC
>Ga0210398_10002109_pt1 | contig 19645 bp, 14 predicted proteins | sample IncBWC4OmetaG_FD_161047 | JGI IMG/M metagenome (GOLD analysis project Ga0210398, IMG submission 161047) | Forest soil microbial communities from Barre Woods Harvard Forest LTER site, Petersham, Massachusetts, United States - Inc-BW-C-4-O | ecosystem: Environmental > Terrestrial > Soil >...
CCCGGACACCGGGCACGAACTGCCAGATGGTGAAGTTGGTGAAATCTGGTTGCAAGGCAACAACATTGGTCGAGGCTACTGGGGTTTACCCGACGAGACCCGCGCGACGTTCGGCGCCGAATTGAGATCGCGACTCGGGCAAGGCAGCCATGCTGAGGGCTCGACCGTCCACCGCGCCTGGTTGCGGACCGGCGACCTCGGTGTCTACCTCGACGGTGAACTCTACGTCACGGGCCGGATCGCCGATCTGGTGACCATCGATGGCCGTGACCACTATCCGCAGGACATCGAGGCCACCGCCGCGGAGGCCTCGCCGGTGGTACGTCGTGGCTACGCGACGGCGTTCTCCGTGCCGGGCGACGAATCGACGGGCCGTGAAGTGCTGGTGATCGTGGCCGAACGCGCCGCGGGCACCAGCCGTGTCGATCCGCAACCGGCGATTGAGGCGATCAGGCAGGCGGTGTCACAGCAACACCGCCTGCGCGTCGGCGATGTGCTTTTGCTGCCGGCCGGCGCTATCCCCCGCACTACCAGCGGCAAGCTGGCCCGCCGGGCCTGCCGTTCGGAGTACCTCAGCGGCGAACTGGGCGTGCGCTAGTCGAGGCGCACCGATCTTGACCACGCAGCGCCGACAATGCTAAGCAGGTGCTCAGCATCCAAGCGACGGAAGGGATCAGATGACGCTGCAGACGGTTCTGGACGACATCCGCAAGCGCCCCGGCGCCGGGGAGGTCATTGCGGTCATCGATCCCGTGACCGAAGAGCAGATCACCGAATTCACCGACTGCGGAGAAGCAGCGGTCAACGAGGCCGTCGCGCGGGCGAAAGCGTCTTTCGAATCGGGCGTCTGGTCTGCGCTGCCCGGTCGCGAGCGGGCCAAGATCATGTGGCGCATAGCGGACTTGATCGACGAGCACGCCGACGAGTTCGCCCAACTCGACTCGCTGAACACCGGCATGCCGCTGATGCAGGCGACACTGCAGATGTCCACCTGTGCGGAGTTCTTCCGGTACTACGCCGGTTGGTGTTCGAAGCTCAACGGCGTCGCGTACGACGTGAAGACCGACGGCATCGCGACGGACGCCTTCGTCGACATGCACGCCTACACCCTCAAGGAACCCTATGGAGTGGTCGGGCTGATCTTCCCGTGGAACGGCCCGATCTTCAATGCGAGCGCGAAACTCGCACCGGCGCTTGCCGCGGGCGGCAGCATGCTCGTCAAACCCGCTGAGGAGACCCCGCTTTCGGCGCTTCTGCTGGACAGGCTGGTCCACGAGGCCGGTGTGCCCGAAGGCGTGGTCAACCTGATCACCGGCTACGGCCACACCGCCGGCGCCGCGATCACCGCGCATCCGGACGTCGAGAAGGTCGCCTTCACCGGGTCGACCGAGGTCGGCAAGGAGATCGTGCGGGCGTCGGCCGGCAACCTGAAGAAGGTCACGCTCGAACTCGGCGGCAAGTCGCCGGTGCTGATCTTCGACGACGCCAATCTGGACAAGGCCATCCTGATGGCCTCGCTCGGCATTTTCGTGCACTCCGGCCAGGGTTGCGTGTGCGGGTCGCGGATCTTTGTGCAGCGCGGCGTGTACGACCGCGTCGTGGAAGGCATCGCGATGATGGCAAACACGTTCAAGCTGGGCGGCCCCAGCGAGGAGGGCTGCGTCAGCGGACCGCTGATCAGCCAAAAGCAGCTGACCCGCGTCATGGGCTTCATCGACGAGGGGCGCGCCGCCGGAGTCGAAGTCGTGACCGGTGGCCACCGCCTGGACCGCAAGGGCTACTTCGTACACCCGACAGTGCTCACCAACGTCGACCCCGGCATGCGGCTGTACCAACAGGAGATCTTCGGACCGGTGGTCAGCATCCTGCCGTTCGACGATGAAGACGAGGCCGTGGCGCTGGCGAACGACACCACCTACGGCCTCGCGGCCACCGCGTACACCGAAAACCTCGGCCGTGCCCACCGGATCGTCAAGCGGATGCAGGCCGGCAGCGTGCAGGTCAACTGCCAGTTGGTCTTTGACCATGACGTGCCGTTCGGCGGCCACAAGCAATCCGGCTGGGGCCACGAGTTCGGCAAAGAGGGCATCGAGATGTACATGAAGACGAAGTCGGTGTGGATTCAGCTTTGAAGCCCGTATCGTCGGCGCATGACCCACAATCTGGAGGCACGGCTCAATTCGTACTGGCCGATCGCACTGTCGGTTTTCCGAGTGATGTTCGGGCTGCTCTTTCTGTGCCACGGTCTATCCACGGTGATCGGCTGGCCGGCGCCGCAGGCCGCGCCGGTGGGCCAATGGCCGGACTACTACGCCGGGTGGATCGAGACGATCACCGGCGCGCTGATCACCCTCGGCTTGTTCACTCGGGAAGCCGCATTCGTGGCCGCCGGTGAAATGGCATTCGCCTATTTCACCGTGCACATGCCGAAGGGATTCTTTCCGATCAACAACCACGGCGAGGCCGCGGTGATGTTCTGCTTCGCCTTCTTGTTGTTGCTCTTCGCGGGTGGGGGCGCCTACGCGCTGGATGCCCGGCGCGGTCGCGCGGGCTGGCGCGGTCGTACGGGCTGGCGACGAAATCGCCGACCCCTCCGCCGCTGATTCGGCACTTACCGGACCGTGGTGAAGAACGCGCGGACGTCGTCGACGAATAGATCCGGCTGCTCGAATGCCGCAAAGTGCCCACCGCGCGGCATCGTCGTCCAGTGGGTGATGTTGTAGGCGGCCTCACACCAGCGCCGCGGGGTGCGCAGGATCTCCTTGGGGAATGCGGCGACGCCGGTGGGTAGGTCGACACGTCCATTTCCGCCGAAATCGTTGAAGCTCTCCCAGTAAAGGCGCGCTGAGGATGCACCGCTGCCGGTGGTCCAATAAACCATCACGTTGTCGAGCAGTTCATTGCGGCTGAGCGCGTTTTCGGGATGCCCGTCGCAGTCCGTCCACGCCCAGAACTTCTCGACGATCCAGGCCAGTTGTGCCACCGGCGAGTCGACGAGCCCATAACCGAGGGTCTGCGGCCGGGTGGATTGCTGCTTGGAATAGCCGGTTCCCCACTTGCGATGCTCGACGAATTCCGCCAACGCCTGTTGCTCGTCGTCAGTGAGCGGCTCGCCGGAATCCTTTCCAGGCCTGGCGATCGGCATGTTCAGATGGATCGCAATGCAGTGGCCACGGTTGCGGCCGATTTGCGTCGTGACGGCCGCGCCCCAGTCGCCACCCTGTGCGCCGTAGTGGTCATAGCCAAGCCGGGACATGAGCGTGTCCCAGGCTCGCGCGATCTTCTCCACGCCCCATCCGGTCCGAGCGGGCTTGCCCGAGAACCCGTACCCGGGAAGCGACGGGCACACCACATGGAAGGCATCCTCGGCGCGTCCCGACGCCGGATTGACCAGCGGCTCGATCACCTTCTGAAACTCCACGATCGATCCCGGCCAGCCATGCGTGATCACCAGCGGCAAAGCGTCCTCATGCGGCGATCGCTGGTGAATGAAATGAATGTCGAGGCCGTCGATCTCGGTAGTGAACTGATCGAATCGGTTCAACGCGGCTTCGCGCGACCGCCAGTCGTAACCGTCAGCCCAGTACGCCGCCAATTCACGGGTGTAGGCCAGAGGTATGCCCTGGCTCCAGTCATCGACGCACTCGGCTTCCGGCCAGCGGGTGTGCGCCAAGCGGGCGTGCAGATCATCGAGAACTTCGGACGGAACATCGATGCGAAACGGCTTGAGTTCGGACATACCGTGCATAGTGCAGGCAACCATGGACGCCAGGTGTCACCGGGCGGGCAGTTGATCCTACCGACCCGGCCGGGCCCCCAGATCCCGAACGCTGCCGACGCCGCTGCGTCAGAGAAAGCGCCGAGGCGACCGACCCATGTAGTAGCCGGCCGGGAAAGACATCTCGATCACTCGAAGCTGGTCGTTGGCTTTCGACTCGAGCTCGAGGACCACGCAGCTCTCGTCGAAAGCCTTCGACTCGAGGACTGTGTAATGCTGGCCGCCACCGTGGACATCGGTTATCGGGTCACCTGAGCGCAATGCCTCTACCGGCACTAATTCGGGGTTTCCGTGTAACTCCACCCCAGACACGTTATGCCAAACCAGCGAGCGACGGAACGATTTCACTACCACCGGCCACCTCACCCGTCGAGCGCGAGGTCCTTGCGGAACTTCTTCATGCCGTGCACCTTCTCGGCCAGGGTGGCATCCGGTCCGGCGTAGAACATCCACGGCATGGTGAGGATACCGGTGATGCCCGCATCCTCAGCGCGCTGGTAGTCGGCGATGGTGATGGCGTCGGTCAACGGTGTGAGGATAGTGAAATCATCTATGGCCAAACCATTTTCGACCCGAAGCTCACGCAACCGGGCTGCGGCCGCGATCGCGCGGTCGGTCTTGATCAGGTCGCCGATCCAGCCGTCGTGGCGGGCCGCGCGGCGCAGCGCGGTCTCACTGAGCCCGCCGACATAGACCGGTATCCGCGGTGGCGTCGGCTCCATCTCCAATCTCGGCGTCTGGTAGAACTCGCCGTCGAATTCCGTCCAGTCCGGCGACCACAGCGCCCGCATCAGCTCGAGCATCTCGTCGCTGCGTTTACCCCGGTCCGCGAAGTGCTGCTGCATCAATGCGAACTCGTCCGCACACCAGCCGACGCCGACACCGAGCTCCACCCGCCCGTCGGCCAGATACGCCGCGGTGCCGATGGCTTTCGCCGCCGAATAGGGGTTGCGCATCGCCGGGATGTAGACCGTGGTGACGAATCTCAGTCGCGTCGTGACCTGGGCAAGCGCGCCGACCAGCACCCACGGGTCAGGCCACTCGGTGAACGGCCGCCAGCGTCGCTGCCCGTCTTTGGTGTAGGGGTACGGGGTGCTCAGGGTTTCCAGGTTGACGATGTGGTCAGGGATCCCGATGCCGTCGTAACCCAAGTCGTCGGCGACCTTGGCGACCTCCACGATCTCTCGGGTATTCAGGTAAGCGCTGCTGATGTAGAACTTCATCCGGCGTCCCGCGCCCACGCCGGCTTGATGAAAATTCCTTCGGCTTCGACCGTTATGCCCTCTGCGTCGGAAAGATGGCCGGACACAAAGGATTTGACTCCTTCGGTGCGCTCGACGCCAGCTTCGGCGCGAAGTACGCCCAATGGAGTGCCGCGCACAAATCGCAGGGTGAGGGTTCCGGTGAACAGCGGCTTGGTCATGCCCTGACTCGCAGCTTCGCCGAGCACCTGGTCGAGCATCAACGCACACACGCCGCCGTGCACCAATCCGGGCGGGCCCTCAAAGGCGGCGCCGAGGCTGAATTCGCTCCAGCACCGGCTGCCGTCACCCTCGTGGTGGATGGTCAACGGCGGGGCGAGCGGGTTGCGCAGGCCGATCACCGCGTTGCTCCAGACCACAGGCCGCCCGCCGACCGCATAGCGCACCACCTGCACCCCATCACGCTGCCTGCTGCGCAAGGCCTTCGTCGCCGCCTGGATCGCGGTCCGCGCGGTGCTGACGGCGTCCTGGTCGGCCTCGGTGCGGACGGTGGCGTCGATGAGCTCGCGCACCGCGTCGGTCAGCGGACCGTACAGCCCAACGAGCCGGTCGTGCTCGTCGGCGCTCATCACCTCGCGAGATATCTCCACCGAAACCCGCCTCCTGACGCTAGTGGCGGGCGTAGTGGACTAGCCGGCCTATCCGTCTTTACTAACACCGAGGTGCGCCGGCGCAGTGCAGCCGGGGCTGGCTCATTCGTCGAACACTTTGTGCACGACAGCTTTTGCGCGGCGGGTCACCCGTAGGTAGTTGTCCAGGAATTCGCCGCCGTCGCCGTTCTTTTCCCAACCGGCAGCGACCGCGACGGTGTTGAGCTGGCGTCCGGGTCCCGGCAGCTGGTCGGTCGGCTTACCCCGAACCAGGACCAGCGCGTTGCGGGCCCGAGTCACCGTCAGCCAGGCTTGCCGCAGCAGGTCGGCGTCCTCGGCGGAGATCAAATCGGCCGCGACGATCGCGTCCAGGCTCTCCAGGGTGGAGGTGTTGTGCAGGGCCTGGATCTCGTCGGCATATCGCAGCTGGAGCAGCTGCACCGTCCACTCGATGTCAGCCAGGCCCCCACGCCCGAGCTTGGTGTGGGTCGTAGGGTCGGCGCCGCGGGGTAGCCGCTCCGAGTCCACCCGGGCCTTCATGCGCCGGATTTCGAGAACCGCCTCTGCGGACACACCACCGTCGGGGTAACGCGTCTTGTCGGCCATCAGCAGGAACCGCTGGCCGAGATCGGCGTCACCGGCGACCGCGTCCGCCCGGAGCAACGCCTGAATTTCCCAGGGCTGCGCCCATTGGTCGTAGTAAGCGGCGTATGACGCGAGCGTGCGGACCAGTGGACCACTGCGGCCCTCGGGCCGCAGGTTGGCGTCGATCTCCAGCGGCGGATCCGCGCTTGCGGTGCCCAACAGCGCCCGGACCTGCTCGGCCACCGACATCGCCCAGCGCACCGCCGCCGAATCCTCAACGCCCGCGGCCGGTTCGCAGACGAACAGCACGTCGGCGTCGGATCCGTAGCCCAGCTCGCGGCCGCCGAGCCGGCCCATCCCGATCACCGCGATGGCGGCCGGGGCGCCACCGGCATCGGGAAGGTTGGCGCGGATCACCGCGTTCAGGGCGGCCTGCAGCACCGCGACCCACACCGAAGTCAGCGCGGCGCAGACTTCGGTGACCTCGAGCATGCCGAGCAGATCAGCTGAGGCGACGCGGGCCAGCTCACGCCGACGCAGCGAGCGGGCGACGGCGATGGCACGGACCGGGTCGGTTTGCCGGCCCGCCGAGGCCACCAACGCACCGGCCACCGCCTCGGGGTCGACATCCAGTAGCTTCGGCCCGGACGGCCCATCGCTGTATTGCTGAATGATCTCCGGTGCCCGCATCAGCAGGTCCGGCACGTACGCGGAGGTGCCGAGCACATGCATCAGCCGCTTGGCCACCGCCGGCTTGTCCCGCAGCGTGGACAAGTACCAGCGGTGCACGATCATCGCTTCGCTGATCCGGCGGTAGGCCAGTAGTCCGCTGTCCGGGTCAGGGGTGTCGGACAACCAGTCCAACAGCCGGGGCAGCAGCACCGATTGCACGCGACCGCGACGGCCGCTCTGGTTGGTCAGCGCGGACAGGTGGGTCAGCGCGCTCTGCGGAGCGTCGTAGCCGAGGGCGGCCAGCTGGCGCTCTGCGGCGGCGGGCGTCATGCCGTGGGAGAACTCCAGGCCCTCCGGCGCAAGCGATTCCAGCAGCGGTTGATAGAACAGCTTGGCGTGTAGCCGCGACACCCGCAGGTTGTGGCGCTTCAGCTCTTCGCGCAGTACCCCGAGCGCGTCGTGACTCCCGTCGGGCCGGACGTGGGCCGCACGCGCCAACCAGCGCAGCGCCTCGTCGTCGTCAAAGGCCGGCAACATATGGGTGCGTTTGAGGCGCTGCAACTGCAGCCGGTGTTCCAACAGCCGCAGGAACTCGTAGGAGGCGGTCAGGTTGGCCGTGTCGTCCCGCCCGACGTAGCCACCGGCCCCGAGTGCGGCCAGCGCGTCGACCGTGGACGCCACGTGCAGCGACTCGTCGGTGCGGCCGTGCACCAGTTGCAGCAGCTGCACCGCGAACTCCACGTCACGCAGGCCGCCGCTGCCGAGTTTGATCTCGCGACTTCGGACATCGGCGGGCACCAGCTGCTCGACCCGCCGCCGCATGGCCTGAACCTCGCTGACGAAGTGTTCACGCTCGCACGCGGTCCACACCATCGGCATCAACGCGGCTATGTACCGCTTCCCCAACTCGGCGTCGCCGACGGCCGGCCGGGCTTTCAGCAGCGCCTGAAACTCCCAGGTCTTGGCCCACTGCTGGTAGTAGGCGATGTGCGAGTCCAGGGTGCGAACCAGCTCGCCGTGGCGGCCCTCCGGGCGTAGCGCGGCGTCCACCTGGAAAAAGGCCTCCGACGCCAGCCGCATCATCTCGCCGGCCACCCGGGTGGATATCGCGTCGGCGTGCTCGGCGACAAAGATCACGTCGACGTCGCTGACGTAGTTCAGCTCGCGGGCCCCGCATTTGCCCATCGCGATGACCGCCAGCCGGGGTGGTGTGGCGTCGCCGCAGACCGTGGCCTCGGCCAGGGTCAGGGCGCCCGTCAGTGCGGCGTCCGCGATGTCGGTCAAGTGGGCGCCGACGGCGCTGAAGGACAACACCGGCTCGTTCTCGACCGTCGGCGCCAAGTCCAGCGCGGCTAGCACCAACACCCGGTTGCGGTAAAGGATGCGTAGCCGCGACACCATCGAGCCTGGGCTACTTGAGGATTCGGTGACACACTCGGTGAAGGCGTCCCGCAGTTGCTCGGCGGACGGCAGCTTGACGTTGCCCCGCAGCAGATGCCATGCCTGCGGATTGGCGACCAGGTGATCTCCCAAGGCGAGCGACGAACCCAGCACGGCGAACAGCCGGCCGCGCAGCCCGCGGTCGCTGGCCAGTGCCGCATTGAGCTCGTCCCAGTCGTCACCGAGCGCCTCGAGGAGTCGGACCATCGCGCACAGTGCAGCGTCGGCGTCCGGTGCGCGCGACAATGACCACAGCAGGGTGACATGCGCCTCGTCGTTCCAGCCGAGCTTCGCCAGGTTGGCGCCCGCGCGCTCGTCGACCAACCCGAGCCGACCGAGGCTAGGAATTTTCGGTCGCTCCGTCACCGGTTGATTCACGTCCACGACGGTAGCGCAGATTCCCCGGAACTTGACTATGCCCTTCAGCCAGCGCCGCGAAGGGAACGGTTACAGGGAAAGATAGGTCTTCAGTTCGAACGGAGTGACGTGGCGGCGGTAGTTCGCCCACTCAGTGCGCTTGTTGCGCAGGAAGAAGTCGAAAACGTGCTCCCCCAGGGCTTCTGCGACGAGCTCGGAACTCTCCATGGCACGAAGCGCTTCGTCGAGGCTGGACGGCAGCTCGCGGTAACCCATCGCGCGGCGCTCCTCGGGCGTGAGGTTCCAGACGTTGTCCTCTGCTTGCGGGCCCAGCACGTAACCCTTCTCCACCCCGCGCAGCCCGGCCGCCAGCAGCGCGGCGAACGCCAGGTACGGATTGCAGGCCGAGTCCGGGCTGCGCACCTCGATACGTCGCGACGACGTCTTGTGCGGGCTGTACATCGGAATGCGGACCAACGCCGACCGGTTGGCCGCCCCCCACGACGCGGCGGTGGGCGCCTCACCGCCAAGCACCAGCCGCTTGTAGGAGTTGACCCATTGGTTGGTGACCGCGCTGATCTCGCTCGCGTGCTCGAGGATCCCGGCAATGAACGACTTGGCGACATCGGAGAGTTGCAGCGGATCGTCCGGGCTGTGGAACGCGTTGACCTCGCCCTCGAACAGGCTCATATGGGTATGCATCGCCGAGCCGGGGTACTGGCCGAACGGCTTGGGCATGAACGTCGCCCGCGAACCTTCCTCCAGCGCAACCTCTTTGATGACATAGCGGAACGTCATCACGTTGTCGGCCATCGACAGCGCGTCCGCGAAGCGAAGGTCGATCTCCTGCTGACCGGGCGCGCCTTCATGGTGGCTGAACTCCACCGAGATACCCATGAACTCCAAGGCGTCGATCGCATGGCGGCGGAAGTTGGACGCGCTGTGCACCGCCTGGTCGAAGTAGCCGGCGTTGTCGAGCGGAACCGGCGTCGACCCGTCCTCCGGACCGGGTTGCAGCAGGAAGAACTCGATCTCAGGGTGCACGTAGCAGGAGAAGCCGAGATCGTTGGCTTTGCCAAGCTGCCGTCGCAGCACATGCCGCGGGTCGGCCCACGACGGCGAGCCGTCCGGCATGGTGATGTCGCAAAACATCCGCGCCGAGTGGTGGTGGCCGGACCGAGAGGTCCAGGGGAGCACTTGAAAAGTCGACGGGTCTGGGTGAGCGACCGTGTCGGACTCAGAAACCCGGGCGAACCCCTCGATGGACGATCCGTCGAAGCCGATGCCTTCCTCGAACGCACCCTCGAGTTCGGCCGGCGCGATCGCGACCGACTTGAGGAAACCGAGCACATCCGTAAACCACAACCGGACGAACCGGATATCCCGTTCCTCCAGCGTGCGGAGCACGAATTCCTTTTGTCGATCCATGACTTGAACAGTATGCATCGACCGTTAAATCCGTGTTACCACTACGACCTAGCACCGTAAGTTTCCTGGTGCGACCCCGTCGACCAGATAGCTAGTCACCGCGTCGTCGACGCATTGGTCACCGTTGAACACCACGGTGTGTTGGGTGCCCTCATAGGTGATCAGTGGGGCGCCGAGCTCGCGTGCCAGGTCCACCCCGGCCTGATAGGGGGTGGCCGGGTCGTGGGTGGTGGACACGACGACGACTTTGCCCGGAGCAACCGGCGCTGCCGGCGCCGGCGATGACGTCGCGGGCACCGGCCACAGCGCGCACAAGTCACGCGGCGCATACCCGGTGAACTGCCCGTAGGACAGGAACGGCGCGACTTGGCGGATCCGGCGGTCGGCATCCACCCAGGCCGCCGGGTCTTTCGGCGCGGGTGCGTCGACGCAGCGGACCGCGTTGAACGCGTCCTGCGAGTTGTCGTAGTGCCCTTGGTCGGTGCGGCCGTAATATTCGTCCGCCAGCATCAGCAGGTCACCGGGATCGGTACCTCGCTTGAGACCGAGCAGTCCGCTGGTCAGGAATTTCCAGAACTGCGGCGTGTAGAGCGCGTTGATGGTGCCCGTGGCCGCGTCTGCATAACTCAGTCCGCGTGGATCCGACGTAGGGGCGGGTTTGCTCACCAGCGGGTCGACCAGCTGGTGGAAGCGGGCGCCCCATTCGTTGGGGTCGTTGCCCAGCGGGCAGTCCGACGAGCGAGCACAATCCGCCGCGTAATCGTTGAACGCCGTCTGAAACCCGGCCTGCTGGTTGATGCTCTCGTCGATCGGGCCCACGCTCGGGTCGATGGCACCGTCCAACACCATCGCCCGAACGTGCTCACCGAACTGTTCGACGTAGGCGGTGCCCAATTCCGTGCCGTAGCTGAATCCGAGATAGTTGATTTGGTCGTCGCCCAGCGCCTGCCGCACCACATCCATGTCACGTGCCACGGATGCCGTCCCGACGTTCTCCAAGAACGCCGGCCCATTCCGGTTGAGGCAGCGCTGGGCTACCTGCTGATACACCTCTTCGATGTGTGCCACGCCCGCCGGGCTGTAGTCGACCATCGGTTCGCGCCGGTAGGCGTCGAAATCCGCGTCGGTCTGGCAACGCAGCGCCGGCGTGGAGTGGCCGACGCCGCGGGGGTCGAATCCCACCAGATCGAAACGCCGGCTGATCTCGGAGCCCGCCAGCTCCGCTCCCAGCGTGGCGACCATGTCGACGGCCGAGGCCCCGGGCCCACCAGGATTGACCAGCAGCGCTCCAATCCGCGGACCAGTCGCGGGAATTCGGATTACCGCGAGCTGAGCTTGGGCGCCACCCGGGTTGCCGTAGTCGATGGGGACCGGAACGGTGCTGCACTGCGCGGCGGGAACGTCGTCAGGGTGACTGAGTACCCGTCCGCAGCTGCCCCAACTCAATTGCGGCGCCGACGACGGCTGCGGCACCGCCGAACTCGGCGTTGGGCCGGCATCGGATTCCGGCGTCGCGCTTGCTAACGGCGTCGTTGCCACGGCTGCCACTACCGGGAACGTCAACGAAAGCAACGCAGAGAACAACCGTCTCATGCGCCACATGGCTGCCAATCGTCCCACGCATGGGCCACGGGTAATGATCCCCAATGGTCACACCTTGATCTCGTTATTTCTGCGCGCTCGTTATCTTTTGCGCGCACCTAACATTTCGCCCCATTCGCCGGCACCGCGCCGCTGACGAGGTATGCCGTCGCATAGTCGTCGACACAGGTGTTGCCCTGGAAGACCACCGTGTGCTGGGTGCCGTGGAAGGTGAGTAGCGAACCGTGCAGCTGATTGGCCAAGTCGACTCCGGCTTGATACGGCGTCGCCGGGTCTCCGGTGGTCGATACCACCAGGGTCGGCGCCAGACCGGGAGCCGAGATGGCATGCGGCTTACTGGTCGGCGGCACCGGCCAGAACGCACAGGTGCCCAACGGGGCGTCGCCGGTGAATTTCCCGTAGCTCATGAATGGTGCAACCTGGCGCGAGCGGCGGTCTTCGTCGATGACCTTGGCGCGATCCTTGACCGGCGGCTCGTCGACGCAGTTGATCGCCACCCTGGCATCGGTGGCGTCGGTGTAGTGACCGTGCTTGTCGCGGCGCATGTACAGGTCGGCCAGCTCAAGGAGGGTATCGCCGCGGTGGCCGGTCAGCTCGGTCAATCCCTCGGTCAAGTGATGCCAGAAGGTCGGCGAGTACAGCGCCATGATTGTGCCCACGATGGCGTCGCTGTAGCTCAGGCCGCGTGGATCTGTGGTGCGTGCCGGCCTGCCGATCATCGGGTTGTTGTTGTCGACGAGCGGGTCGACCAATCTGTGATAAACGTCAACGGCTTTGGCCGGATCGCTGCCCAGCGGACAGTCCGAAGACTTGGCGCAGTCTTTCGCATAGTCGTTGAACGCGTCCTGAAAACCCTTGGCTTGCTTCAGATCTGCTTCGATGGAATCGGCATTCGGGTCCACCGCACCGTCCAGGATCATCGCGCGGACGTTCTTCGGGTAGGCCTCGGCATAAGCAGCGCCGATTCGGGTGCCATACGAGTAGCCCAAGAATGTCAGCTTGCTGTCGCCCAATGCCTCGCGGATGACGTCCATATCGCGGGCAACGCTAACGGTTCCGATGTTCGCGAGAAATCTCTTGCCCATCCTGTCGACGCAACGGCGAACGAAGGCCTTGGTCTCGGCTTCAATCTGCGCCACCCCCGCCGGGCTGTAGTCGACCTGCGGCAAGGTGCGCAGCCGGTCGTTGTCGGCGTCGGAGTTGCACCAGATCGCCGGCCGCGAAGCCGCCACCCCGCGTGGATCAAACCCGACCAGGTCGAACCGCTCTCGAACCCGCGGCGACACCGACTGCAGGAGGCCCACGGCAGCCTCGATGCCGGACTCGCCGGGTCCGCCGGGATTGATGAGCAGCGACCCGATTTTGTTTCGAGTCGCCGGAAACTTGATCAGTGCCAGTGTCGTGGCATCACCGTCGGGGCGCCTGTAGTCGACGGGTACGGCAAGCTTGCCGCACTGGGCGCCCCCCGGGAGCCGGACCACCGCGGTACCGCCGCCGGAGATACGACACGGTCCCCACTCCACTGGCTGACCGATTCGCGGACCGGCCAGCATCGCACGCCCACTGATGACGTGGGTGCAGCTCGCCACTGTCGCCACGATGACTGCCATCGCGGTCCAGATCAGCATCGTGCGCGCGATCTTGCCGCCGCGAAGGATCCCCATGCCCACCTATGCTGCCATGCGCTGACGCGTGGCCCCGGCAACCGGGCGCTCTACCGGGTCGCGAGAAGCAGTTCTTCCATCCCGACGGCGAAGTCGTCGGCCAATTCCCACAGGTCCGGCACCAGCTCTGAGCATGCGATGAGACCCACGTCCAATTGGCCGTTCAACGACATCACGGTGATGTTCAGACCCGAGCCGTGGAAGATCGGACCCAGCGGATACATTGCCTTGACCTCGTTGCCCAGCAGATACAGCGACGTCTGCGGACCCGGCACGTTGGAAACCACCAAGTTGTGCACCGGCCGGCTCTTGGTCAGGCTGGTGCGAGCGTAGGCCCGCATCGCCATACCGAACACCGCCGGTGCGGCGAACTGCGACCAGTCCTGCAGTAGTGTGGCGCTGATCGCCGAACTATGCTCCTTGGCAACCGAATTCGCTTCAGCGATGGACGTGAGCCGCTCAGCCGGGTCAGCGATCTGGGTTTCCAACCGGGAGAACATTCCCGAAACTTGGTTGCGCCCAGGGCGATCGGACCGTTCGTGTACCGATACCGGCACCATCGCCACCAACGACGAATCCGGCAACTCACCACGGTCGAGTAGAAATTGCCGCAGCACGCCGGACACCAGCGCCATCACCACGTCGTTGACCTTGACGTCGAAACGGCTCTTGACGGTCTTGACATCGTCGAGATCCAGTTGCGCGTAGGCGATGTTGCGGTGTGCGGTGATGCTGGCGTTGAATGTCGTCGGTGGCGCCGCGAACGGAGCGGCCATCGTCATCCCACTACGCGCCCGCAGCACCGTCTTGACCACTGAATCCACGGTTTTCGGCAGCACATTGGCCAGGTACAGCGGCCGGGATGCGAACTTCGCAAAACCGGTCACCGCGATCTGGAGTTGATTGGCGTCGCCGACTCCCTCTACCGGTTCGGGTGGCGGTGGGTCGGCTTCGGTACTGCACAGCTGCGACATCAAATTTGCACCGGTCACACCGTCGACACACGCGTGATGCACTTTGGTCATCAGCGCCAGACGGCCACCTTGCTGGGCATCGGTGCCGGCGACCCCTTCGATGACCCACATCTCCCACAACGGCCGCGTGCGGTCCAGCGGCAAAGAGGCGATGTGACCGCAGATCTCGGACAGCTCGTTCCGCCCACCGGGTGGCGGCAGGCCGATGCGGTGCAGATGCCGACTCACGTCGAAGTTGTTGTCGTCCACCCAGACCGGATGATCGAGGTTCAGCGGGCTGTCCGCGAGCTTCTCGCGGAACTGCGGCATGGCCTTGATCCGGACCGCCAACTCGTCGCGCAGCCGATCGAAGGTGTAGCCGCCCGGCATCGTGGACGTGTCGAGCTCGAGAATCGAACAGACGTGTAGCGGCTGCGATTGGGTCTCCAAGTACAGAAAACTGGCGTCGAGTCCGCTAAGCCGCTGCATGCGCCGATGGTATGTCTGGGACCGGACGGCGGAGCGGGAATGGTTGCGACGGGTCTTGGTGTGAGGAAGTCCACTGGACCGGATGTGCATTTCCGCGGCGACAGGTGGCAGACTGGCACCGTCAGACGAACCCGGGGACCCGCTGGGCCACGAGGATCGACCCGACCACTTTAGGGACAACGATGTCTGAGCACGCTGTTTACGGCGCTACCGCACCGCGGACCAAGGTCCGTGTCCATCACCTGCAGAAGATGAAGGCCGAAGGCCACAAGTGGGCCATGCTGACGGCTTACGACTATTCAACCGCCCGAATCTTCGACGAAGCGGGCATCCCGGTACTGCTGGTCGGCGACTCGGCCGCCAACGTCGTCTACGGCTATGACACCACGGTGCCGATCTCGATCGACGAGCTGATTCCGCTGGTGCGCGGCGTGGTGCGGGGCGCACCACACGCTCTGGTGGTGGCCGACTTGCCGTTCGGCAGCTACGAGGCCGGTCCCGCCGCCGCGCTCAGCGCCGCGACTCGATTCATGAAGGAAGCCGGCGCGCATGCGGTCAAGCTGGAAGGCGGCGAACGAGTCACTGAGCAGATCGCTACCCTGACCGCCGCCGGTATTCCGGTGATGGCCCATATCGGCTTCACCCCGCAAAGCGTCAACGCCCTGGGCGGTTTCCGGGTGCAGGGCCGCGGTGACGCCGCCGAACAGACCATCGCCGACGCGATCGCCGTTGCCGAGGCCGGTGCGTTCTCCGTCGTCATGGAGATGGTGCCGGCCGAACTCGCCACCCAGATCACCGGCAAGCTGACCATTCCCACTGTCGGCATAGGCGCAGGACACAATTGCGATGCCCAGGTGCTGGTTTGGCAGGACATGGCCGGGCTCACCAGCGGCAAGACGGCCCGGTTCGTCAAGCGGTTCGGCGACGTCGCGGGCGAATTGCACCGTGCGGCAACCCAGTATGCGGAGGAAGTCGCCGCCGGGACGTTTCCCGCCGACGAGCACAGCTTTTAAAGCACCGCTTCTTGGGGAACGCTGAAGCGACGATGCCTGACAACGCCCCGAGTCCGTCGCGTTATCTAGAGGTAGAGCGCAAGTTCGACGTCGGCGAGTCCACCAGCTCGCCATCATTCGCCGGTCTAGCGGACATTCTCCGGGTCGAGCGGCTCCCGACTCAGTCACTGGACGCCGTGTACTTCGACACGCCGGCGCGTGATCTGGCGTCCAGACGAATCACGTTGCGCCGTCGCACCGGCGGCGTCGACGCCGGTTGGCACCTGAAGCTGCCGGCCGGACCCGACGCCCGCACCGAGGTTCGCGCACCACTCGATACCGCGAACGGCAGCGAGGAAGACAGTCCGGAAGAAGTGCCGACCCAGCTGGTGGACGTCGTGCTGGCAATTGTCCGCGACCGCCCACTGAGGCCGGTCGCGCGGATAACCACCACGCGGTATGTCCACGAGCTCTACGGCGCCGACGACGCGGTGCTGGCTGAATTCGCCGACGATCATGTCACCGCGTCGAGGGCCGCCACCCCCGATGCACCCGAAGTCGAGCAACGGTGGCGGGAGTGGGAGCTCGAACTCGCTCAGCCCACGGGGAACACCGAGCTGATGGAAAAGCTGGGCGATCGATTGCTTGGTGCCGGTGCGGCGCCCGCAGGACACGGTTCCAAACTGGCGCGGGTGCTCGGCACGACTGTGAACGACCTGGCTGCCCGCGCCGCCAACCCGCTACATCGGGCAGTCGCCGAGCAGCTCGACGAGCTGCTGGTGTGGGACCGCGCGGTGCGCGCCGAGGCCGACGACGCCGTGCACCAGATGCGGGTGACGACCCGCAAGATCCGCAGCCTGCTACAAGCGTGGCCCGATTCGTGCGCTCCGCCCGATGATCTCCTCGACGAGCTGCGCGAGCTGGGCAATGTGTTGGGTGAAGCCCGCGACGCCGAAGTACTCGCGAAGCACTATCGCAGCGCCTTGGACGGTTTGTCGCCGGAGCTGGTCCGCGGACCCGTCCGGGAACGATTGGTCGACGCTGCCGAAGAAGGCTATCTGACCGGGCTGCGTCGTTCTTTAACGGCGTTGCGCTCACCGCGGTACTTCCGGCTGCTCGACGCCTTGGAAGCCGTGGTCGCGAAAGCCCCGCCGGCCGAACAGGAGCCCGACCCGGTGACCGCCGCCAGTAAGAGGGTGCACAAGGCCGCGAAGGCCGCACAACGGGCCCAGGACGAAGATCGCGACGACGTGATACACCGAATTCGCAAGCGTGCCAAACGACTTCGCTACACCGCTGCGGCGACAGGCGCGACGAAGGTATCGAAGCGGGCGAAAAAAATACAGTCGTTGCTCGGAGATCACCAGGACAGCGTGGTCAGCCGCGCGCACCTGCTGCAGCAAGCCCAGGCCGCACACGCCGCGGGCGAGGACACGTTCACCTATGGCCTGCTCTACCAGCAGGAGAACGACTTAGCGCACGAACGCCGCCAGCACCTTCGGCCGGCGCTGCGTAAGCTCTTTAAATCGGTGGCCAAGCTGTCGAGCTGAGCCGGCGGGGCGGGCGACTGGCCTGTAAGCGGGAGAGTGAATTCCGTGCACGGGCGGCGCCCCGCCCCTCAGAGTGCTCGTAGGCCACGCAGAGTCCTGCTTATCAGTTCACGTCGTTCGTCGATCGTCATCGAGTCACCGAGGGGAGCGTGCACCCGCAAATAACCCTGTGTCACCAGGTCGTCGACCAGGAACCGCGTCGCACCGAGCGGCAAGGACAGACGAGAGGCGATCTCTGCGACCGAGGGATTGTGCACGCACGACGTCAGGATCTGGCCCCGCACATCATTTCTCCGCCAGCGCGGCGGCTTAGCTGTGCTGTTGAGCGCTTCGACCGGAGCCTCGAGTGCGAGTCCGACACCAGAGTCCGTACGGCCTGCCGCCAGCGTGTATGGCCGGACCAAGCTCGGCTCGTCCGCGGTTTCCGGTTCTGTGAACCACTCGCCAATCGGTTCGCCCTTGCCCTCCGACTGCTGATGCGCGCCGTCGTGCACGTTGTGGTTCTCCAAGAACCACAACGTCTGGTCGGCGTGCACCGATGCGCGCACCTCGCTGGAGACGACCTTGAGTATGGTGCGGTCGGTGTCGATGACGAATGTGGTCCGTCTGACCGGCAGCAGCCGGGCCAGCAGGCCACGGCGCCGAGTGTGCCGACCACCCCGGGCCGCCTCACGCGCCACGACGGATCTGCGCAGCTTGGCGAGCCTGCCTCGGCGCACCCCGAACAGCTCGGACACCACGCCGTCCGCGTCGGAGAGCAGCGGATAGTCGAACGAGCGCTGTTGGGCGAAGTGGGCCTGCTTGTCGACGGTGTCGGTGCTGATGCCCACCCGCTGGGCGCCCACCCTGGCGAATTCGTCACTCAGGTCCCGAAAATGACAAGCCTGTGCTGTACAGATCGGTGAGGACGCTATTGGGAAGAAGAACAGCACAACCGGCCCTTCGAAAAGGAGCGCGGACAGCGTCCGAGGCCGACCGGTGTGGTCGTACAGAGTGAAGTCAGGCGCCTTCTCGCCCGCGATCATCGGCAAAGAGTAACGCGGGGAAGCTCTGCGCGACGCACGACTCGGATAATTCGGTCATCGCCGAGCAACTGCCAGCTAGGAAGGCGATGGGCTCGGCCGCGCCGAGGATGCCGGGAACTATCCTCGGGCCGGGACGGGTTTCACGCGCTGCGCCATTACTATGCAAGTTTGCTAATCCGGCACGGGGAGAGCGTGAAAACTACGCAATCCCGTCTCGGCCACGTCAGCGCGGTCGAGACGCTGGACACGTACTCCCACCTGTGGCGGGATTCTGACGACCGGACACGGGACGCGATCGATTCGGTACTCGGCGCTGAATCTATTGCGGACGGGCTGCGGACGGAAAGCGGTTCCACTAGCTGAACACGCAGGCTACAGGTCTGGGGCGGGCGAGTTGGCCTGTAAGCCGGATTCTGTCCCGCGCTATCTGGTAGCGCGGCGGCGACCATCCATCTGGACACACCGTCGCCGGGTGCCTCAAGCGGCCTACCCGCAGGCTCGGGCGAGCAACCCTCTGGCGCCTGCGCGACCGCACCGTAGTGCGGTCTTCTTGGCCTTGCTTCGGGTGGGGTTTGCCGAGCCATTCCGGTCACCCGGAATGCTGGTGCGCTCTTACCGCACCGTTTCACCCTTACCACCACAAGGGTGGCGGTTTATTTTCTGTGGCACTTTCCCGCGAGTCACCTCGGATTGCCGTTAGCAATCACCCTGCTCCGTGAAGTCCGGACTTTCCTCGACTCGACGTGCGAGCCGCGGCCGCCCAGCCAACTCGTCCGCGCTAACACGGTACTCAATGCGCAATGCGGGGGCCAGCGCCTGCCTATGCGGCATGTAATTCCGAGATTGCTATCCCGACGGCGATTTCCATCTCACTGATTTCCGGACGCACCGGCGCTCGTGGCAGCCGAGGTGCTCCCGAGCGATACTGGGCGCCCGTCGGAGTAATTAATTCCACGGTGTGTCTGTATATTTCATCGACACTCGGTTCTACGTGCCAGCCGGCGACATCTTTGACGTAGTTGCATCGCTCGCATAAGCCCAGCCCGTTGACCGCACTGGTTTCGCCGCCATCGGCCCATGGCCGTGCATGGTCGCGGTGGCGGATTGGCGCGTCGCAGAAGGGCGTGCGGCAGCGCTGATCCCGCAGCCCGATAAAGGCAGCCAGCCCGCGAGGAAACAATCTGGCCCGCGACTCCATGGCCACCAGCCCCCCAGAGCCCGGATCAGCGTAAAGCCGACGCAGCGTGGCTCGCGACCG
>Ga0210398_10002112_pt1 | contig 19628 bp, 10 predicted proteins | sample IncBWC4OmetaG_FD_161047 | JGI IMG/M metagenome (GOLD analysis project Ga0210398, IMG submission 161047) | Forest soil microbial communities from Barre Woods Harvard Forest LTER site, Petersham, Massachusetts, United States - Inc-BW-C-4-O | ecosystem: Environmental > Terrestrial > Soil >...
CGACAAACGCGTACATTTCGGATTGGGTTCCGAATCCGTCGCTCAAACCATCGAAATCCGCTGGCCCAGCGGCATTGTCGAAACACTCAAGACGATCCCCGCCGATCAGATTCTCCAGATTGACGAGCCGACGGCAGGAGCCCCGGGCAAATGAGTCTTGGCTCTTTTTCTCATCGCTCCTCCGGATCGGACATCACCAAACAATCCGGCCTCGATAGATTTCGCCATCGCTCCGGCACGCCGGAGAGATCCACGATCCTCGACGCGCCAGGTTCCGGCGTCGCGCTCATCGATTACGACAACGACGGCTGGCCCGACATCTACGTCTGCAGATGCCCCGCCTGAGCCGTAACGCCAAATAAGTTCTCTGGTATCAATCGTTTCCACGATTTATCCTTACTCCGCCTCTCTCCGCCCTATGTGCTTCCTGTTTTCCAGCTTTCCTCTCTCCCCTGTTTCTTGGGGAACAACTGCACTTACTCTTTTTGTTATCAATTGCCTGCACGGGAATGCAGAGACGACACTTTGATGCATTGACACCTGCCCGCTTCTCCTCAAAACTCCGCTGCGAACGTTGCGGGAATCTTTGTCATGTAGTGTTTTCATTCGGATCTTGCGCGCTTTGGGGGCTTACATGAAATCCTTTTCCTTCTTCCTGCGTGAAACCGTTTCTATATTCATACGAACCTATTTCCCGGCCCGCTTCGCACTGTGCCCGTTGCTCTTGTCGCTCCCTTCGGCTCCGTGCCCAGGCTCTTAGCAGCATCAAGGGCACAGTTGAACACGGCGGACAGAACCCCCGCCCATTCAGTCAACCAAGCCGAAGCCCAACGAGAGGACCCCGGTTTCCGATTCCACTAAATAGGCAGGCGAACATGAGCGCAGAGAGAAGCATTTCCCCAGCCAGATTTTTGCTATCGGCGTTGTGTATATTGGCGTGTCTTTTCCTGGCAAGCTCGGCATTAGCCCAGCAGCGCCACACGCTACCGACGAGAGTCTCAGCATCGCCGAGCGAGCATCCGGCCGGCCGTCTGGCCGAGTCGCAACGCATGAATCTCGCCCTCACTCTGCGTCTGCGCAATCCAGAAGCACTCCAGAACTTCCTCCAGGAGCTCTACAATCCGGCCAGCCCTCAGTACCGCCAATTCCTCACTGTTGAGCAGTTCACAGAACAGTTTGGCCCCACCTCAGACGACTATGAAAAGGTCATTGATTTCGCCACCGGGCATGGCCTTACCGTCACCAACAAGACTCCCAATCGTCTGGTTCTCGACGTGAGTGGCACGGTTGCCGACATCGAAAGAACCTTCCAAGTGAAAATGCAGACCTATCAACACCCCACGGAAAAGCGCACCTATTTCGCTCCGGATCAAGAGCCTTCGGTGGACATAGAAGTGCCAATCCAGAGCGTCTCCGGCCTCAACAATTTTCAACCGCCGCGGCCCATGGGCCTGAAGTACGCCCGCAAGGATGAAATCGTGCGCGGAAATCAGACTGGTTCCGGGCCTGACGGCTTTTTCCTGGGTAGTGACATGAGAGCCGCTTATGCTCCAGGGACCACGCTGACTGGCGCGGGACAGGCGGTTGGGCTGTTCGAATTCGGTCCTTACAACTTGAGCGACGTCCAGGCCTATTTCAGTTTTATCAATCAGCCGCTCAACGTTCCCATCGTAAACGTATTGCTCGATGGCGTTAGCCCGATTTGCGGCGCAGGCTGCGACGACGGCGAAGAAGTCATCGACATCCAACAGGCCATCTCCATGGCGCCTGGCCTTTCCGCCGTGATCGTCTACGAAGGCAACAATGACGTGGATATGTTTAACCAGATGGCTACGGACAACATCGCTAAACAGCTGAGCTGTTCGTTCGGATTTCTTCCCGCCGATCCTTCCTCAGACGAGCCCATCTTCCAGGAGTTCGCGGCACAAGGCCAGAATCTGTTTGTAGCCTCCGGCGACGGCGGCGCTTACTTCGGAGCCCCCGCCAATTGCCAGAATTTCAGCAACCTCAATGGCTGTATCTTCTACCCAGCGGACGACCCCTTCATCACCGCTGCCGGAGGAACAGATCTGACCACCAACGGGCCAGCCGGACCCTGGCAATCAGAAACTGGCTGGATCGGCAGCGGCGGCGGTTTCAGCACCAACGGCCTTCCGATTCCGAGCTATCAGATTCCCGTCGTCAATGCTGCGAACCAAGGGTCAGCGAGCTTGCGAAACATTCCCGATGTCGCAGCGGAAGCAAACACAGATAATTTCTTCTGCGCGAATGGCGGATGCTTCATCGGCGTTGGTGGAACAAGCCTTGCGGCGCCGCGGTGGGCTGGCTTTCTCGCTCTCGCGAACGAACAGGCCAACGGCACTCCCATCGGCTCTCTGAATCCGACCATTTACGCGCTCGGGCAAGCCGCAAATTACAACCTCGATTTCCACGACATCATCGTTGGCAACAATTTCAATAGCGGTAGTCCCGATCTGTTCTCCGACATCGTTGGTTACGATCTCGTGACCGGCTGGGGCTCTCCCAACGGTTCGGGGCTGCTGAACGCGCTCGGGCCTGCTGCAACTGGTCCAAATTTTTCGCTGGCCGCTTCGCCGGCTACGCTGAACATCTCTCAGGGCCAATCGAAAATCACGACGATCGTTCTCACGCCCGTGAACGGGTTCACAGGCACGGTAAATCTAGCAGTGGCCGTTCTCGGCCAGGTTGCTGGCGTTACGGCCACTCTCAGTCAACCCACGGTCACACCGTCGGGCCCCTCGCCCACACTTACCGTTTCGACGACCAGCTCCACTCCAGGCGGAAATTTCCAGATCGTGGTCACCGGCACCAGCGGAGGGCTCACTCATTTCGCCTACATCACGCTTGCGCTTCCGGGCTTCACAATCCAAACGCCTAACAATGTGTTTCTCAATCAAGGATCGACCGCAAGCGCTGCAGTCACGATCGTTCCTGTGAATGGTTTTGCTGGCAGCGTGTCGCTCTCTGTATCCGGACTGCCGAAGGGAGTAATAGCGTTTTTCAAGCCCGAGCGGACCGCCACAGGGAGCAAGCTGGAGTTCGCAGCTTTTATCCTGACCCAGACGGGCCCCTTCTCTCTTACGGTCACGGGCAAATCGGCCAGCATCACACAAACAGCCACCATAACTCTCGAAGTGAGCGCTGCACTCGGGTCCAAAGGTTTGGGAAACCCTGTGGATCTCTCAGCCGCATATAACGTGGCGGGGATTTACACAGACGGATCAACCTTCGGGGATGGTCTGGATGGCGGCGGTGCCGCGTTCTCTGCGAATCTCTTAACACCGTCTCGGGTGCTCGATCTTATTCGATTCAAATTTGGGCCGGCCAATCTGCCAGACGCCGTCAGCGCCACCGGCCTGCCTATATCGCTCCCGCAGCATCACTACGGTACTCTTCTTTTGCTTGCCACGGGTGTCCAAGGGAGCCAGACGGAAACGGTAACCATAAACTACACGGACGGCACCAGCTCAGTGTTCCATCAGAACTTCAGCGACTGGTTCTCCCCGCAGAACTTTCCTCTGGAAACCGTTGCTGTCGCCATGCAATATCGCGACATTTCCGACGGGTCACAGGACGATCGGACATTTAACCTTTATGCTTACAAGTTTGTCCTGAACCATTCCAAGACTGTTCAGAGCTTCGCGCTGTCCAGCAACCGCGACGTAATCGTGCTTGCCGCGACCCTGACGGAAGAGTTCGGCGCTCAGTGAGGCTCGGCCCAGGCAGGGGCCGCGACCCGAAAGTTTGGTAGCCCATTTTCATTCGCCGTGGGTGTTGTTCTTATTGAATGAATAACCAGCAACGAATCGATTGGCGCTAGCGTGGGTCCTCGCGCCTCTGTCCCTCGGGCGCTCCCAGCATCTGCAGCTCCGCGAGCCCACTCTCGGACGCCTCTTCTAATCTACATTTCTAGGTATCGCCGGCAAGCACGGCCAATAGAGAGGTCGCCTCTTCATCAGGTCCCGCGCTTACCAAAAAAGACCAAGAGGAATAGAATCAACACTTGTGAAAGACATAGTGGGAAGGGGGTTGCACTGGCGGACTACGATCGCGATGGCCACGTCGATCTGTTTGTCGCCAACGACTCCATGGTCGAATTCCTGTATCACAACAAAGGTGATGGCACGTTTGAAGAGGTGGGCCTGCTATCTCAGGTGGCTGTCGATGGCGACGGACGCACGTATGCCGGCATGGGCGTCGATTTCGCCGATTACAATAACGACGGCTGGCCTGACCTGTTGATCACCGATCTGGCCAACCAGCGCTACGCTCTCTACCAAAACAATGGCGACTCCACGTTTACGTATGCCAGCTTCAGTACCGGCCTGGCGCGCTCCACTATGCAGCATTCCGGCTGGGGCGTGCGCTTTTTCGACTATGATAATGATGGCTGGAAGGATCTCCTCATCGCCCAAGGCCATGATCTCGACACGATTGAGCTGAATTACCCCAACCTTCACTATCGCGAGCCGATGCTGCTCCTCCGCAATATGGGCCGCGATTTCGCCGACGTTTCGAGGGACTCAGGTGCGGTTTTTCACAAGTCCTGGGTGGGCCGCGGCCTGGCCATCGGCGATATTGACAACGATGGCCGCATCGATGCCGTGGTAACCACGAACGACGGTCCCGCCTACATTCTCAGAAACGAAACGCCCACGCAAAATCATTGGCTGACCTTGAAGCTGGTCGGGCACAAGAGCAACCGCGACGCCATTGGCGCCGAAGTCAAACTCGTCACCGCGAAAGGCTCGCAATTCGCCACCGTTTCAACCGCAGGCAGCTACCTGTCAGCGAGCGACAAACGCGTACATTTCGGATTGGGTTCCGAATCCGTCGCTCAAACCATCGAAATCCGCTGGCCCAGCGGCATTGTCGAAACACTCAAGACGATCCCCGCCGATCAGATTCTCCAGATTGACGAGGCGCCAGCTGGAGCCGCGGGCAAATGAAGCTTCATCGCTCCTCCAGATCGGCTCTTTTCATCTGCCTCTTTCTTTTCGTCTTGGTCCGAAGTCGTCCCGCCTTAACGCAGCAGCCAACTCCACCAGCCGCACAAACGCCAGAGACTCCCCCGCCCCCCAAGCCAACCGGCATGGCAACAGGCGGCGTTCACCCTCCCGTCAAGGACTCACACTCGCGGCCCATCACGGCCGGCGGTTTCGTCGATGGCGCTCCCATCGTCTTTCTCGACATCACCAAACAGTCCGGCCTCGATAGATTTCGCCATCACTCCGGCACGCTGGAGAAATCCACGATCCTCGACGCGCCCGGCTCCGGCGTCGCGCTCATCGATTACGACAACGACGGCTGGCTCGACATCTACCTTCTCAATGGCTCTACCGTCCCGGCGATGAAGGGAAAGGAAGCTCCGCCGCGCGCCATGCTCTTCCACAACAATCACGACGGCACCTTTACCGATGTCACCGATAAAGCCGGCGTCGCCAATGAGCGCTGGGGATTCGGCGTGGCCGTGGCCGACTACGACAACGACGGCTGGCCCGACATCTACGTGGCCAACTACGGCAAGAATCGCCTCTACCACAACAACCACGATGGCACCTTCACCGACGTCGCCGAAAAAGCGGGCGTCGCTCTAGGAGGCTGGTCCACGGGCCCCACTTGGGGCGATTATGACCGCGACGGTCTGCTCGACCTTTTCGTTCCCGGCTACGTCAAGTACGATCTCGATCGGCCCGTCTTCGCCGGAAAAGGAGGCGTCCCCGAAGGGGCGTGCCAATTCCGCGGCGTCGACGTTTTCTGCGGACCTCTTGGCTTCATCGGTGAGGGCGATCATCTCTTCCACAACAATGGCAACGGCACTTTTACCGACGTCAGCGTTAAAGCAGGCGTTTCCGATCCGCAGGGACGCTATGGGTTTGCTTCGGTGTTTGTCGATCTGGACGATGATGGCTGGCTCGATTTAGTCGTTGCCAACGATTCCGTGCCCAATTACTTCTACCGCAACCAGCAGGATGGCACTTTCGCCGACGTCAGTTATATGTCCGGATTCGCCGTCAACGGAGACGGCCGCGCTCAATCGTCCATGGGAATCGGCGTCGGCGATTATAATCGCGACGGCAAACTCGATCTTTTCATCACCACCTTCTCTGACGATTACAAAGCTCTTTATCGCAACGATGGCGATGCGGCCTTCACCGACGTCTCTTTCAAAGCCGGACTCGGCAATCCCACCATTCCTTTCCTCAGCTGGGGCGCCGGCTTCCTCGACTTCGACAACGATGGCCTGCTCGATATCTTCATCGCCAATGGTCACGTCTATCCGGTTGCGGATAAGGCCGACTGGGGCACGACTTGGGCGCAGCGCCCTCTGCTCTTCCGCAACCTCGATGGCGCCAAGTTCGAGGAAGTCCCGCCCGCCACCGGCAGCGGCCTTGCCGTCGTTATCCCCGCCCGTGGCGCCGCTTTGGGGGATCTTTTCAATGACGGCCACATCGACGTCGTGCTCAACAATATAGACTCTCCGCCAACACTGCTCCGCAATGCGGTGAAAAATTCGAATCACTGGCTCACCTTGAAATTGGTCGGTGGCCCCAAAAGCCCGCGCGATGCCATTGGAGCCAAAGTATTTTTGACAGCGCGAAACGTTCGCCAGCGTGCCGATGTTTCGAGCGGTGGCAGCTACGCTTCAAGTTCCGACCCGCGCGTCCATTTCGGATTGGGAGCCGCTAGCAAAGTCGACAAACTCGAAGTTCACTGGCCCAGCGGTGCCATCGAACAGGTTGCGATTCCTGGAGTAGATCGCATCCTCACCATCATCGAGGGCCAGGGCATTCCGCCCTGATCTAGCGCGGCGTCGTAGTGGCGAGCTTGCCTGACCGGCGTGGCAGGATTGGCCATAACTGGCGTTATCTTGTCGGGGAATAATTCCAACTAAATATCTTATTCTGTTCCTGAAGGGTTTGCGGATGGTGTTTGCTGCAGCGCGGTGCAGCGGTCGAATTCGGCCTTGGCTTCCGAGACCATTCCTTCTTGCCGATAGATCTGGCCCAGCATGCAGTGCAACGAAGCCGTTTCCGGCTCGAGCGCAACGGCCTTTTCTAGTTCCGCCTGGGCCTCGGGGAGCCGATGCAGAAGGGAGTAGGCCTTTCCTAGTGTCTCATGCGCTTTGGATACCCTCGGGAAAATGACGATAGACTGCGAGAGATAGGGCACCGCTTTTTCCGGTTGATTCTGGTTCAGGTAAAGGTGAGCAAGTTCAATGAACGGCTCAGGGTCTTTGGCCGGGCTTTGGACTTCCCAGGCAATGGCGTTTTGGAAGGCTTGGATGGCCTGGTCCTGCTGGCCGAGGGCCTCGTAGGATAATCCCACGTTGTTTTCCGCCTGGACGTTCCGCGGTTCCAGTTTTAGGCACTGCGCAAAGGCTTCAATGGCCTCCCTGAACTGGCTCTCGCTGTATTTCGTGCGTCCCAAGTAGTACCAGGCCTGCTCGTCGCGAGGATCCCATTGGAGCGATCGCGTGAGCCAATGGTCGGCGTCTATGTAATCCTTGAGCAGGATATAGTTGAGGGCCACGATTTTCAGATCAAACGCGTTCGGGACGTGATATTTTGCTCCGGCCGTAAATTCTGCGAGCGATTCTTTAACCTTCGCATCGCGATACGCAACCAGCGAGCCGCTCAAATCTCCGCTGTTGTAGCGCAAGGCTGCGCTGTCCTTTTCTCCGGCTTCCAGCCATTTTGCGCTGACTTGCCTGAACAAGATGAAACCAAGCAAGAAATGCGCATCCGCGGAGTCCGCGTGCGCCTGCAAATAGTTTCTTATGGCTGCTTCGGCCTCGCTCAGCATTCCTCGTTCTAAGAACAATCTCGCTGGCGCGAGCGCGGGAGATTCGCCGGGCTTGACTGTATTTTCGGCAACGGCTGGACCGGCGTTCGTCTGAGCCGCGCTAGCCAGCTTCGTAGAAGACGGGCCCTGCTGCGCACTGCCCGGAGAAATTTCGACTCTTGCTGATGGACCATGCAGGAGGCCAAGGAAACAGATGAGCGAGGGAACGCCAAGAGAAGCACAAACCCCGGAGGCACTGCCCTGCCCAGCGCGAAAGGCCGAGGATGAAAGAGTGCGCGTAGGAAGGCTGCTGCGATTTACCACAAAGAGCGCAGAGAACACCGAAACTTCCCTCTCTCGAATTATAGGACGGTGGCTGCTCAGCCCTCAAAAGGAAAACAGCGCGTACCCTTGTGGCTGGTACACGCCATCACAAATCAGGGCCGGACTGATCCATCATTTCCCGCGGCTTGAAATCGGCGTGCAGCGTCGAGTCAGCAATTTTGCAAGAAAACTGCACGTCCGTCTCGTCGCCGGAAACCGCGGGAACGCCTGAAGGACTAGTTTTGGGAAAGAAAAAGACGGCATCCTGAATCAATCCCTTTGGGTTGCGTTCATAAACGACATGACTAGGGGAGATCTTGCTTTTGCCCTTCTTCATCTGAAGGAACGCGCTGTTCTGGAAAAACTCCTCGTTATGCTGTACGAACGGAGTCATGTCCTCCATGCGCAGAATGATCTGATATTCGCTCTGGGGGTCGCTGGCATATTTGTCGACGTCCACCTTTTCGCCGTGCAGAACAGCCTGGCGCGCCGTGGCGGCGCGCATCACGCGCGATGATTGCCAATAAATAGAAACGTTCAGGTCCCTCAACGAGCCCTCGCCGGCTCGTACAGGAGCAGTTGCACCTCCTCCAGGTTGGGTGCTCCCGCTAGGCATTTGTCGCGCGCCGCCGTTAATCTGAGGATCGGGTGCAACGTCCTTTTCTGAAACCGGAAGCCAGCTGCGCTGGATCGTTGTTGTCCGCACCCAGGGTGAATCCGTGAGGATCGTTTGAATCTCCTTTTCGTCCCATTGCTGGTACGGCTTGGTCTTCCAAGGCTTGTCTCCGGCCCAAACGAGAGTTACTCCCAGAAGCAGCGCAAGGAGAAGGGCAAGTTGTTTTGGGAAAATCTTCGAATCGGGAAGGAAATTCGTCCGCTTCATCGCGCCTCCAAAAGGAAAAGCCGGGAACCTCTGGCTCTCAGGGTTTCGAAGTGCAAACCCGGGAACACAATGCCCCGACTATAGAATGTCCCAGGGGCTGAAGTCTAGAGTCTTCGGCCCCTGGCCCGATTAGAAGTAGATCCTGAATTGCGCCTGCCCTGTCCTCGGTGAGTTACCCTGACATGGGGTCGTTGGTGAGTTGTAGGCTTTGCCAAAATTCGGATCCGTGACGTCGCCGTGCCAGCAATTTATGCTATTCCCGTTGGCTGGACCGTTATTCAGTAGCATCCGATTGAGCACGTTGAAGAATTGCATGGTCAACTCGCCGCTGATCCGCTCGCCAAAGAAAAACTTCTTGGAGAGTGACACGTCTTCATCCAAGTACGGCGGCGCCCGCAGGGTGTTATAAAAGGGCGCCCCATTTCCAATCGTCCAATCTCCCGGAAAAGCGAACGCCGAGGTATTAATTGACGTCTGCCCTTTGTAATAGTTGTTCCAGTTGATCGCAAAATTCGATGAGACAAGGTTCGGCCGGTTGCCTATGAAGATGTTTCCGATTAGAGGGTCGCAATTGAACTGGTCGAGGCAGGCGTTGACAGCGAGCGGCACACCGCTTTCATAATAGTCGACCATGGAAATCTTCCAACCGCCGAGCAAGTTCTTCCTAACCGTGCCACCCTGGTTCAAGAATTTCTTTCCGGGGCCAATCGGCAGTTCATACACACCGGCTATGGTGAGCACGTGGGTCTGGTCACTACTGCCCACAGACCACTCCGCTCGGGGGTTGGCTGGGTTCAGGCCTCTGGTATTGAATGTCGAGAAACCGCTGTCTGTATCTGTCAAATACCTCGAAAGGGTATAAGAGACCAAGAAAGTTAAGCCGCTGCCCGTGCGCTTCTGGAAACTCACCTGAAGGGCATTATATTTATCCGCCCCCGAAGTGTCGAAGTTGTTGGTCACAAACGGCATTTGCGGATAGGGAAGTTCTGTCACGAAAAGGGGAGCTCCGGCACCCTGTTCCTGGCAGAAATTATTGTAAGGAGTGTAGTACGAAACAGGCGCAGTGTTCCCTCCGCAAGTACCGGCTGGATAAGTGGCTACACCGAACGTACCCTGGCTGGCCATTTGTGCCTGGGCAGCCGCAGAGGTCCAGGGCTGGGCGAGCACACAATCGAGCGTCGAGGTGACGCTCGGACCTTGTGGGCAAACCGATTTCACGAAATTGTAATTAAGTGACTGTTGCGCAGACTCTAAAGTAGCCGGCAAGTGGAGGTCATGCGTGTGCACCCCAGAAACGGAAAGGAACATGTTCCAAGGGAGCTCACGCTGAACACCGATTACAAATTGCTCATCATAAGCTTGGTTGACCTGCCGGGGCAGCTCGTGAACCTGCGCGCCGCCCAGAATAGACGTACCGTTGAAAAAGTCGGGACTGAAACCAACCGCCGGCAGCGGGGGGAGCTGATTTGTATCCCATTGACCAAAGCCGGGAATCTGCGGCGATGGCTGACCAATCGACACAACGCCATTCAGGTTATTTCCGTAGTTAACCGCAACCTTGTTGACGCCATATTCGAAGGACCCCGTATCCAGCCAATACCAGGACACGCCGCCGAGCAACACAGTCTTGGGGTTCAACTGATACGTAAACCCAACGCGGGGGCTGAAATGGTGCCAGTCCATGTTTTGAGTGCTCCAGCCACTGCATGTAGGACACGTCCCCAGTTCCGCCATAGCACCCAGGAGTGGCTTACCGGTTAGAGGATTGATCTCGGCTGAGTTGACCGCGTTGGGATCAAAGTAGGTAAGCTGGTTCGTCGAGAATTGATTCGTGAAGGGAAATGCCAAATCCCAACGCACGCCCCAGTTGACCTTAAGACGCGGCTTTATCTGAACATCATCCTGGAAATACGGCGCCACATAGGTGTTGCGCAGGTTCGTGTTACCCGCACCACCTCTGCCGCCCGAAGTGGCATCGCCGAGCAAGAAGCTCGCGAACCCATTTCCCGTGTTTGCGCCGGGTGCACTAACGCAGCCCGCCGTGCTCCCGCAGAAATCAATTTGTTCGTTAGGATCTGCCGTTATGTCGGAGGTAAAATTCAGTACTCCCGAGCAACCGGGCTGGCCGGTGGAGCCGCCGCATTCGAAGTCATCTTGATGTGTCTTCCGGATATCCACACCGATGTTCATGGTGTGCCTACCCTTTTGCCAGAGCAGATTACCCATCCATGAAAACCCTGTTTTGTGGTTTTTGGTGGAGGACAGGCCGTTTCCGGGCCCCCAGCTTTGTGGCTCCCATCCGCCGCCACCAAAATTAATGCTCGGAAAAGTGAGGGGCTGTGCTAATCCCGAAGGCGGAACGGGGGCGATAGCGCTTGAGAGCAGGTGTGGCGGCAAAAAGTCGTTGCCCTGATAGACATACAGAAAACCACCGGTTATCACCATATGGGAATTGATTGCGTTGGAGTAGGTGATATCCACGCCCCGCCCTAAGATGGTGGTAATGTTTTCGGCACTTAGCGGGCTATTTACCCAATCACCGGTATTCGGTGACGGGTAAAACTGGCGCCAGTAAAGACCGTGGATGGCCTGCTTCGAAGTCAAGTTATGATCAATATTGACGCTGAGGTCTGTTTGAAGATTCAGGGACGTCGTGGCAGGCGTGTAGTTGTTGACTTCCGATGAGGTGTTGCCGGGTGTTGGGAGGGGGAACTGCTTTAGGAGGCCTGCCGACACCTTACTGAAACAACTGGTCGGAATGACGTTCCCCGGAAACTGCTGTCCCGCCGCTGCTTGCGGGGAGGCAAAGCCGGGAATCGCGCAACCGGCGGGGATTAGTGCCGGGTTAGAGGCCCACGAAATAGGGACAAAAATGGGTATGGGCTTGCCGGTACTGGGGTTGACCAAGCCGCTGAAATTACCCGAAAGTTCCGCCTGGGAAGGAAGGGTGACGACGTTGGGTGTGAAGGACTGCCTGTACCTATCGTAGCTAAAGAACCAGAAGGTCTTGTTTCGCCCGTTGTAGAGTTTGGGCAAGTACACTGGTCCGCCGACAGAAAATCCCGCGTCGCTTTGGATATTCGTATTGGGTTGGTCCACCACTCCACGGTTGTTTGGATTTATGTCCAAAAACGCACCGGGTGCTGCAAAAAGCTTATCGTCCCTGTACAAGAAAAAACCATCGCCATGAATCGTGTTGGTCCCGGATTTGGTGTGGTACTGCTCGACGCCCTGCCCCAAACCGTATTGCGCCGAAAACGTACCCGTCAGAATATCCGCGTCTCTTATCGAGTCATAAGGGGGCTGATTCCAAAATGTGTAACCCGCAGTCTCGGAAAAGGCCTCGGGAACACCATTGAACATCACTTCTGTCTGCTGGTCGACGCCTCCGTTAATTCGATGACTGAATCCACTGCCCGTAACGCCGGGCACCAGAAAGATAAATTGGTCAATCTGACGATTACTCCCACTAATCAACTGCGGAAGCTCTTGGGTGAGCGTCTCGTTTATCGTGGTACCGATCTCCGGTTGTTCCGTTTGCAAAGCAACCTCTGGAGCTGTAACCTCAACTGTCTCCGCGACTGTGCCTGGCACCAAAATCGCGTTGGAAGTGGATGTAGCCCCACCCACGACGGCGACATTCCTGTCAATGTAGGTTTTGAACCCGCCTTTTTCAACCTTGACGTTGTAATTGCCCGGGATCAGGTCGGTGACCAGGTAGCTGCCGACGGAGGTAGTAACTGTCGTCTGGGACACGTTCGTATCGACGTTTGTCACCGTTACCGTCGCCTCTGGAATTGCCGCACCGGATTGGTCAGTTACCGTCCCGTTGATTCTGCTAACTGCTTGCGCAGGCACTTCGCGGGGGCAGAGGAGAACAGCCAAGCAAATGGCCAGCCCAGCGACAAAGCCGTGGCGAACTGCCATCCGGCTGCGCACACCACTGCACGACCTCAGAATCGAGTCCATGTTTTTCCTCTCTGTAAGAGCTTCTGTGCTTACACTGCCTGCTTTGGCGAGCGACGCTAATGCGAAAGCACTAGGGCTGTCAAGGGCCCTTCATGTGACCTAAATATTCCCGTCTAAGCGGTTGAGTCCATGCGGCTTACTGGAAAATATTGTCTGAGTTGCAGAATTTGCGTAGCCGGTATTGTGGTTTGCTCGGAGGGTGCTGATCCAAGCCGCGCCGGTGACACGATGTGGGTAGATTACCCCAATAGTCTCGAAAGAAGACATACTAGGGCTGGACAATACCTTTGCCATTGTGCAGCGGTTCGTCCACTTGCAAAACCTGATCGGCGCGCACGGCCTCTAAGACTTGCACAATCCCGCTCGGCCATCGGATCTCCACTCGCTGGGCCACCGCCTCCGCTCCCAGGCCGAAGTGCACCCGCTTATCACTCGAGGACAGATAGCTTCCTGCCGTGGTCACGGTCTGAAGCTGCAGGCCCTTTGAAGTCGTCAATTTCACTTCGGCGCCGATGCCGTCGCGGTTGCTACGATGGCCCACCAGCTTCAAAATCAGCCAGTGATTTTGTGTAAGGGTCTCATTTCGCAGAATATGCGCCGCTCCGTCATTCGTGGTGACCACTGCATCCAGGCGGCCATCATTGTCAATGTCGCCGACCGCCATCCCTCGCCCCACCCACGGCTCCTTGAAAACGCTGCCCGCCGCTGCGGAAATATCCGCAAATTTTCCTCCTGTGTTGCGAATCAAAACGGGCGGCTCACGGTAACGCAAATTAGGAGTGGTCAGCTCCACGTTATCCATATCGTGTCCCTGGACGATCAGCAGATCCTTCCACCCATCGTTGTCGAAATCCAGGAAGCGAAAACCCCACCCGGAGTGAGACCGGGTGATGTCCGCTAGTCCGCTGGTATAGGTCGCGTAGGTGAAGCTGCCATCGCCGTTATTCTTGTATAGGGCGTAGGTCTGGTTGCCGAGGTCGGTGATGAGCAAATCGGGCAGACCGTCATTGTCGTAATCGGCGAAGTCCACGCCCATGCCGGCGTATGTCGCGCCGTCGCCATCGACAGCCACTCCCGCCATCAAGCCCACTTCTTCAAATGTGCCGTCACCCTTGTTGCGATAGAGGAATTCAAACATGGAGTCATTGGCGACGCAAATATCCAGGCGGCCGTCGCGGTCGTAGTCGGCAAACGCGATTCCCAGGCTTTTCCCTGCCTTAGAGAAACCAATTTTCTTAGAGACCTCCGTAAAGTGGCCGTCACCGTCGTTGTGATACACGAGCGGAGTTGCGGGCCGGAAAAGGTTGGGATTGCAATACGACCGGAAGCCTTCTTTGGGCGGGCCGCACCAGACATCGTCAAAATCCCATTCCATGTAGCGCAAGACAATCAAATCGAGCAGCCCGTCATTATCTAAGTCCACCCATGCCGCGCTGGTGGACCATCCGCTGCCCGCAACACCGGCCTTCTCGGTTACATCAGCGAAAGTGCCATTACCATTGTTGTGGTAGAGCTTGTTTCCGCCATAGGCAGTCACATACAAATCCTCGTAGCCATCGTTATCGTAATCTCCGACTGCCACGCCCATGCCGTAGCCTGAACCCTCGAGCCCGGCCTTCTCGGTTACGTCCACAAACGTGCCGTCCGGCTTCTGATGGAAAAGTCGATTCCAATATTGCGGACCGGTCTTCTGCGGAATCGTTCCTTTGGGAGTAGGGTCGCTGAGCGGCGCGCCATTCACAAGAAAGAGATCCAGGCGGCCGTCATTATCGTAGTCGAAGAGCGCAGCCCCGCTGCCCATCGTTTCAATCAAATATTTTTTCGAAGTGTGAGAGGCTAGGTTGCGAAAATCCAAACCCAGCGCTGCAGTGACGTCGGTAAACTTAGCTGCCGTCCTTTCTGGCGCGCCAAAGGATTTGGCCCCGGTCTCTCGGCCGGGCATTTTCGGCGCGGTTTTCGGTTCCAAAATCGGCACGACCGGAACGAACGCCGAGAAAAGAAAGACAAGCGCCGAGCGCCGATCTATCACGTACGGCGCCCGCTCCTGGGCTCCTTGAACAAACCGCCGAGAAACTTTCTGACGCTCGTCGGACCCCCAAAGCGGTAGACCCGCTAGAAAACGCATAGGAAGAAGAACTATAACATCCACTGGGAAACTGAAGCCGAGAAATTCCTGACGCAGCCGGCAGATGAACTCGAAATCGTCATGCCGTCAGAGGATATGGCTCTTTTGTGCGAAAAGACGAAAACTTCTTTCCAGCGAACGCTTATCTTCAGTCCAGAAAATCCAAACAGCGCACCCTTCCGAGCCACGTTCGTTGTGAACGCGATGAAACGGGATTCCTCCCCGGCGCTGTCTTCTCATTTCCAAGGAAGACTGAATCGGGCGTTCCTACAATCTCTCCCAGTGCGAAGGCCTGGCAGCCATCGCATCAGTTTTTTCTTGGGCAAACTCCGTTCTTCTGATAAAATCCGCCGTGTTCCTCGAAATCGCCATCGTAATTTTCGCCATGCTTGCCATGCGCCTCTCGACGCGCGTTCTTGCCCTGCCAGTAAAGCTTGCCAAAAACGGCTGCCTAACTCCCTTTAGAGTCAGCAGTTCCGGAAATACCCGGGCGGATGGGGGCATGGCCTTGGTCCTCGCCGCCCTTGCCGCGATGCCATGGACCGCACCTAAATCGGCCTGCGCAGCCTCGCCTCAGTCAGCCCCCATCAAAACTCTGGACCCCGCGCGGCAGAATCCCGCCCCAGCGTCTGCAAGCGGGCGCAACTCATCCGAACCTCCGTCATCTCTCGATCCGCTTCTTGCCGAAGCCAGATCGCTTGCTGATAAGGGCATGGCCTCAGAAGCTGAGCGCAGGGTTCGCCAATATCTCGCCGTACATGCGGACTCCGCGAATGCTCATTTCCTCCTCGGCTACATCCTGTTTCGCGAAATTCAGGAGCAAGCCACCATCAGCGAAAACGCCTCCCTGAGCGACTCCGCGCCAACGGCCGTAAGCGGCAGCGCATCCCGCCACACTTCTGCGGCGGCCACTCTCGGCGATAAAGGCGCAACCTCGGAAGCCAACGACCGCTACACCAAGACCAAAGCTTCGCTTGCCGAATTCACCGAAGGCGCCAAGTATCACGCGCCCAGCGCCTTTGACCTAAAGATTGTCGCGTTCGATTACGTACTGCTCGACGATTATATGGACGCCGACAAATGGCTCACCAAAATGTTGCAATGGGCACCCGACGATGCGGAAGCCTGGTATTACCTCGGCCGCACGAAATATAACGAGAATCGATTTGAGGAGTCCGTGCACGCGTTTCAGCAATCGCTCAAACTCGATCCCAACAATGTCAAAGCTGAAGACAATCTGGGCCTTGCGTTCGCCGGACTCGGCCGCGTCGACGACGCTGCGGGTGCCTACGAGAACGCTATTGCCTGGCAGAAAAACGCCGCAACTAAAAATCCAGGTCCGTACATTGATATGGGCAGCCTGCTACTAGATCAGAACCGCTCTAGCGAAGCCATTACATATCTGAAGCAGGCCATCGAAATCTCGCCAACGGATTTCAAGCCCCACGAGCTTCTCGGCAAAGCCTACTCGCGACTGAATCAGTTGCCGCAGGCGCAGAACGAACTTGAGCAGGCCATCGCGCTGGCGCCGCAGAGTCCCAATCTTCCTTGCATGCTCGGGCCGCTTTATCACAAGCAGGGTCTTATCGACAAAGCGAAAGTACAAATCGACCGTTGTGCCGCCTTGAGCGGCACGCATTCACTGCCAGAGACTCCCCGCCCATGAGCGACTCATTGATAGCACGACGCTGCGCGGCGATGGGCAAGTCCTTTATGGTTCCGATGGCCTCTCGCGGTATGATCACAAGCGAGATGTTTTTGTTTCGATCAGCCGCAGTCGTCGCCCAGCCGCTAAAAAACTGCAGCCGCGGGTGCTGGCGAGTTTCGATTGCTTTCGCCTTGCTGGCCATCGCATTTTCGCCGAGTCTCCGCGGGCAATCGGGGCCGGATGCCGACGATCCGCGTGTCCAGCAACTCTACTCCGAAGCGAAATCCGCGGAGGCCCAAGGCGACTTCGCCGCCGCCGCCGCCAAGTACGAAGCACTCTTGCAAACCGCGCCTCGTCTTGCTGCCGCCTACAACAATCTCGGCTCTTTGTACTTACGCCTGCGCGAATATCAGAAGGCCGCCGCTACTCTTGAAAAAGGTCTGAAGATTGATCCCAAAATGTCGTCAGCATCCGCGCTGCTCGGCGTTTCGCTCTATGAAATGGGAGACTACGCGGCCGCTCGGCCTCGTTTCGAATCAGCGCTGCGCGCCAATCCCAAAGACGACAACGCCGAGCTTTTTCTCGCCAACGATTTAGTGAAACTCGGCGACTTCAATGCCGCTGCGACTCACCTGCATCAACTTACGTTGCGTCAGCCGCAAAACCAGGAGGTCTGGTATCTGCTCGGCAAGGTGTACATGAAACTTTCCGCGCAGGCCCTTTCGAAACTGAACGAAATCGACGCAGATTCCGTTTGGGTGCACGAAATTTCTGGCGAAGTCATGGAGAGCATGAAAAACTACGACGGCGCGTTGCTCGAGTATAAAAAGGCCGTGGAGCTGGCGCCGCAGCAGGCCGGCACGCACTACCTTCTCGGGAATGCCTACTGGTCTCTCCATATGTGGGAGCCGGCCACCGAGCAGTTCCGCGCCGAACTCGCGAACGATCCGTCAAACTGCAATGGGCAATGGAAAATCGCCAACATGGTGCTCGAACAGCGCCAGGATCCCGCCGAAGCTCTTGCCGGAGTCGACAAGGCGCTGGCAACCTGCCCGCTTCTGACGGAAGCCCGTGTGGACCGCGGCCGCGCTCTGCTCCGGCTGGACCGAAACGCCGAAGCCGTTGCGGAACTCCAACTCGCGGAAAAGGCCGATCCCGGCGAGGCGCAGACACACTTCTTGCTGGCGCAAGCCTTGCGGGGCGCCGGCCGCGCGCAGGAAGCGCAAGCAGAAATGCAACTCTTCAGCAAGTTGGAAGAAAGCGCGCGCGCCAAAAGCGCCGAACGTGCCAAGCAAATCCTTCAGGAAAAAGAGAAATCTCCTTGAGCCCAGCAGCCCTCGATTGCCTCGCGCGCCATCTCTCCTCGTGATGCTAATAACCGTCGTGCTCGGTATTGAATGCACCTGAAGGACATGCTAGGCTTCTGCCACCATAGGGGTGTTCCGGTATGCAGGGCACGGAAAGCTGCCCGCAAAGTCGGCGCTTTGGCGTCTTTGAAGTAGATTTGCGCGCGGCAGAGCTGCGCAAACGCGGTATTCGCATCAAGTTGCAAGAGCAACCCTTCCAGATTCTCTCTCTTTTGCTGGAACATCCTGGGGAAGTCGTAACCCGCGAGGAACTCCGCCAGAAACTTTGGCATGCCCATACCTTCGTCGATTTTGATCGCAGCCTCAACAAAGCCATGACCAAGCTGCGCTCCGCCCTGAGCGATTCCGCGGAGAGCCCACGTTACATCGAAACCATCCCGCGCCACGGGTACAGATTTCTGGCTCCTGTAAACATGCCTCGGGAGGGAGCAGCCGCACTTGGCAGCTCCGTCGGAAACCATACGGACGCACTGTCTCGAGCCGACAGGAAATCAAGCGAACAGCGCGGGCGGGCGCCATCAGCGCTGGAATCCCTAAACCTCGAAACCCCGGCGGGCCGCAAGCGCATTACAGTTCTTTTCGCGGCCGTGGCCGCGGCCAGCATCTCGGTGTTCTTGTACCTGCGGGTTCATCAATCCGTGGTTCTTGGTGGTACTTCGGGGATGGTCAGCCCTCGGCGATCTGTCGCGGTTCTTAGCTTCAAGAATCTATCAGGAGACACTCAGGAAGCATGGCTTTCCACAGCACTCTCCGATTGGCTCACCACGGAGCTCACAGCGGGCGAGCAAGTGCGAGCCATTCCCGCAGAAACTATCGCGCGTATGAAGATGGAACTCTCTCTGCCTGATATGGAAAGCCTGGGACGGGACAGTTTGACGCGAATACGGAAGAATTTGGGAACCGATTACGTAGTCGCGGGTTCCTATGCTGCGCTGGGGGCAAAGTCTGAAGGCCAGATTCGCCTCGACCTCCATCTGCAGGACACGCGAAGCGGCGAAACGGTCGCGGCGATTTCCGAATTGGGGACCGAAGCCCGTCTCCTGGACCTGGTTTCGCGGGCCGGAGAACATCTCCGAGAAAAACTCGGTATCCGTGCGGTGACCCGGGAAGAAGCGGCGGAGGTAGCTATCGCTCTTCCCTCGAACAGCCAAACAACGAAGCTGTTCTCGGAAGGACTCGCAAAGCTGCGGGTTTTCGACACTCTTGCTGCCCGGGATCTGTTGCTGAGAGCTGTAGCTGCCGAACCGGAATATGCGCTTTCCCACGCCGCTCTGGCAAGTGCCTGGGAACAGCTCGGTTATGACGAAAAGGCCCAGGCTGAGGCGAGGAAAGCGTTCGATCTCTCATCCAGTCTTTCGCGAGCGGAGCGATTGCTGGTCGAAGGTCGTTACCGCGAGACCAGCCGGGACTGGGGAAAGGCCATCGAGATTTATCGCGCTTTGTTTGACTTCTTTCCGGATAACCTCGATTACGGGCTGGCTTTGACAAACTCCGAACTCATGTCGA
>Ga0210398_10002113_pt1 | contig 19626 bp, 10 predicted proteins | sample IncBWC4OmetaG_FD_161047 | JGI IMG/M metagenome (GOLD analysis project Ga0210398, IMG submission 161047) | Forest soil microbial communities from Barre Woods Harvard Forest LTER site, Petersham, Massachusetts, United States - Inc-BW-C-4-O | ecosystem: Environmental > Terrestrial > Soil >...
TACCGTGACTTGTAGGGTGGTACACAAGCGAGCATGGTTGATGAAACATCTCTCGATGACGCTCACTGTCCAATACCAAACTTCAACATCTCACAGGGCGAGCCGTCAGACGTACCGGTCGCAGATCGCAGCGCACGGGGCTGGAAACCGACTTCCTGAGCCGGTTAGTCGGGACATGCCGACTAACCAAACTTGCCCCAAGGTAAGTTTGCTCGAAGTGGGCATACCCACACTTTGGTCGGAAACCTAGCCCGACAGGTACAGGTTTTACCTCGATTTGACGCTCGCAGCCCTCGCATGTTGAAAACTTATGGGACGAACGGGCCATTGACCCGCCAGAAATTCGGCGCGAAGCTGATGGGGTTGTGACCTTAGACCTGACTCAAGACGAAGCTATTCTGCTCATCAAGCTACTAAACCACCAGCTATACGAGAAAATAACACCCACCCTGCCCGAATTCCTCCCGCACCCAGAGACGTTGTTGATTGCGAAGTTGCTGTCAAAGCTGCCCCGACCTAAAACCGCCTGAGCGGTCCAACTCGTTACAAGATGTAACACTGTTGCACGTCCGTTGCATCCTGCTTTCGGACTGTGCAAACGGCGTGCATTCCCACGCACCCATGGCACCCGTAAGCTGTTGAAAATACGCGAGATGGTTGGTAGCATGAACCGGTGATTCCCAAGAAAGCAGCGCGGCGGATTGGCCTGTCTCGCGCTCTGTCAAAGCTGGGTTATTGCTCGCGCTCGCAGGCGGCGCAGCTGATTCGCGCGGGACGCGTGCGTCTGAACGAAGTTGTTCGATTCGATCCGGAGACGCCGGTCCATCTGACGCGTGACCGCATCTTAGTGGAGGATCGTCCGATCGAAGCCGGTGAGAAAATTTATCTCATGATGAACAAACCGCACGGCCTGATCACCACAGTCGCGGACGAAAAAGGTCGCGAGACGGTGTACTCGCTTCTCAAGAGATCAGGTTTCGCGGCAAAAGGTGTGGATTCTTTGAGGGGCGCGTCGACACGGGATAGTTCCGCATGGGTCAACCCGGTTTGGGTTGCTCCCGTCGGACGCCTGGACAAAGCGAGTGAAGGCCTGCTCCTGCTGACCAACGATTCAGAATGGGGCGCCCGAGTGGCGGCGCCGGAGACTCACCTGCCGAAGACCTATCACGTGCAGATTGCCCGAGTTGCGGACGAAGCATTGGTTAGTGCGCTGACCGTGGGCGTGAATGTTGCGGGAAATTCCGGCGCGAGTTCTGGCGAGAACTCCGATGAGAAATCCGGCGACGCCGAAACCTTGCGCGCGAGTGAAGCCCGCCTCTTGCGCTCCGGCCAGAAAAACTGCTGGCTCGAGATCATCCTGACCGAAGGCAAGAATCGCCAGATTCGACGCATGCTGCAGGCGCTGGGAATCGATGTGCTCCGGTTGGTACGCATAGCGATCGGCCCGCTGCAGCTGGGGAAACTGGCGAAGGGCGACTATCGCCGGCTGACTACCGATGAAATAAATTCGCTGGATCGCGCCATGCAAGCAAGGACTCCATGAGTGAACTGACTTTCTTCTCTGCGGTCGCCATGGCGGAACGCATCCGCAAAAAAGATATTTCTCCGGTCGAACTCGTCGAGGCTCATCTCGCGAAGATCGAGCGCCTGGATCCGAAGCTGAATGCTTTCGTTCATGTCGACTCCGCACGCGCCCGGCGCGCGGCGCGTGCTGCGGAAACTGCTGTGGCGGATCGAAAAACCTCGGGCGGTGCGCTCGGCCCGCTGCACGGCGTCCCCATCAGCATCAAGAGTTCACTGGAAGTTGCCGGGTTGCGCTGCGAATCGGGAACCCGCCTGCGGTCCGGATTCGTCGCCACGCAAGATGCGCCGATCGTCGCTCGCTTGAAAAATGCCGGCGCAATTGTGCTGGGCGTTACCAACACTCCCGAACTCCTGATGGCGTGGGAAACGGAAAACCTGCTCTACGGCCGCACCAACAGCCCCTGGGATCTCGAGCGCACGCCCGGCGGATCGAGTGGCGGCGAGGCTGCTGCTATCGCCGCAGGAATGTCAGCTGGCGGAGTGGGCAGCGACGGTGGCGGCTCGATTCGCGTGCCCGCGCATTTCAGCGGCATTTGCGGCTTGAAGCCCACGCCCGGACGAATTCCCGCGACCGGGCACTATCCCGCGTCCGGTGGGCCATTTGCGCTGATCGGCGTAGTCGGTCCGATGGCGCGAACCGTCGCCGATCTGAAGCGGTTGTTCGAAGTGATGCAGGGCCCCGACGACGGCGACACCTGCGCCGCTCCCGTACCGCTGCGCTGGCCAAGTCAGGAAGAAGCAAAAAAGCTGAGAGTGGGATATTTTGAAGACGACGGGCGCACGCCGGTCACGCCGGAGACCCGCACAGCCGTGCGCACAGCCGCAGAAGCCCTGCGGCACGAGGGATTCCAGGTCGAGCCGTTCCGTCCCGCAGGCCTTGAAGAAGCGCGCGAGCTGTGGACGAAGTTCTTCGTCGGGTTTGGAGGAATGCTCATCCGTCCGATGTTTCAAGCTAGCGAGGATGATCTAAGCCCGATTCTGAGACAATTTCTAGAAATGTCCGCCGCGGAGCCGCCTCTCACGGCGGAGACACTTCTCGACGACTGGATACGTCGCGACAATCTCCGCGCCGCGTTTCTCGCGCAAATGCGGAACTACCCTATCCTTCTATGTCCGGCCGCCGCCGTTCCGGCGTTTCGCCACGGTGAGCGCAGCTGGAAGATTGAAGGCAAGACGGTGAACTATCTCGACGCCTGGAGCTATACCGAATGGTTCAACCTGCTGGGCAATCCCGCAGCAGTGGTTCCGGTCGGGCGCTCTCCCGAAGGACTGCCCATCGGTGTGCAGATTGTCGGCCGGCCGTGGGAAGAAGAACAAGTGTTGGCAGTCGCCGCCGCGCTGGAGAAAGAATGCGGCGCCTGGAGGCGGCCACCCATCGTCTGAAAGAAGCGTCCGAAACCGGGAAGGGCACGACTTCAGTCGTGCCGATCCAGCTTCATGTGAGTTGCCGGCTTTAGCCGCTGAGGTCCGCTCTGTGGTTAAATCCTTGTGATGACTCCACGAATTTCAGCCGCTCTGGCCGGCGTCGTCTTGGCCGCTTTTGCCTTTTTCCCGCGCCCCTGGCAGGCTCAACCCAAGGCGGCGAATCCCATCGAGGCCGCACGTCAGAATAATCTCGGCTGCGCCTACATGAACCAGCAGCTCTTTGAAAAAGGTCTAAAGGCTTTTCAGCAGGCGGCGGAACTCGATCCCAAGCTGGCGATCGCGCGCTTGAATGAAGCCATCGCTTTTCTGAACCTGCAGAAAGTGGACGAAGCGAAAGCCGCGCTCGAAGCCGGGCTCAAGCAGGATCCGAAAAATCCCAACGCCTGGTACAACCTCGGCATGCTGGCCAAGAACACGGGTGACGCGGCGGCGGCCATCGACGATTTCAAGAGGGTCATCGAGATCGACGCGAGCGACGCCGACACCTGGTATTTTCTGGGAACAGGCTACGTGCAGGCGAAACAGTTTCCGCAGGCCATCGAGGCTTTCCAGCACGCGCTGCAACTCAACCCGCTGCACGCCTCGGCCGTGTTTGGATTGTCGCGTGCCTATCAGCAATCCGGTGACGTCGACCACGCCCGCGAGTACCTGAAGAAATTCCAGTACATCACGCAAAACAAACTCGGCGCCCCCATGAGCCTGGCCTACGGCGAGCAGGGCCAGTACTCGCACGCGGTGGAGTCGCCGTCGGCAGTGTTGAAAGCGCCCGCGCAGATCAAGGTGCAGTTTGTGGATGTAACGAAGGAATCGGGGATCGTGGGCGAGGTTGCGCCATTGCCCAGGAACTTGGGCGGATTTCTGGGACCCGGTGCCTGTTTCCTTGACTACGACAACGATGGACATCCGGACATTTTTCTTCCTGCTGGAGGACCGGAGGGCGGACTCGGTCTTTATCACAATCTAGGGAATGGAAAGTTCGAGGATGTAACACGTAAGGCGGGGCTTGATCCCACGCTTCGTGCGATCGGCTGCACGACTGGCGATTACGACAACGACGGTTTTGTTGACTTGGTTATCGGACTCGACGGGCGCGTCTTGCTGGAGCACAACGAGAAGAACGGCACCTTCAAAAATGCGACAGAGACCGCGGGCATCAACACGAACGGTCTTGTTCTCGGACTTACGTTCGTAGACTACGACCATGATGGCGATTTGGACCTGTATGTCACGCGATTGAGCCAGAACCACGACCTCGAGGTTCCAAACATAGGCTTCACCGTCGACGGCACGACCGCTAACAATGTCATGTGGAGAAATAATGGGGACGGGACGTTCACTGATGTAACTGCGCAAACTGGCTTATCTGGAACAGCTTCCGCCGTCGCTGCCATCGGTTCTGACTACAACAATGATCGCGCGATCGATCTTCTTGTGGCGAGTGGAAAATCACCTACAATTTTTGAAAACCGACGGGAGGGGCAATTCAAACCACAACACCCGTGGTCAGCGGCAGTTCCAAATCTCACGTTCGGAGTGGCGGCACTCGATTTTGATCATGATGGTTGGATCGACCTTGCATTCACGCACTCGAGCGAGCCGGCATTAACTTTGTGGCGCAACAATCATGGAAAGTTTGAGCCGGCGAAACTTCCAGCATTGAATTGGATACATGCGTGGGGCGTCGCCGCCATCGACTACGACAACGATGGCTGGGTCGACCTGGTCGCGGTCGGCGAAACCAAAGAAGGCAAAGGCGAAATTAAACTTTTCCGCAATCTCGGCCCTGACGGATTCAAGGACGTCACTGCCGACGTTGGCCTCGACAAGATTCAACTCAAAGATCCGCGCGCCATCATCACCGGCGACTACGACGGTGACGGCGCCACCGACCTGCTCATCACGCAGAATCATGGGCCTGCGGTGCTGCTGCGCAACCAGGGAGGCAACCAGAATCACTGGCTGCGGCTTTCGCTCAAGGGACTGAACGACAACAAGTCCGCCATCGGCACGAAAGTGGAAGTTTTCTCCGGCGGCAACCGGCAGAAGTTTGAGATCTATGGATCGAACGGATATCTCGGCCAGAACTCCACCGACATCGTGGTCGGCCTGGGCGATGCCAAAGAAGCCGACATCGTGCGCATGCTGTGGCCTACCGGCGTCTTGCAGGACGAGATCAATGTCGCAGGCGACAAGCAGCAGAGCTTCCTCGAGATTGATCGCCGGGGCAGTTCCTGCCCTACGCTTTTTGTCTGGAACGGTGAGCGCTACGAATTCGTGGCCGACATGCTGGGCGCAGGTGTAGTCGGCCACTGGGTCGGGCCGGGACAGCGCGACATTCCACGTCCCGTGGAGTGGATCAAGATCGACCGCGGCATGATTCGCGAGAAGGAAGACCGGAGTCAAAGTCAAAATACTCACTTCTCCCAAAACCAGGGAGAAACGGAGCACCTACAGAAGATTTTGCCAACGACCAACGACCAACAACCAACGACGATTCTCGGCTTCCGTTTCATGGAGCCGCTCGAAGAGGCTGTCTATCTCGATCAGGTGCGCCTGCTGGCCGTTGATCATCCGGCTGATGCCGAAGTTTATCCCAACGAATATTTCGCGTCGAACCCGCCGTATCCCAAGTTCAAAGTAGTCGTCAGCCGTGACGCCCAGCCTCCCGCCGCCGCGTGGGACGAACACGGCCACAACGTTCTTCCCGATCTATTGGCGCATCGTTATTTCGGCGATTTCGCGCTCACGCAATTTCAAGGCTTCGCCAAGCCGCACAGCCTCACGCTCGATCTGGGCGAGGCATACCACGGCGGCCCGCTATGGCTGCTGCTGCACGGCGAAGTGGAATATTTTTCGGCCAACAGCATGTACGCCGCGTCGCAAGCGGGCGTGCAGGCAATTTCTCCTTACGTCGAAGCGCTGGTTGGAGATGCAGATAAGGGGGGCGCAAACGGCAAGTGGCTGCGCGTCATCGACGACATGGGTTTCCCCGCGGGCGGTCCGCGCACCATGACCGCCGATCTCACCGGCAGGCTGCCCCTCGGGACAAAGAAGATTCGCATCACCACGAACCTGCAGGTTTATTGGAACAACATTTTGATCGACCGCACAAAACAGAACGAGCGCGACCAAGCCCAAAGTCCGCGCCTGACGCCTGTTCCCTTAGTCCGAGCCGATCTCAGCTATCACGGCTACCCGCTGAAGATCGAGGGCACGCCCCCCGGCAACGTGCAGTACATCTACGAAAAAGTCAGCGCCACCGGCCCCTACACTCGACCTGCCGGAACCTACACCCGCTACGGCGACGTGCTGCCCTTGCTCACTGCAACCGACGACAAACTTGCCGTATTCGGCTCAGGCGACGAGGTGAGCTTAGACTTCGATCCGTCGAATCTCCCCCCGCTCCCCAAGGGATGGGTCCGCGACTATTTCTTCGCCGCTAACGGTTACGAAAAAGATATGGACTTCTACGCCGCCGAAGGCAACTACGTGGCGCCGCTCCCGTTCCTTAGTATGGGCGAATATCCCTATGCGCCGAGGAAGTCGTTCCCACTCGACGACGGGCATGTGAACTATCTGCTCGAGTACAACACGCGCCACATGTCCGGCAACGAGCAGCGCGGATACTGGTTCGACTACGGCCAGAATTGATTCCCAGCGCCGTAATGCGGAAAGTGGCGGACGTTCGCTATAGAATCGTTTTAATATTGACATATTTGCCCCCGCCGTAATTCAATAGCCGGACCCATGGAAACCTCGGCAGCTTCCTCCTCCGCCCCGCGCTTGCGCCGCACGCTCACGCTTTGGGATCTGATTTTCTACGGCATCGTTCTCATCCAGCCCATCGCGCCCGTGCCGCTTTATGGCGTGGCGCAGAAGCTTTCCGACGGTCATTTCGTCACCATTATTCTGATCGCGCTGTTTGCCATGCTCATCACCGCGGTCAGCTACGGTCGTATGGGCGCTCTGTATCCAACTGCAGGCTCGGCGTATACGTATGTCGGCAAAGGACTCAACCCGCATCTGGGATTTCTCGCGGGCTGGGCGATGATTCTCGACTACCTGCTGCAGCCGCTCATCAATACGGTATGGATTTCTACTGCGCTGCATGAGCGATATGTGCAACAGGTGCCGTTTGTGGTGTGGGCGCTGCTTATCGCGGGCGTCATGACGATTCTGAACCTGATTGGCGTGAAGGCTTCTGCCAACACGAACAAGGTGCTGCTGGCCGTCATGACGGTGGTGGTAGCCGCCTTTATCGTGCTGGCGATCAAGTTTCTGTATGGCGGGCAAGGATGGGCGGGGCTGTTTTCTCTGCAGCCTATTTACGATCCGAAAACATTCGACTGGACGAAGATCAGGACGGCAACTTCGTTTGCGGCTCTCACTTACATCGGATTCGACGGCGTGACCACGCTCGCCGAAGACGTGGAGAATCCGAAGCGCAACGTTCTTCTCGCCGTGGTCCTGACCTGCATTTTCGCCGGAGTCTGCAGCGCGGTCGAGGCGTACCTGGGGGCGCGCGTATGGCCGGATTGGCGCTCCTTTCCGGAGGAGACCACGGCCTTCATGGATATCTGCCGGCGGGTTGGCGGCGTGTTTCTGTTCAACGCCATGGGCGTCATCCTCATTGTGGCGGCCTTCGGCAGCGGGTTGACTGGAACTCTCGGCGCTGCGCGGTTGCTGTTCGGAATGGGGCGCGATGGCGTACTGCCGAAGAAGTTCTTCGGGTATCTCAAGCCCGGCAGCAGCACTCCCACTTACAACATCCTTCTAATCGGTGCGGTGGCCTTTGCAGGAGCCGAGTTGCTCTACCACATTGGCAACGCCTACGAGCACGCGGGCGAGCTGCTCAACTTCGGAGCCTTCCTCGCATTTATCGGCGTCAATTTCGCCTGTTTCTGGCAATTCACAGTACTCGCTCAGAGGAAGGGTGTGAAATGGCGCATCGTTCAGGACGCGGTGCTGCCGCTGATTGGTTTCCTGGTCTGCGGCTATATCTGGTGGAATTTGAATCACCTCGCCAAAACCGTGGGTGGGATCTGGTTCGCGATCGGCATTCTGTATGTCGGATATAAAACCAACTGGTTCCGGTCAGCGCCAGTGATGATTGATTTCAGCGACAACTGATGAAGCTGCGCCATGCTGGGCTCTACAAACATCGTCGCTTTTGTTCCCACCAAAGATTCCGAGAAGGCGCGGGCCTTCTACGAGGGCGTCTTGGGACTTCGTTTCGTCAAGGATGACGGCTTCGCCGTGGTACTCGATGCCAATGGAATCATGATCCGCGTCGCCAAGGTTCCGCAGTTTACGCCCACGCAGTTCACCATTCTGGGATGGCAGGTGAAGGACATCGAGAAGGTCGTGCAGGGGCTACAGAAAAACGGCGTGCGCTGCGAAATCTTCGGTTTCTTCAAGCAGGACGAACTGGGAATATGGACCGCGCCCACGGGAGACAAAGTGGCGTGGTTCAAAGATCCCGACGGAAATATTCTTTCCGTTTCCGAGCACGTGTAAGTCTTGTGTGGCACGGGCACTCTTGCCCGCGAAATCTAACCACGAGCAGGGACGAGGCTCGCTTCTAAGAGAGTCGGATTCAGCCTTGGCCACGGACTGACTCTCACCTTCAGACTTCTTCGGCGGCCTTCGAGCCTCGCGAATGTTGCCGGCGTTTCGCGGGCAACAGTGCCCACGCCACACCAGCGACTACCCAGCCCCTACTCCACGTTCCAGCCGCTGACCTCGACCACGGGCTTGGCCGCGCCCAGTTCGCTGGCTCGGTAAGTTGCTGTGATCTCCCGCTTCTCGCCAGGCAATAGGGAAATATAATTGTCTTCCCAGACCACGGGCAGAACCTCTTCACCCTTCGCGCCTTTTTCCACTTTCAGGCGCACAAAGAATGCCAGACTCTTGCTGGGATTCTCCACCGTCACGTGCGTGATTTCTTCCTGGCCCTTTTTCTCGCTATGTTCGTTGATCTTCAGCTTCACTTTCGGAAGCTGCGACAGCGCGGTGTAGTCGGCGAAGGACTCGGTGGGCGTCATCCACCAGTTCGATTTTTTCCAGTCCAGGGTCTCGACTTTGGCGGAGAGCCAGTAGAAGTTTGAGCCCACCAGTTTGCCTGCCGCGTCCTGAAGCCGCAGGGCTACAAAATACGTCGGAGTCAGCCCCTGAACATCCGGCAACGCGAAAATCTTTTTCGTGCTGTCGGCGGGCGCGTCCAGCGAGTCGACATGCGAAAACGTCTCCGTCATGTCGAGGTTGTAAATCTTGGTGGTTAGCTTCAATGCCTTCACGTCTTCATACTGGCTGCTGACCACCCAGATGGCGTGATCGTCGTAGCCGTACACGGGATGCAGCGCTTCCATGGCGCGCTTGGCGCCGAAATAACCTCCACCCGGACGCAGATAGTAATCGTATAAATGCCAGATCATCGAAGGCCATGCGTTGTTCAGCATCCACTGAATCACGCCGGTCGACTCATATTTGTTGCGGCTGTACGCCTCATACATGGCGCGCACGCCCTCATAAGTTTGCATCTGCGACTTCACGGCGAAATCCTCCACGCTGTTCGATTTGCCGTAGCGATTCGCCAGAGCGTCGCTGAACACTTGAATGGTTTTGAACTCGCCGCCGCCCGCGTGATAATTCCACACATCGTCGATGGGCCAGAGGTGGTCCTTGCCGACCATGGCCTCGATGCTCTCGATAGGCGGAACCGCAGGTCCCATGCTGGTTTCGGTGTTGAAGCCGTAAGCTCCGCCGCACCCGCCCGGGTTGCACTTCTTGCGCCCGCTTTGTCCGTTGGGAATGTCCTCCAGCCAATACGCCGGGGCGACGTATTCATACGGCCCGGTCATCTTCACGCCGCTGTCGCCGGTCACGCTAGTTTCTTTGCCCGTCGCGGAGGAGACCACGGGATTCGGCCACAGCAACTGCTTCTCAATGTCGAGATACATCTGCTCCACATCCGGCGGCGGTGGATTATCGCTGCCGTTCAGCCACATCACCAGGCTGGGATGGCTGCGCAGGCGATAAATCTGGTCGCGCAGCGATTGTTTGGCGATTTCAAAGTCGGCAGGTTTCCAGCGCGGCCAGCGCTCCCAGAAATCGCAGCAGCACCACCCCGCCATCACCAGAAATCCCTTGCGATCCGCGAGGTCAAAGAACTCGGGCGTTTCCAACTTGCCTTCGAGGCGGATGGTATTCAGTCCCATGTCGCCAACGTAACGGAATTCATCTTCAAGGCGCTGGGAGTTTTCGCGGAGCATCATGTCTGTGGTCCAGCCGCCGCCGCGAATCAGGATGTTCTTGCCGTTGATGTGAAACGCGCGGCCACCGACCGAGTTGAAGTCGGAAGTGACTTCGCGAATGCCGAAGCGGCTTTCGGAATGGTCGCTGACTTCTCCGTTCACCACAACCTCAACTGCCAGGGGATACAGATTGGGCTTGCCCATCTGCGTCGGCCACCAAAGCCGCGGATTCGAGAACGAAAGCTGTGAGAACCGCTCGGGAGTGAATGTCACATCCTTGGCTTCGTGCGGTGCGAGTTCCACTTCCTGCTCGAAGCTGATGTTTTCGATCTGGCCCTTGAGCTTGCCTTTCACCGCCTGACCAGTGCCGTTTTTCACTTGCGCGGTAACGGTCAGTTGCGCACGATCGTTCGCGGGCAGGTTCAGCTTTGACACCACCGTGGGATAACGCAGCGCCACCGGGCCGCTGGTGGAGAGGTAAACCTCGCGCCATAAGCCCATGTTCTTATCCGGCGGCGTAGGATTCCAATCGACAAACGTGATGGCAAGGTCGTTCTCGGTAGGAGCCCACACCTGCACCGCCAAGGTGTTGTCGGCGCCGGCATTCACCGCGTCGGTCACGTTGAATTCATAAGTGCGCCACGCGCCCGCGACGTCATTGGAGTTGGCGATCTGCTTGCCGTTCAGCCAGATGGCGGCGCGGTAATTGATGCCCTTAAAATTCAGCCAGACCGTCTTACCCTTGTAAGAAGCAGGCACTGCGAACTGCTTGCGGTACCACCATGAAACTGCATAGGGGCTGTCGGTCTGCATGGGGAGGTTCGAGAAGTTGCCGCCGATGGGATAGGTGACCCCGGCGAATTGCCGTAGATTCGTACCGAAGGACGGATCGGGCAGCGCATGGCTTTTGACCAGCGCCGCGACCACCGTAGTGGGCACGGTCACGTCCTGCCAGCCAGTCGCCGCGAACTGCGGCGTGGAGATGACTTCTCCCTTAGCTTCGACCTTCGACGAAGATTGCAGCGACCAGCCCTCGCGCAGCGGCAGCTTCGCCGCGTCTTGAGCCCTCACTTCTTGCGAAACCGCGGGCTGAATCAGAATGGTTTGAATCAGAAATGAAGCCAGAAGGAATTGGGCGAGAAAAGAGACTGTGATTCCGAGCCGCTTGCCTGTGTTCATGATACTCCCTTGCATTCTTCGTCGCGATCGTCGAACGGATCGTCGAACATGGATCGTCGAACATGGATCGTCGAACATGGATCGTCGAACATGGATCGTCGAACATGGATCGTCGAACATGGTTCGTCGAACACGGATCGTCCGCCGCTGACGTTGCTTCGTGAATGGATTTTGCGGGGCCCGCCGCAAACTGCCCCGCAGAATGGATAACACTTCTATTAATTCGTTTCAATAGGGATGTTTTTGCATGCCGCCGAGGCCAGCTGAATTCTGCCGAAGGTGCACGCCTCTTCCAGACGAATCCAACTACCGCAGTGGCTCGCCCCGCTCCGGTTCCAGTTCGTCTGGTTTATAATAAGCAATTCGGCAGTAACCTCTGGAGTGACAAGAAGATGATTCGATTTCTGCAAACCCCTGGCCCGATTAAGAAGGTAGTTCTCGGCGGGATGCTGATCGTGATCTGCATCGCTATGCTGGTCTACCTGATTCCCAGCGGGAACTCAACCTCAGGGAATCCAAGTATTCAATCGGTCGCCACGGTGGATGGCAGCGACATCACCGCCACCGAAGTGCGAAACACGGCGCGGCAGATGGCGCAACAACAGGCTGCGCGCTATGGCGCACAGGCCTCCGTGATCATGCCGTTCCTCTTGCAGCAGGCCACTCAGCAGGCGGCCGATCAGCTGATCACGCGTCAGGTTCTCCTCAGCCAGGCCCAGCACCTGGGGCTGCGAGTTACCCCCAAAGAAATTCAGGATGAGCTGCAGCATGGCCGCTATGCGGCAACGTTTTTCCCGGGCGGCAACTTCATCGGTGAGACGGAATATGAAGAGAAGCTGACGCGTGCGAATCTAACCCCCGCGCTATTCGAGGATTCCGTGGGGACCGACATCCTCATCGGCAAGCTGCAGGCCATGATCGCCGGCGGAGCCTCGGTCAGCGATGCCGAAGTTCGCAAGGAATTCGCTAAGGAGAACACCAAAGTTAGGTTCGACTACGCGTTGTTGAAGCAGGATGATCTGCGCAAGGGGCTTCATCCCACCGACGCGGAACTGCGGGCCTACTACGAGAGTCACAAGAAGACCTACGCCAACTCGATCCCGGAAAAGCGCAAGATCAAATATGCCGTCCTCGATCTCAATCTGGTACGCGGCACGGTTCAGGTGAGCCGTGAGGATTTGCAGACTTACTATGACCAGCACCGCGACCAGTACCGCGTTCCGGAGCAGATCAAAGTCAGCCACATCTGGATCAAATCGCCGCTTCCCGGAGAGGACGGCAAGGTCGACGAGAAGGCCCTTGCCGTAGCCCAGCACCGCGCCGAAGAACTGCTGAAGCAGCTCAAGGGTGGCGCCAAGTTTGAAGACGTCGCGAAGAAATCTTCCGAAGACCCGGGCAGCGCCAACGTGGGTGGTTCTCTGGGTTGGATCGGAAAAGGCCAGACCACGCCGGAATTTGAAAAGGCTGCATACGCCCTGTCCAAGGGCCAGACCAGCGATGTGGTGAAGAGCAGCGACGGTTTTCACATCATCCGGCTGGACGATAAGCACGAAGCTCATCTGAAGGCGCTCGACGAGGTCAAAGACCAGATCGAGCCCATCCTGAAGCAACAGAAAGCCGCGCAGGCCGCGCAAAAAGAGGCGGATGCACTCTTGACTCAAGCCAAGGCTGTGGGATTGGACGCCGCAGCCGGGGCGGAAAAAATTCCGGTGATCAACTCGGACTTCTTCGCACGCAAAGATATGCTGCCAGGTCTGGGGCCGGCGGCGCAGTTCATGGATGCCGTCTTCACCGCGGCAGAAAAATCTCCGCCGGAGATGGCGCCCGCGTCGCAGGGATTCGCCGTGTTTCAATTGCTGGCCATCAAGCCGCCAGAGACCCCGAGCTTCGAAGAGATTCGCAGCCGAGTTGAAACGGAATTCAAGAATGAACGTTCCAGCGTTCTGCTTTCTCAAAAGACCCAGGAACTTTCCGACCGAGCCAAGGCCGCCCACGATTTGAAACGCGCCGCCAAAGAACTGGGCGCAGAGGTGAAGACCAGCGACTTCGTCCTGCCGGATGGCCAGGTGCCCGATGTGGGCTCGATGAGCGGCCAGGCTGCGGTTGCCTTCAACATGAAGCCCGGAGAAATCAGTGGGGCGATCACTAACGCAAACAACGGTGTGGTGCTGGCGCTACTCGAGGTTCAGACTCCGACTGACGAAGATTACGCCGCCAAGCGCGATGAGATTCGCGATTCGCTCTTGCAGTACAAGCAGCAGCAACTCTTCGGGCTTTTCGTTACTAACTTGAAAGACGAGATGAAGAAGTCCGGCAAGATCAAGGTCAACGAGGAATTGATAAAGACGTTGGCCAAGGGCAACAGTGAAGAGGGAATCTAGGCGAGAAGATTCAAGGCTGCATGTCTTTTCCGCGCGCTTCAGGCATCTTACTGCACCCCACGTCGTTGCCTTCGCGCGGCGGCATTGGTGACTTCGGCCCGGCTGCGTACCGGTTTGCTGACTTTCTTGCTTCGGCTCGCCAGGGCTTCTGGCAGATTCTGCCGCTCGGTCCGCTCGGCTATGGAAACTCGCCCTATTCTTCAACTTCGGCATTCGCCGGAAACCCACTGCTGATCAGCCTGGAACGCCTCGCGCACCACGGCTGGATCGACTCCGCCAAACTGGACTCTCTGGCCGGGGAATCGGGTGCAGTCGAGTATGACCAAGTCTTTGCGGCCAAGATGCCTTTGCTGTTTGAGGCTGCGAAGAATTTTACTGCCTCGGCCGCAGGGCGGGCGCGCGAGCGCTTTAGTCAGTTCCGTGCTGAGAACTCCTGGTGGCTCGACGATTTCGTTCTCTTCGACGCGCTCCGTGAGCTCTACGAGCTGGAAAGCTGGAATCGCTGGCCGCGCGAGCTGGCCCATCGCGAACCTGCCGCTCTCGCAAAAATCCGCAAGGAACTTGCCGGCGAACTTGAGGTCCGCAGCGCTCTTCAGTTCGCATTCTACGAGCAGCTACTGGCCCTGCGGCGCTATTGTGCGGAGCGCGCGATCCGCATTGCCGGCGATGTTGCTATCTTCATGAACTACGACAGCGCCGACGTCTGGACCCACCCCGATCTTTTTCGCTTGGATGAAAATCTGGAACCAGAGGCCGTGGCCGGCGTCCCCCCCGACTTCTTCAGCAAGACCGGACAGCGGTGGGGTAACCCCCTCTACCGCTGGGACGCGATGAAAGCCTCTGGCTACGCCTGGTGGATCCAGCGCTTGCGCTGGGCCACGCGAAACTGTGACTACGTGCGACTCGATCATTTCCGCGGCTTCGACCAGTTCTGGGAGATTCCCGCCGCCGATCCTACCGCCGTAAACGGCCGCTGGGTGGATGGTCCGCGCGACGATTTGTTCCAGAAACTTCGCGAAGCGCTCGGCGGTCTTCCGTTTTTCGTGGAAGATCTCGGCTACATCACTCCCGAAGTTCACGCCCTGCGCGAGAGATTGCAGATTCCCGGCATGGCCGTGCTCCAATTCGGATTCGGCGATGAAGGCGCGCACATGTACCTGCCGCACCGGGCGGCGGCCAAAGTCATCTACACCGGCACGCATGACAACGATACTGTGGTCGGCTGGTGGAACTCCGGCACCTCCGAAGACGAGCGCCGCCACGCGCTCGCTTACGTTGGCCGCTCGGAAGACGGTATTCACTGGGCGTTCATCCGCGCCGCGCAAGGCTCGCCGGCGAACCTGAGCATCGTCCCCCTGCAGGACGTGCTGGGCCTGGGCAGCGAAGCCCGCATGAACACGCCCAGCCTGCACGGCGGCAACTGGAAGTGGCGCTGCCCCGCCGAACTCCCCGCCGAACTCGCAGCCAAGCTGGCTGCGCTCGCGGAAGTAACTGACAGGCTGCCCAAGCCATTTGCGGTGCTCGCAGACGAAGACTTCGCCGCCTGAATCTGTTCCCTGCTTCGCAAATTCTGGATCAGAAATTCCTGCAGCGGCGGTTTTGGCGCGTCGCCACGCGAATCCATTTGCGAATCATTAATATCCTCGAACCACTTTGCTCATTCGCTCACATCGTGTATAGAACCTACAGGAGCTTTTTTCGTGGGCGAATCCATCATCGAGGCCGTTGCAATTGAGAAGTCCTATCCCCAGGCGGATGGCACTCGCATCCAGGTCGTCGGCCATACTGACCTCAGCATCGAGCCGGGGAAAATCGTGGCCCTGCTCGGTCCCTCGGGCTGCGGCAAGTCCACGCTGCTGCGCATTCTCACGGGCCTCGCGCAACCATCCGCGGGTGGCCTTTTCTGGCATGGAAAGCCGCTGGGGGGCGAACTTCCCAACGTCGCCATCGTCTTCCAGAGTTTCGCGCTCTTTCCCTGGCTCACCGTACTCGAGAACGTGGAAGCTCCGCTCGAAGCCCGCGGCGTGCCTGTTGTGGAGCGCCGCAAGCGCGCGCTGCGCACGCTCGACACCGTCGGACTCGACGGCTTCGAGACCGCCTATCCCAAGGAACTTTCTGGCGGCATGAAGCAGCGCGTCGGTTTCGCCCGCGCACTCGTGGTGGAACCTGAAGTTCTATTCATGGACGAGCCCTTCTCTGCGCTCGATGTTCTCACCGCCGAAAATCTCCGCGGCGAACTGCTGGAACTTTGGCTCAACAAAAAGATGCCCACCAGCGCCATCTTCATTGTCACCCATAACATTGAAGAAGCCGTCATGCTCGCCGACCGCATTCTTGTGCTCGGCCGCAATCCCGCGCGTATCCGCTCCGACTTCAACGTGCGCCTCAAGCATCCCCGCGACCGCAAGTCGGCCCGCTTCGTCGAGCTCGTGGACTACATTTACAAAGTCATGACCGAGCCCGATGTCGAGCACACCCCGCCCGACGCCGAAACCACCGCCGAAATCGTTATTCCGCCCCACGGTTTCAAGAAACAGGACGCTCCCATCCGCACCACCAAGTACCAGATGCTTCCGCATGCCCGCGTCGGCGGCATCGCCGGCCTGATCGAGCTGCTCCGCGATCGCGGTGGCCGCGAAGATCTGTTTCGCCTCGCCGAAGAACTGGTCATGGACGTGGAAGACCTGCTCCCCATTCTCGAAGCCTGCGTGCTGCTCGGCTTCGCCTGGCTGAAAGAAGGCGACGTCCAGCTCTCGAAAGCAGGCGAAGCTTTCGCCGACGCCGACATTCAAACCCGCAAAGTCCTGTTTCGCCAGGCCGCGCTCGAACACGTGACCATCCTCAAGCAGATGGACAGCATCCTGAAACGCAAAAGCGACCATGCCATGGCCGACGAGTTTTTCAACGATATTCTCGACGAGCACTTTGCCGAGGAAGAAGTGCAGCGCCAGTTCGAAACCGCCACCAACTGGGGCCGCTACGCGGAGATTTTCGACTACGATCGCACCACCGGACGCCTGACGCAAACCGAGCCGTCCTCGCCCGATCCTCCGCCAGCCCCGGCAGTCGTCGATAACCCCAACTCAACACCTGCACCCAAACCCTGAGCGAGAATCCCTGGGACTCGGACCTGGGGCTGGAAGAGGATCGGAAAACTAGCCATGAAAAAATCGGCCAGCGTTCGCGGATTCTCACCCTATCGCCTCTGGGCGCAACTCCCGCTCCTGCAGGTTTCCTATCTCCCTGATCTGGTGATGTTTGCGGCCGGCATCGCACTTTTTTATGGCGTGGTCACCGTCGGCCGCGATTGGTTTAGCCCGTTCACCCCGGAAGTGGAAATCTCGCGCAGCCTGCTTGCGCTGCCCGCCTATGCCGGCTATTCGCTGCTGCGCATTACCATCGCGTATGTGCTTAGCCTGATTTTCGCGCTGGCTTATGGCTACACCGCTGCCCGCAACGCGCGGGCCGAGCGCTTTATGGTTCCCTTGCTCGACGTGCTCCAGTCCATCCCCGTGCTCAGTTTTCTACCTCCCGTGATGATGGCCATGGTCGCGCTTTTCCCCACCCGCCAGCTCGGCGTGGAGATGGGCGCCATCCTTTTGATCTTCACGGGCCAGGTGTGGAACATGGCCTTCAGCTTCTACGCTTCGCTCAAGAGCATTCCCAACGAGATGCGTGAGGCCGCAAAGATTTACGGCTTCAGCTGGTGGCAACGCTTCATCCAGATGGAGTTGCCTTTCTCCGCCATCGGCCTGGTCTGGAACTCAATGATGTCGGTAGCCGGTGGCTGGTTCGCTTTAATGGTCTGCGAAATGTTCGTGCTCGGCCCCCGCGATTTTCGTTTGCCCGGACTCGGCTCGTACCTGCAAACCGCTGCCAGCGCCGGAGACACGCGCTCCATGCTCTGGGGGGTGCTAACCATGGTTGCAGTGATCGTGCTGCTCGACCAGTTCATCTGGCGTCCGGTCATCGCCTGGGCGGAAAAGTTCAAGATCGAGCAAGTCGAGAACACAGATGCTCCACGCTCCTGGGTGCTCACCTTGATTCAGCATTCGCGGGGTCTGGCTGCGATTCGCAAGAAAACTCTGACCCCGGTGAGCGAAAAGTTGATGCTTCGCTTCGCCGGCCCGCACAGGGTGCGGGAAGGAGAAACACCGAGCCCGTGGACTGTGTGGCTGCTGCGCGTCCTGGCGCTCTCGTTGCTCGTGGCGATCGGCTATGGCGTGGTACGTGTCGTGATGATTCTCACCGGTTTGCAGAAAGCCGAACTACAGGAAGCCGGCATCGGCCTGGGCGCGACTTTTCTGCGCGTGAATCTCGCTCTGGTGTTGGGGGCGTTGTGGACCATCCCTGCCGGCGTGGCGATCGGTCTCAATCCGCGCCTCGCGCGCATCGCCCAGCCGCTCGCGCAGATCGCCGCTTCCATCCCTGCCACGGCGCTGCTGCCGGTCATCCTGCTGCTGCTCATCCGCCTCGGCGGCGGACTCGGCATCGCTTCGATTGTGGTGCTGCTGCTGGGCACGCAGTGGTATGTGCTGTTCAACGTGATCGCCGGGGCCATGGCGCTCCCCACCGATCTCAAGGAATGCTGCGCCGTTTTTCGCCTGCGGGGAATCGAGCGCTGGAAAAAACTGATCCTGCCGGGAATTTTTCCCTACCTTATCACCGGCATGGTCACGGCTTCCGGCGGAGCGTGGAACGCCAGTATCGTCGCCGAATATTTCCACTTCAAAGGCCACATCTACACCACCACCGGCCTCGGCGCCACCATCCAGCAAGCTACCGACAGCGGCAACTTCGATCTCCTGCTCGCTGCCACCATCATGATGGCAGCCACCGTCGTCACCGTGAATCGCCTGGTCTGGCGCAGACTCTACACCTTGGCCGAGACCCGCTTCCGCCTCGAAACCTAGAAAACTCTACCGAGTTGTCATCCTGAGCAGTCGAAGGACCTAATGCCATGTGTCTGCGGCATCGAGCCTTCAAGCGCAAGCCAATCAGCCGCGCTTCCTACCGCGCTTCTTTTGCGCATCGCTCGCCCCGCTCCGCCCCGCCCGCCTGTCCTTTACTGCCGCATCCATCACGGGAAGATTCGTGACGTGTTCCAGCTGCCGTCTCCAGTCCAACTCTTCCACAAATCCGCGAGCGTCGCGCCAGCCCGGTTGCACCTTGACGTAGAGTTCGAGAAACACTTTCGTTTCCAGCATCCGCTCGATCCGCAAACGCGCCGACGTCCCGATCTTCTTCAGCATCCCGCCCCGCTTGCCGATCAGGATCCCCTTCTGTCCTTCGCGTTCGCAATAAATCGTGGCCGCAATCCTCGTGAGCCGCGCACCCTCCTCGAAGTTATCGACGATCACGGTTGTGGCGTAGGGAATCTCTTCTTCCATCTCCACAAGAATTTGCTCGCGGATAATTTCTGCTGCCATAAAGCGCGCCGGCTGGTCAGTAATCTGATCCTCCGGAAAATACGCGGGACCTGCGGGCAGCGCCGCAATCACCTTCTTCAACATCTCATCCAGACCGTTGCGCTTAAGCGCAGAAATCGGAAAGACCTCCGCGAAGTCATACAGCTTGCGGTACTCCTCAATCACAGGCAACAACCGCGCCTTGTCTCGGAGAAGGTCAACTTTGTTCAGGACAAGAAACGCGCGTGCTCCCGTCTGCTTCAACAAGTCCATTGCAAAACCATCGCGGGGATCAAACTTCCGCGTCACATCCATCAATACCAGCACCAGATCGCAGCCCTCCAGTGCTTCGCGAACTTCGACCATCATCTTTCGGCCAAGAGAGCTATCCGGTTT
>Ga0210398_10002114_pt1 | contig 19624 bp, 21 predicted proteins | sample IncBWC4OmetaG_FD_161047 | JGI IMG/M metagenome (GOLD analysis project Ga0210398, IMG submission 161047) | Forest soil microbial communities from Barre Woods Harvard Forest LTER site, Petersham, Massachusetts, United States - Inc-BW-C-4-O | ecosystem: Environmental > Terrestrial > Soil >...
CGACATAATCGATGCCCAGGTCGTCGAGCATGCGGGCGATGACGAGCTTGTCGGCCAGCGTGAAATCGACGCCGTTGGTCTGCGCGCCGTCGCGCAGCGTGGTGTCGAACAGATAAAGGCGTTCCCGCGGCATGATGCATACTCACCACAGATAATAGTTGGACGCCAAAGCCACCGCGATCACGATGGCGATCAGCGCGATCACCACGTGGTGGGTGCGCATGCCGAGAAATGTTGATTGGGGAGCCGATTCTTTGGGTGCCATGGCGCTAACCGCGGTAGAGCCGGTAGACGGTGTAAATCGACATCGCGACCGCAGCGGCGATCACCGCGTATTTCAGGATCAGATAATAGAGCCAGTGGCGCGGAAACGGCGTATCGGAACGTTTCATGGCGCGCTTTCCTTCGCTGCGAGCGATTTGGTCATCGTGGTATTGGCGAGCCACTCGCCGGCACGAAACACGGTGTTGCGGCTCTTGGCGATATAACCGCGCTTCTCGAAAAAGCCGCTCGCAGTATCGCTCGCCTCGACGGCGACTTCCTTGGCGCCGCGGGCGGCGGCGAGTTTCTCCAGCGCATCGCACAGCATGGAGCCGGCGCCCTGCCCGGCCGCCGCCGGATGCACGTAGAGCATGTCGATGCGCGTATTATCGGCGAGCGAAGCGAAGCCGACCGCAGAGCCGGCGAACGTCGCCACCAGCGTCAGCTCGGCGGCAAGTTTTGCGCCGAATGCGTCAAGATCGTCGGCAGTCTCCGCCCACGCCTCCTGCTGCGCTTCGCTGTAATCCTCCGCCGTCAGCTCCTCGATGCTGGCGCGGAAAATCTCCGCGAGCAGCGGTACATCCGCCGGCAGCAGCGGGCGCATCGCGAGGTTTGATTGGGGATGCGCGTTCATGGCCAGTCTTTGACATCCAGTGTTTCGGCAAGCAGCGTAGCGACGCCGTCGATATTCCTCATCACCTCGTTGTTCCAAAATCGCAATACGCGATAGCCGTTTGCCGCGAACCAGCGGTCGCGACGCTGGTCGGATATGGAGTCGGCGTGTTGCCCGCCGTCCACTTCGATGACCAAGCGCCGTTCGAAGCAGACGAAGTCCGCGATGAACCTCCCGATGGGAACCTGACGGCGAAACTTGAATTTCGCAAATCTGCGATCACGCAGCACGAACCACAGTTTGCGTTCCGCAACCGTCATCCGTTTCCGCAACTCCAGCGCCCGCCGCCGCATCTCCGGGTCGATCGACGTCGCGCCGGTGAGACGGCGCCCCTTGCCCTCTCCCCTTGCGGGAGAGGACAGCCGCGAGCGCAGCGAGCGGCAGGCTGAGGGCTGGGGAATCCCGGCGCCCGCAGGGATTCTCAGGCCCTCACCCGCCTCGCTTCGCGAGGCGCCCTCTCCCGCAAGGGGAGAGGGCTTTGGAGCGCGCTTTTCGCTCATCGCGCGATCTCCCAGGTGGTGCCGTCCTTTGAGTCTTTCAGCACGACGCCCATTTTGGCGAGCTCGTCGCGGATGCGGTCTGCCTCTTTGAATTTCTTAGCGTTCCGCGCGGCGTTACGATCAGAAATCAAACGTTCAATTACGCGATCGTCAAGTCTTGTTAGCCCCGCCAAATTCTCTAAGGTCTCCCTCGGACTCGGAGGCAACAGCCCAAGAAAATCCATAGAAGCAGCAAGCATCATTCGAGAACTATGGAAGCCATCTTGCGCGACTGCTTTTCTAAAACTGTGAATGGTTGCGAGCGCAGCGCCTGTATTTAAATCATCAAGGAGAGATTCCGCGATAAGATCGTTGTCGGAGTATTGCCACACCTCACGCGGTTCGGTCTCCACAATCGAGCCAAGCGCGTTCAACCACTCGATATATATATTCTTGCTTTCTGTTAATCCGGTTAGTGTCCAATCTACCGGAAGACGATAATGCCGCTTCAACATATTCAGACGGATAACCTCCCCCGGCCACTCCTTCAGCAACTCATGAATCGTCACAAAATTACCCAACGACTTCGACATCTTATCGCCTTCGACCTGCAAGAAGCCGTTGTGCATCCAGTAATTCGCCATCACCGGCGTATGGAAGGCGCAGCGCGATTGGGCGATTTCGTTTTCGTGGTGCGGAAAGACGAGATCGATGCCGCCGCCGTGAATGTCGAAGGTCTCGCCGAGATGCTTCCATGACATCGCCGAGCATTCGATGTGCCACCCCGGCCGGCCCGGCGTCTTGATGCCGGCGGGCGACGGCCAGGCCGGCTCGCCGGGTTTTGAAGGCTTCCACAACACGAAATCCATGGCGTCGCGTTTGTACGGCGCGACCTCGACGCGGGCGCCGGCGATCATCTCGTCGAGCGGTCGCTTGGACAGCCGCCCGTAATCCGCCATCGACGGCACGCTGAACAGCACGTTGTCTTCGGCGACGTAGGCATTGCCGGACGCGACCAGCCGGTCGATCAGCACGCGCATCTCGGCGATGTGCTCGGTGGCCCGCGGCTCGATCGTCGGCGGCAGGCAGCCCAGCGCGGCAACATCCTCGTGGAACTGCCGGTCGGTTTTTTCGGTGACCTTGCGGATCGCCTCGTTCAGCGGCAGGTCCGGATATTCCTCCGCCGCGCGCGCGTTGATCTTGTCGTCGACGTCGGTGATGTTGCGCACATAGGTGACGTGATCGGCGCCGTAGATGTGGCGGAGCAGGCGGAACAGCACGTCGAACACGATCACCGGCCGCGCATTGCCGATATGGGCGAAATCGTAGACCGTCGGCCCGCACACATACATGCGCACATTGGCCGGATCGAGCGGCGCAAAGACGCGCTTCTCGCGCGTGAGCGTATCGTAGAGTTTCAGGTCCATCGCATCGAATCGCATTATACGCCGGCGACCTGCTGGCCGGGCGTCTGTCGGTCTCGATGATGAGAAAAGACGGCCGCAGCCAGCGTTGTCGCTAGCTCGTAATCTCCCGGCAAATGCCGCAGATGAGGCCGTTCATGGCCGCGACAATGATCGAGGACGCGTTTTGCGTCAAGGCGCCCCCAGCCGGCGCCCGAAACCCGCTCAGTTAACGCAAGCTTAACCCGGCCGTCGCATTGTCGGTGCCGGGACCCGAAATCGCGGGCGTTTTGGCCCGTTTGGGGGGATTTCATGCGTTTCGTGATCGCCGCCGCTGCCCTGGTGCTGTTCGGCACGGCTGCCGCGCAGGCGGAAAAGCGCGTCTTCATCATCGCCAACAATGCCGACGGCTACGGCGTCGACCGCTGCCTCGCCTCGGGCGCGGAATGCGGCACGGCGGTGGCCAATTCGTACTGCAAGTCGCGCGAATTCGCGCAGGCGCTGTCGTTCAGCAAAGTCGACCGCGACGACATCACCGGCGCCATTCCGTCGAGCGGCCCGGGCTCATGCCACGGCGCGACCTGCGACAACTTCGTCGCCATCGTCTGCTCGCGCTAAGCTATCTGACCGACGCAACGATCCCGGATCAGCGGTGCACCGCTACGCGCCGCACCGCATCCGGGAAACGCCCGCGCGCATTCTCACAGTTCCTTGCCGAGCGCGTGGTCGACCGAGAAGCGTCCGCCGCCCTTGATCAGGAACACCAGAGCGACGATGCCGATCAATATCGGATATTCCATCCCGCCCTGGGCCCAGAAAAATCCCTTGGCGGAGGTCGCCCACACCGCATTGAGCATGAAGATCAAGATCGCGGCGGCGGCGAAGCGCGTCAGGAAGCCGAACGCCAGCAAGAGGCCGCCGACGGATTCGGTCAGCGCCACCAAGGCCACCCAGAATACCGCCGGGTGCCAGCCGATCTTATCGAAAATCTCGGTGAACTTTTCGAAGCCCAGGCCGCCGAACCAGCCGAACAGTTTTTGGCAGCCGTGCGGGACCAGGATCAATCCCATGGTCAGCCGCAACAGCGGCAGCGCGATCGGATCGAATGCGGCGTAGATGCCGCTGAACGCGGGAACATACGGACGCGGTGCTGTCATATCAGCCATGGATCATTCCCCCCAATGCGGCGCCGCTCACGACCGGACGCCTTTGCGTTTGCAAGCCTAGCACTGATACCAACACCATACGAGCAGGTGTATTCATCGGCGCCGGTTGGGAGCCCGCCCAAGGTCGTTGCGTGGGCCCATAAGTTCGGCCAATGTTCGCGCCATGGCACGGAGCAACAAAGCCTCGCTGAGAAGCGCCGCGTCCGGCCCGCGGGCGAGCGCAGGCGACGCCGCCGACCAGGCGGCGAGCGAGCCGTCCATCGCCAGCGAGCAGGCGCCGCTAAAGCTCGAAAAATTCCTGCCCTACCAGCTCAACGTGGTGGCGAGCCTGGTTTCGCTGGCGCTGTCGCGGGTCTATGCGCGCCGCTACGGCATCGGCGTTCCGGAATGGCGGGTGCTGGTGACGCTGGGCCAATACGGCGTCATGACCGGTAAGGCCATCGGCGCCCACACCCATATGCACAAGACCAAGGTGTCGCGCGCGGTGGCGTTGATGGAACAGCGCAAGCTTCTGGTGCGGCGCGCCAACCGCGCCGACATGCGCGAATCTTTTCTCTCGCTCACGGCGGCGGGACGGGCGATGTATGAGGAAGTGGCGCCGCACGCGCTCGACTTCGCCGGCAGACTCACCGAGATCCTCACGCCCGCCGACCGCGAAGCGTTCAATCGCGCGCTCAAGCAGCTCACCGAGCGGTCGGCGGAACTGGTCGCCGAGTCGGTGAATGAGACCGACGCCATGGACCGCCAAGATCTTAACCACCAAGATTTTGACCACGACGAATAGGAGGCCCCGTGAAACTTTATTCCTACTTCCGCTCGTCGGCGGCGTATCGCGTGCGCATCGCGCTCAATCTCAAGGGCATCGCTTACGAGACCGTGTCGGTCCACCTGGTCAAGGACGGCGGCCACAACAAGCGGCCGGAATTTCGCGCCGTCAATCCGCAAATGCGCGTGCCGGTGCTGGTCACGGCGGGCGGCGAGCATTTGCTGCAGTCGCTCGCCATCATCGAATATCTCGACGAGACGCAGCCCGAGCCGCCGCTGTTGCCCAAGGACCCGATCGCGCGCGCCAAGGTTCGCGCGCTCGCCGACCTGATCGCCTGTGACATCCACCCGCTCAACAATACCAGCCCGCTGCGCTACCTGAAGAACGAGCTGCATCAGGAGCAGAGCGCGATCGACGCCTGGTACCATCATTGGATCATTGCCGGCTTCGAGGCGCTCGAAGCGCTGCTCGGGCCCGGGCCTTACGCTTACGGCAAGCAAGTGACGATCGCCGACGTCTGCCTGGTGCCGCAGGTCAACAACGCGCGGCGGCTGAAGGTCCCGCTGGACAAGTTTCCCAAGATCGTCGCCGTCGACGCCGCCTGCCTGGCGCTGCCCGCTTTCGACCGGGCGCGGCCGGAGAACCAGCCGGACGCGGAATAATCAAATAGCCCTCCCCCCACCCGGGCCGCGCTTGCGCGCGCCCGAGTGCAAGCTTGTGGGGGAGGGTTGGGTGGGGGGGTCGGGAGGTCATGCGCCTTCGTCGACCTCTGCGTGCGACCTCTCGACCCCCACCCCTACCCCTCCCCACACGGGGGAGGGGAAAGGTGTAATCCACACTTTAGTCACCATTGCGGGGCTTGATCCGGCCCACTAAGGGGGCGGGTGACGGGGTCCATGATCATCAGATTGCTGCGCGGTCTTGGCCAAACGACGCTGGGTGTGGTGGCGCTTGCCGCTTCCGCGGCCGCCCAGGGCGCGCCCAACCAGCCGGCGTCGAACCCGGCCTGCGTGCGGCTGGAAAGCCAGCTCGCCGCCATCAACGCGGGCTCGACCGATCCAACCCGCGCCGACCAGGTCAAGCGCGCCGAAGACGCCGTCGCCAAGCAACAGGCCGACCTCGACCGCACCCTGGCGCAGGCGCACAAGCAGGGCTGCGAGGGCCAAGGGTTTCTGTCGCTGTTCTCGAGCCTGGTGCCGCAATGCGGCCCGATCAACTCGAAGATTCAGCAGATGCGCGGCGACCTCGACCGCGCCACCACCGATCTCGAGCAGCTCAAGAGCGGCACCGGCAGCCAGGACAGCCAGCGCCGCGCGCTGATCGGCCAACTGGCGCAGAACAATTGCGGCGCGCAATATACCACCGCCGCCAACGAGGCCGGACCCACGGGCTTCTTCGACAGGCTGTTCGGTGGCGGGGGTGCCGGCTCCGGCGGCGGCACCCTTCTCAATCCCGGCGGCGACGGCGCGCCGGCCGGGACTTTCCACACGGTCTGCGTGCGCACCTGCGACGGCTACTATTTCCCGATCTCATACTCGACGGTGCCGAGCCGCTTCGCCGACGACGAGCGTTCGTGCCAGCGGCTGTGCCCCGCGGCCGAAGTCGCGCTCTACAGCTTCCACAATCCGGGCGAGGCCATGGAGCAGGCGGTATCGGCGAGCGGCCAGCTTTATACGGCGCTGCCGAACGCCTTCCACTATCGCAAGGAATTCACGGCGGCCTGCTCGTGCCGCAAGCCCGGCCAGAGCTGGGGCGAAGCGCTCAAGGACGCCGACGATTCCACGACGCTGCAAGGCGGCGATATCGTCGTCACCGACCAGACCGCAAAGACATTGTCGCAAGCGCCGCAGCCCAAGCCGGTCAAAGGCGCGCCGGTTCCGTCCGCGGCGGCTCAACCGGCCGCAGGCGCAGCGACACCTGTAACAACACCCGCGCCGACGCCGGCATCCGCGCAGCCGGCAAGCAACACCGATCCTGCGAAGAAACCCGTCCGCACAGTCGGACCGCCGTTCGTGTCGCGCTAGCTGTGCCGTCATTCCGGGGCGACCCGCAGGGTCGAGCCCGGAATCCATAATCCCCAAAAACGCAGAACCGTCTCGGAGTTATGTCTTCGAGGTTGGTGGCTATGGATTCCGGGCTCGCGGCCTGATGGCCGCGCCCCGGAATGACGTTTAGAAATCCGCCGCGCCCGCTTTGGCTATTGCCGCGCTCTTGACCAGGGTGCGGTCGGGCTCAGGCAATGTCTGACCTGAATCTTGAAACCGGTTGACGATCGGATAGCGGCGGTCGCGGCCGAAATTCTTCAGCGTTACCTTCACGCCCGGCGCCGCCTGGCGGCGCTTATATTCCGCCAAGTAGAGCATGCGCTCCACCTTCATCACGGTGTCGCGGTCGAAACCGGCGGCGACGATGGTTGCGGTCGGTTCCTCGCGCTCGACGAGACGCTCGAGAATCTGATCGAGGATGTCGTAGGGCGGCAGCGTATCCTGATCGGTCTGGTTCTCGCGCAATTCCGCGCTCGGCGCCCGCGTGACGACGTTCTCCGGGATGACCGCCCCGTCCGGGCCGAGGGCGCCGTCCGGTTTCCAGCGGTTGCGCAGCCGCGCCAGGCGAAACACTTCCGTCTTGTAGAGGTCCTTGATCGGATTGAAGCCGCCGTTCATGTCGCCATAGAGCGTGGCGTAGCCGACCGACATTTCCGACTTGTTGCCGGTGGTCACCACCATGGCGCCGAACTTGTTGGAGATCGCCATCAGGATGGTGCCGCGCGCGCGAGCCTGCAAATTCTCCTCGGTGACGTCGCGCGGCGCGCCGGCGAATACGCCGGCGAGCGCCGTCTCGAGGCCCTGCACCGCGCTCTCGATCGGCACGATGGCGTAATTCACGCCCAGGGTTTTGGCGATCGCCGCGGCATCGGTGAGCGAATCTTTGGATGTGTAGCGATACGGCAGCATCACGCAGCGCACGCGGGCCGCGCCCAACGCGTCGGTCGCCATCGCCGCGCACAGCGCTGAATCGATGCCGCCCGAGAGGCCGAGCACGACGCCCTTGAAGCGGTTCTTGTCGACGTAGTCGCGCAGCCCCAGCACGCAGGCGGTGTAATCGGCCTGCTCGGGATCCTCGGCCGGCGTGATCGGCCCTTGCGTGCAGCGCCAGGTCCCGCCGGTGCGCGACCATTGCGTCGTCACCACGGTCTCACGAAACGCCGGCAGTTGAAACGCGATCGAGCGGTCGGCGTTGAGCGCGAACGAAGCGCCGTCGAACACCAGCTCATCCTGGCCGCCGACCTGGTTGATGTAGACCAGCGGCAGGCCCGACTCGGTGACGCGGGCGACTGCGACATTGAGGCGGACGTCGCTCTTGTTGTGCCAGTACGGCGAGCCGTTCGGCACGACGAGAATTTCGCCGCCGCTTTCGGCCAAGGTCTCGACCACGTTCTCGTAGTCGCCCCAATCGGTCCAGGTATCCTCGCAGACCGGCAGGCCGAGCCGCACGCCGCGGAAGTTGACGGGGCCCGGCACCGGCCCCGGCGCGAACACGCGCTTCTCGTCGAATACGCCGTAGTTCGGCAGGTTGACCTTGAAGCGGACGGTCTCGATGCGGCCGCCGGCGAGCAGCGCATAGGCATTGTGGAGCTTGCCGTCCTCGACCCAGGGCGTGCCGATGAGCACCGCCGGGCCGCCGTCGCCGGTCTCGCGCGCCAAGCTCTCGACGGCGGCGCGGCAAGCGGCCTGGAATGCCGGCTTGAGCACCAAGTCTTCGGGCGGGTAGCCGGCGATGAACAGCTCGGAAAACGCGACGACGTCGGCTTTGTCTTTGGCGGCGACCACGCGCGCGGCGCGGGCGCGCTCCAAATTGCCCGACACGTCGCCCACAATCGGGTTGAGCTGCGCGACGGCAATGGCAAGACGATCGGCGGGGCGCTCAGTCATGCTTCAGGTCTAGCGCCGGAGCGTTGGTCGCGGCAACCCTGTTATGTTTCCCAGGCGCAGCGCAGCATGAAGCGAAGCGTAATGATGCGCTGCAGACCCGGGATCGTTTCAAACGCTGAGTCTGCGACGATCCCGGATCAGCGGTGCACCGCTTCGCGCTGCACCGCGTCCGGGAAACGAATGTCAAAGCCCCGCCACCGCCGGCAGCGGCTTGGCCTTGCCTTGACGCTCGGACTTGAGGAGATCGGCGAGCAGGAAGGCGAGATCGAGCGACTGCTCGGCATTGAGGCGGGGATCGCAGACCGTGTGGTAGCGGTCGTTCAAATCCTCGTCGCTGATGGCCCGCGCGCCGCCGGTGCATTCGGTGACGTTCTGTCCGGTCATTTCCAGATGCACGCCGCCCGCAATGGTGCCTTCGGCGGCATGAACTTGAAAAAACGTTCGCGTTTCTTTGAGGATCTGGTCGAACGGCCGGGTCTTGTAGCCGGTGACCGAGGTGATGGTGTTGCCGTGCATCGGATCGCACGACCACACCACGTTGCGGCCCTCGCGCTTCACCGCGCGCACCAAAGGCGGCAACAGATCGGCGGATTTGTCGGCGCCGACGCGGCAGATCAAGGTCAGTCGGCCGGGCTCGTTGTCCGGATCGAGGATGTCCATGATGCGCAACAGCTCGTCCGGCTTCTGTGACGGCCCGGTCTTCAGGCCGAGCGGATTCTTGATGCCGCGGCAATATTCGACATGGGCGTGATCGGCCTGGCGGGTGCGGTCGCCGATCCAAACCATGTGACCAGACGTGCAGTACCAGTCGCCGGTCGTCGAATCGACGCGCGTAAAAGCCTGCTCGTAGCCGAGCAGCAGCGCCTCGTGACTGGTGAAAAAATCCGTCGTGCGCATTTCCGGATGCACTTCGGGATCGATGCCGCAGGCGCGCATGAAATTGAGCGCCTCGGTGAGATGGCCGGCGAGCTCCTGATAGCGCTTCGATTGCGGTGAGTCCTTGACGAAACTCAGCATCCATTGATGCGCATTCGACAGGTTGGCATAGCCGCCGGTGGCGAAGGCGCGCAGCAGATTGAGCGTCGCCGCCGATTGCCGATAGGCCTCCAGCTGCCGGCGCGGATCCGGCGTGCGCGCCTCGGGCGTAAAGTCGGTGCCGTTGATGATGTCGCCGCGATAGACCGGCAGCTCGACGCCATTACGCTTTTCCGTGGGCGAGGTGCGCGGCTTGGCGAATTGGCCGGCAATACGGCCAACCTTCACCACCGGCGAGGCCGCCGCGTAGGTCAGCACCACCGCCATCTGCAAGAACAGCCGGAAGAAATCGCGGATGTTGTTGGCGCCGTGCTCGGCAAAACTTTCCGCGCAATCGCCGCCCTGCAGCAAGAACATGTCGCCGGCCGCGACCTGCGCCAGCGCCTTTTTCAGGTTGCGCGCCTCGCCGGCAAAAACCAGCGGCGGATACGTCGCCAACTGCGCCTCGACGTCGCCGAGCGCCTTTTGGTCCGGATAATCCGGCATCTGCAATCGCGGTTTTGAGCGCCAGGAGTCCGGGCTCCACTTCGCCATGTTCAAACGCGTGGACATCACACTATCTCCATGTCCCGTCACGCCGACGGTCAACAGACCCGGTGACAGTCAACAAATTTGCGGTGTTATACACGGCGCCGTGGGCCAGCGACACCCCGCCGATTTCGCCCGTAAAATCAGCCTATTCGGCGGCTTGCCGGGCGTAGGTCGCGCTTCTGGTCCGCATCGTGACCAGCTCTTCGGCAATGGTCGGATGCAGCGCCATGGTGGCGTCGAAATCGGCCTTGGTGGCCCGCATTTTCACGGCGACGGCGGCGAGCTGCACCATCTCGGCGGCGCCCTCGCCGACAATGTGACAGCCGACCACCCGGTCGGTCTCTCCGTCGACGATCAATTTCAGCAGCACCGTGGTATCGCGGCCCGACAGCGTCGCCTTGAGCGGCCGGAACATCGCCTTGTAGACATCGGTTTGCGCGAGCTGTGCCCGCGCCTGGGCCTCGGTCAGGCCGACGGCGCCGACCTCGGGCTCGGAGAACACCGCGGTCGGCACATTGGCGTGATCGACGATGGTGCGTTTGCCGCCGAACACGGTATCGGCGAAGGCATGACCTTCGCGGATCGCGACCGGCGTCAGGTTGATCCGGTTGGTCACATCGCCGACGGCGTAAATGTGTTGCGTCGTGGTGCGCGAATATTCGTCGACGGCGATGCCGCCGTTTTTCGCGATCTCGACGCCGGCTTCTTGCAGTCCGAGCTTGGCGACGTTCGGCACACGGCCGGTGGCGAACATCACCTTGTCGGCGGGAATGTGATTGCCGCTGGAGAGCTGTACCGAATAATGCGTGCCGCCCTGCTCGATCGCCGTGATGGTGCGTCCGGTGACCACCCGGATGCCGTGCTTCTCCATGTCCATGCGCAGGTGTTGGCGCACATCGTCGTCAAAACCGCGCAAGATGTTTTCACCGCGATAGACCAGCGTTACCTGGGAGCCGAGGCCGGCAAAAATGCCGGCGAATTCGACCGCGATATAGCCGCCGCCCTGGATCACCACGCGGCGCGGCAATTCCGGCAGATGGAACGCCTCGTTGGACGATATCGCGTGTTCGATGCCGGGAATCTTGTCGCCAAAGCTCGGCGTGCCACCGGTCGAGATCAAGACATGCGCCGCCCTGACGCGATCGCCGTTCGCCACTTGCACGGTGTGGGCATCGGCCAGCGTGGCGCGGTTCTTGACGACTTTGACGCCGGATTTTTCCAGGAGCGAGCCATAGGCCGCCTCCAGCCGCCCGATCTCCTTGTCCTTGTTGGCGATCAGCGTTTTCCAGTCGAACGTGGCGTGCGGCACGGTCCAGCCGAAGCCCGCGGCATCCTCGAATTCGCCGTGGAAGCGCGCGGCATAGACCAGAAGCTTCTTCGGCACGCAGCCGCGGATCACGCAGGTGCCGCCGAGGCGATATTCCTCCGCCAGCATGACGCGGGCGCCGTGCTGCGCGGCAATGCGCGCGGCGCGCACGCCGCCCGAGCCGCCGCCGATGACGAACAGATCGACGTCGAAATCCGACATGCTACATATCGTGTCCGCGCTTCTTCATTTCGGCGCGTAACTTGCTCATGACTTCGATGGAAAGATCGTCGCCCCAGCTGCCGGCATAGGCCATGCTTTCGTCGAGCGCCCTCGGCTCGTCGAGCAGCATTTTCTGACCGACCGGCGACTGGTAGAAGGCCAGGATCTGCTTGAGTTCCGCCTCGGAGAAATGGCCCGCGTAAAACCGCGCGGTCGCGTCCACGATCTCTTGCCCGCGCGGCGCGTAGTCCTTCTCGATTTGGGCGGAGATCTCGTTGATATCCTTGCCCCACATCATGTTGGTCTGCAGGACCGAATCTGTGGTCTTCTTGATCACGCCGTGGACCAGCGGGGCGAACATGGCTTTCACGCCCTTGATCTCAACGATCTGCTTGGCGAGCGCAAACTGAGCCGGCGAAACTTGCGGCGGCTGGGCCACCCCTTGGGACTTCGCCGTCCCGGCCAAACCGAGCGCGGCAAACGCGACCAGCGCCGCCATCATGACGTGACGCAGTGTAAGACGGGCAATCATAGGCGCACTCCCTCCGTGCTTTGAAGATTAGGGCCGCTCGATGAGGCGCGCCCCGTCTGGACCGGCGATAATAGCAGCCCGTGCCAGGCCGATGAACAAGCCGTGTTCCATGACCCCCGGGACCGCAGATAGCCGCGCCGCCAGGGTTTGGGGGTCGGGGATGCGCTGCAATTGGGCGTCTAGCAGCCAGTGCCCGCCATCCGTGACGAAAGCATGGCCGTTTGGCGCCTTACGCAGAAGCGCCGCCCCCGGGCAGCCGGCCGCGGCGGTCGCATCCTCGACCGCACGCCGGGTCGCTGACGCGCCGAACGGCGCGATCTCGACCGGCAACGGGAAGCGGCCGAGCATCGAAACCCATTTCGAGTCGTCGGCGATCACCAGCATCCTGGCGGACGCCGCGGCGACGATCTTTTCGCGCAACAGCGCGCCGCCGCCGCCCTTGATCAGGGTCAAATCCGGCGCGATCTCGTCAGCGCCGTCGATGGTCAGATCGAGCTGCGGCGTCTCGTCGAGCGTGGTCAGCGTGATGCCGAGCCGCTCGGCCTGGGCGCGGGTCGCTTCCGAAGTGGGGACGGCGATCACGTCGAGGCCGCCGCGCACGCGCTCGGCCAGGAGCTCGACAAAGTGCTTGGCGGTCGAGCCAGTGCCGAGACCAAGCCGCATGCCCGGCCGCACGAATTCGATGGCGCGGGCGGCGGCGGCACGCTTTTGAGCGTCGATATCCATGAAGTGGCAGGCCTCCCGGCCGCGGCAAAAAAACGCCATCCAGCGTGCCGGTATCTAGCCGCGTTCGCCGGCCGATCCTAGAGCCTTGATCCTCAAGCCTTGCGCAGCGGCCGCTTGCCCGTTAGGCGAAGCGCCATGCTCACCATCGTCTTCGATCTCGACGGCACGCTGATCGACACCGCGCCGGATCTCATCGACACGCTCAACCTGATCCTGGCTCGCGAAGGCCTCCCCGCCATGCCGTTCGCGGCGGCTCGCCGGCTGATCGGCGGCGGCTCGCGCGGCATGCTCGAGCGGGCGCTCATCGAAGACGGGCGCCCCCCTTCCAAGGCGGAAATGGACCGACTATTCGCCGCCTATATCGCGCACTATTCCGAACACATCGCCGACCAGTCGCGGCCGTTCCCGCAGCTCGAGGCGACGCTCGACCGGCTGGCTGCGGAGGGACACCGTCTCGCGGTGTGCACCAACAAGCTGGAATGGCTGTCGCGGCTCCTGTTGACGAAGCTGAAGCTGACGCCCTACTTCGCCGCGATCTGCGGCCAGGACACGTTCGGCGTGATGAAGCCGCATCCGGAAATTTTGTGGAAGACCATCCTGCGCGCCGGCGGCGAGACGGCGGACGCGATCATGATCGGCGATTCCGGCACCGACGTGCGCACCGCCCGCGCCGCGCAAGTGCCGGTGATCGCGGTCGACTTCGGCTACAGCGAAGTTCCGATCGCAACCTTGCAGCCGGACCGCATCATCAGTTCGTATGGCGAACTGCCGACAGCTATTGCGGGTGTCGTGGCGGAACGGCCGTAGCGAGCGAGCCGACGCCGATTAACCTTAACGGAACTCGGCCTGGCCGCGGCCATGATGCTGCCGCCAGTGGTCTGTTCCTAAATATCTCAAATCCTTTGTTTTATGGGCCCGATGCAGCAAACGGCAACTGGTGGAACCGGCGTGACCGCGTCACAACACTGCGCCCGCGAGTGTTTCCGCCTGCGGCAATTGGTCTTTACCAAAACGGCCGAGCGGCCTAGGTTCGCATGAGGACGGGTGTGTTCATGTTGCGCGTACGCCTTATCGTCACAGCGAGCCTTGTCGCTTTGGCCACCGCATTGGCCGGATGCTCGAGTTCGTCATTGTCGATGCCCGACTGGATGTCGTTCCACTCGGCACCGCCGCCGCCGGCCGCCTTGCAGTTCGAGTCCGATCCGCCGGGCGCCGACGTGCGCACGGCGCAAGGTCAGACTTGCCTGACGCCCTGCTCGCTCACGGTGCCGCCGGAAAACCAATCGGTGTCGTTCGCCAAGAACGGCTTCCTGCCGCAGACCGTGCAAGTCACGGTGCGGATGCCGGAACACGGTATGTTCGATAACCCGCCACCGGATATTCAACCCAATCCGGTCGCCGTGGTGCTGCAGCCGGCCCCGCCGCCGCACCGGATGGCGCCCAGGCCGAGGCCGCATCACACCGCCGCGCGGGCCAGCGCGCCGCCGCCGCCCCCGCCGCCCTCCGGTGGGTCGCCGTTCCCGCCGCCGCCACCCGCGCAGCGCTAGCGAGTGCGCCGATTGGGGCAGCCGCTCCGGGGCAAGATGTCCTGGACCGTCAGGGCTTTATCCGGCACAATTACTGATTATCTAAAGCGCGAAGAACATTGGGTTTTGGAGCATGATCCCGAAAAGTGGATACCGGTTTTCGGATAAGATCATGCTCAAAGGAAAAATCGAGATCCTGATCCGATTCCATTGAAGCGGATCAGGGGCGTAGGGAAGCGCTGCGGCAGCGCGGGCCGATGGGCCGCGTGGAAGCAACTTGCATGACGATGAACGGTACACAGACGCGGAAATTCGATGGTGCCGCCGGAGGGCCGGCGCTGGTCGATCCGTTCGGCCGCGACATCTCCTATTTGCGGGTCTCGGTCACCGACCGCTGCGACTTCCGCTGCGTCTACTGCATGTCCGAGAACATGGCCTTCCTGCCCAAGGCCGACGTTTTGACGCTGGAAGAGCTCGACCGGCTGTGCTCCGCCTTCATCGCGCGCGGCGTCCGCAAGCTTCGCCTCACCGGCGGCGAGCCGCTGGTCCGGCGCGGCATCATGACCCTGGTCAACTCCCTGTCGCGGCACCTGCACACCGGCGCTCTCGACGAACTGACGCTGACCACCAACGGCTCGCAACTCGCCAAATATGCTGATGAGATCAAGGCTGCCGGCGTGCGGCGCCTCAACGTTTCGCTCGACACGCTCGACGCCGAGAAATTCCGCGCCATCACGCGCTGGGGTTCGTTGGACCAGGTGCTGGCCGGTATCGACGCGGCCCTGGCCGCGGGCCTGAGAATCAAGATCAACGCGGTCGCGCTCAAAGGCGTCAACGACGACGAATTCCCAAACCTGATCGAATGGGCGCACGGCCGCGGCATGGATTTGACGTTGATCGAAGTCATGCCGCTCGGCGAGATCGGCGCAGGCCGGCTCGAGCAATATCTGCCGCTCTCGATCGCGCGCGCGCGGCTCTCCGAGCGCTTTTCGCTTCACGACATCGACCATCGCACCGGCGGGCCAGCGCGCTATGTCCGCGTCGCCGAGACCGGCGGGCTCTTGGGCTTCATCACGCCGATGACGCACAATTTCTGCGAATCGTGCAATCGCGTGCGCGTCACCTGCACCGGCACGCTCTATATGTGCCTCGGCCAGGAGGACGCCGCCGATCTGCGCAAGCCGCTACGCGCCTCCGAGAGCGACGATCTATTGTTTGCCGCCATGGATGAGGCGATTTCGCGCAAGCCCAAGGGCCACGACTTCGTCATCGACCGCCGGCACCGGCGGCCGGCATTGGCGCGTCACATGAGCGTGACCGGCGGCTGAGCTTTTGCCGCCATTGCGCCAGCCGCTTACTGGGCTGTTTACTGGGCCGTCTTTTTGGCGATGTACGGGGTCAAATGGGCGAGCAGGTCCGCTTCGGCGACCGGCTTTTCCAGGAAGGTCGCGCCCTCGACCGACGGCACCGGGCCAAATCCGAACGATCCGGACAGCACGATCACGGGCACCCCCTGCTGGCGCAGCCGCGTGATCAGGCCCGAAGACTCTTCGCCGCCGCGCAAATGGAAGTCGACCAGAGCGACATCGGGCCGGTGGGCGGCGAACAGGCTCTCGGCCTCCGCCGTGTTCGCTGCCGGACCGTCCACGCGCGCTCCGCATAGCTCAAGGAGCATCTTCACCGCGTGGCCGACATCGCGCGAGTCTTCGACCAATAGGATATCGAGCCCCTTCAGCTCGTCGGCTGATCCGGCGCCCGGGTCCTGATGATCGATCGTCGCACCCATCGGTAGAGTCCGTCGCAACGGGATTTCCCACCTGCACTTGATTACTAATGGCGAAATTCGGGCAAGCAAGCAAAGACACATAACGCCACAACGATTCTGGCAGGGTGTGACTTTTCTGCATCAAACAGGCGCTGGGGTCGGCATAGCCCGGCCTATCGCCCAGATTTCAGTGTTGCTCCAGGCCAAGACGACTGGAATTGGCGCTTACGCAGCGCCGCAGCGGCTGGTAGGCCCGCTCGGCGGCGGCATAAATGCCGAGCCCTTCAGCCAGCGCCCGCCCGGCGGCGTCATGGGCGGCGGAGAAAGCAACGATTTTTTCAGAAATCATCCGATCGGCTTCGACCGCCGCATTCGGCGCCGCGCTGGCAAACAGCATGAGCCGCGCCGAGATCACGCCTTGCGCCTCGCACGTGAAGCGAACAGCCTCGATCCAATTGGCCCAGAAATCGACCATGGCGGTCTCCGATCGGTGCATCCGAAGTCCGGGAAGCCCGGGAATTTGCTCGGAGCGCGATCGGAAGAGGATGAGGCAAATTTTCTAAAATTGCCGCGCGGCGTTGGCTAAAATTGTCTCGATATGGGGCAGCGGCTCGTGGCCCGGATTGAGCCAACGGGTCAGGCCCGAAGTGGCCGGCCCGATGATAGGCTCCGCGAAATCCGGGAGCGGGCAGTGCAGCGGCGAATTGGTTCCCCGGGTTTCGCTCCGCTCACCCCGGGCTACAGGAAAGCACCGTCGCGGCCGCTTGAAATTCGGCAAGGCGGAAGTCCCGGCGCGCCATCGCCATTGCGTCACGGCCCCATTGCGCCATGTTCCAATCCTCGTCGACATGGGCGGCTTGCCAGGCGGCGTCGGCTGCAAGCGCGCCGCGGGCCATGGCGAGCGCGATCAGCGCCGAACCGGAAAGCGTCGTGATGGAGTGCGCGGCCCCGAGTCGCCACGGTTCCTCGGGGATCGCGGCGCGGGCGGCGGCAAGCGCAGCTTCGGGCTGCGCGACATAGACGACCCCCTCGCCCAGCTTGAAATCGGCGCCGAGCGCCTGCCGCGCCCAGTCGAGGATTGGGTCCCAATGGCGTGCCTGGCGCTCGACCAGCCCCGGCGGCGAACCGGCGCGATAGAATAGGAGATCGGACCGAAGATACTTGGCGATCTCGTCCGCGACCGGTTGCGGCGCGTCGGCGACGCCGTCGATGATCGCGTTGGCAAGGCGCGTCAGCGGCATTTTTGCCGGATCGATGACGTCCTGTTGTACTTGCCATTCCGCGGCGATGGCCTCGGCCAGCGCCAATGTCGGCGCCGCCAGCACGCCGCGCGCCGGCGTGCGTATCGGCTGGTCATCCAGGCGCACCGCATAGCCGGCGCTTATAGGGACGGCCGTCGCCCCTTCGTAGAAGCGGCGCCGCAGCGCCGGCCGCGCGTCGCGCTGCACTGCTTCGATGGGGTTCCCTGGGGGCATGATGTCGAACACTTCACGCATGGCTCGTCTGACCTTGGCACGGTGATCGTGCCCAAGTCGAGGTCATGTCGGATTTATGACAGCTTTTCAAAGCGTTAGACCCCACGTACCGCTGCTATTTGCCGGTGAGGCGCGGTCCCCCTGCACAACGGTCAATCAGCCGCGGCAACGTTAAGGACCACAAGCCACAAAACCTTGTTATAACAAGCAGAAGCGGTAGTAATCCCTACCCCCCTCGACTAGTATCTCGCGCCGGATTCGGCTACGGGGGCCGTCGTATAGGGAGCCTGATCCACGCAGCAGCGTGCTTACCGCCTGTAAGAGCGGGTGCTGCGGGTAAGAGGAATAGATGAAACCAACCGACATTTCGGTCCCCGATTACTTCCACAAAGTCGTGGATTGTCAGTGGGCCTGTCCGGCGCACACGCCGGTGCCCGAATATATCCGTTTGATCGCCGCGGGCCGCTACAGCGACGCCTACATGATCAACTGGGACTCCAACGTATTCCCGGGGATTTTGGGCCGCACTTGCGACCGGCCGTGCGAGCCGGCCTGCCGTCGCGGCAGGGTCGAAAAAGAGCCGGTCGCGATCTGCCGATTGAAGCGCGTCGCCGCCGACTTCAAGGACGATATCAAAGACCGCCTGCCGAAAGCGCCCAAGATCAAGAACGGCAAGCGCATCGCGCTCGTGGGCGGCGGCCCAGCCTCGCTCGCCGTGGCGCGGGACCTGGCCCCGATGGGGTACCAATGCGTCGTGTTCGACCAGGATCCAAAATCCGGCGGCATGATGCGCACGCAAATTCCGAAATTCCGTCTGCCGGAAAGCGTCATCGACGAGGAGTGCAATTACATCCTCGATATCGGCATCGAATTTGTCGGCTCAAAGCGCATCGACAGCCTGAAGGCGTTGCTCGCGGAAGATTTCGACGCCGTCTTCGTCGGCTGCGGCGCGCCGCGCGGCCGCGATCTCGACATTCCCGGCCGCAAGGAAGCGGTCAAGAACATCCATATCGGCATCGACTGGCTGTCCAGCGTCTCGTTCGGCCACATCACCTCGATCGGCAAGAGAGTCATCGTGCTTGGCGGCGGCAATACCGCGATGGATTGCTGCCGCTCCTCGCGCCGGCTCGGCGGCGAGGACGTCAAGGTGATCGTGCGCTCCGGCTTCGAGGAGATGAAGGCGTCCCCCTGGGAAAAGGAGGACGCCATGCACGAGGATATTCCGATCTTCAATTTCCTGGTGCCGAAAGAATTCACTCACGATAACGGCAAACTCACCGGCGTCGTGTTCGAGAAGGTCAAGGCGGTGCGCGACGCCAAGGGCCGCCGCGACCTGGTGCCGACCGGCGAGCCGGATGAACATTTCCCGTGCGACGATGTCCTGGTCGCCGTCGGGCAAGAAAATTCCTTCCCCTGGATCGAGCGCGATTGCGGCATCGAATTCGACAAGTGGGATATGCCGAAGGTCGATCCCGCGACCATGGCCTCGACCAATCCAAAAGTGTTCTTCGGCGGCGACGCCGCGTTCGGGCCCAAAAACATCATCTGGGCGGTGGCGCACGGCCATGAAGCCGCGATTTCGATCGACCGCTTCTGCCGCGGCGAGGACGTCAATGTCCGCCCCGCGCCGCAGGTCGGTGTGACCAGCCAGAAGATGGGCATCCACGAATGGTCCTACGACAACGAGATCGCGCCCGATAAGCGCTATAAGGTGCCGCATCGCGAGAAGGTGGTGGCGCTGCGCGACATCAAGGCCGAGGTCGAGCTCGGTTACGATCTCGAGCTGGCGCTCAAGGAATCCGAACGCTGCCTCAATTGCGACATCC
>Ga0210398_10002115_pt1 | contig 19622 bp, 15 predicted proteins | sample IncBWC4OmetaG_FD_161047 | JGI IMG/M metagenome (GOLD analysis project Ga0210398, IMG submission 161047) | Forest soil microbial communities from Barre Woods Harvard Forest LTER site, Petersham, Massachusetts, United States - Inc-BW-C-4-O | ecosystem: Environmental > Terrestrial > Soil >...
TCTTGATCTACACTGACCGGCGCGCCTATCGATTCGACTATTCGGCCTCCGACCGCCGCCCGAATCGCAGTATTGATGAAGTCATGTACGCGGTGCGTTTTACTTACCCCCAGGGCGAGGGATCAGCGCCCGCAGGGCTCAAGGCGCAGGAGATCGAGCAGCAGCTCAAGCGCGCGAAGGGCGATCGGACCCGCAATACCGACTATTGGTTCTGCGGCAGTGGGGAGGTCAAACCCGTCGCCGCGTCCGACGATGGCATTCAGACGCGCCTCACCTTCGGGCCTCGCGCGGAGATTCCCGCCATTTTCGTGCGCAACGCCGATAACACCGAATCCCTCCTCAATTTCTCCATGGACTCAGGCGATGTCGTCATTCACCGCGTGGCGCCCAAATTCATTATCCGCCGCGGGCGCTTGACCGGTTGCATCGTCAACAAGGGCTTTCAGGGTGCCGGTGAGCGACTGGAATCCGGCACGCTGTCCCCGAACGTCGAGCGCGATCCTAAGGAGATAAGGCCGTGAGTCTTTTTGGGCGATTGCGTGGCTCGACATCGGCGACGCCCGATCCCCAAGGTGACGGAGCCCTGGAGCAGCGGGAAGCAGAGCACACCGTCGCCGGCGAGCGTGGCATCAGCTCCGTGAATCGCGCCCCCTCGCTCCAAACGCGCATCAGTAATCTGCTCGCAGTGGGATTGATGGCGGCGTTGGGTGTCGCTTTCTTGATTTGGTACTACGGGCACGCGGTCGCCGGCCGCACCAGTGCGCAGAATGTGGCGCGGTCGGGCTCCAAAACCAAGGCGCAGGGCGAGATGGTGCTCCCCCCCTTGGGTCGGGTCGATCCGCCACCGACCGCACCGACGCTAATCGATCGGGCGCTTGGGAACCCACCGCCTGAACCCACGCGCTTAGAGGAGATATTACCAACGCCTAGTTTTGGGGCGGTGCCGGTGAATGGGAGTGTCGCGCCCGGCGGCGTTCAGCAACCTCAACCGAAGACTCCCGCCCAGTTGACGCTCGAGCGTCAGCTCTCAGGCCCTGTGTTCTTAAGTACTTCGAGCGCGCTCGGCGCGAGGGCAGCGGCCGCACCAGGAGATGAGGATGCGGATCATCGCGGTCCTGCGGGCGCGACGGATCGACGTGACATACCCGGTGACTTGAATCCACTACTGAAGTCGAGTCTCTCATCGGCCGTAGAAGCCAAGGTGCTGCCGACGCAGCGCTTGCTTCTGCCGAAGGGTGCATTTCTTGATTGCACGCTCGAGACCGCAATTGATTCGACCCTGCCGGGCATGACGACATGCATCCTCGCCACCGATAGCTTCAGCGCGGACGGCTCGGTCGTGCTGCTCGAGCGGGGCACGAAGTTGGTCGGCGAGACCCGCGGCCAAGTGCGCCAAGGCGCCGCACGCCTCTTTGTGCTCTGGACCGAGGCGCGCACCCCGACCGGGGTGATCGTGCCCTTGGCCTCACCCGGAACGGATGAACTCGGCCGCTCAGGATTGCCTGGCGAGGTGGACCGTCACTTTTGGGATCGCTTTGGTGCGGCGATTCTCGTCACCATGATCGACGGCGCCGTGCAGGGGGCGGTGCAGTCACGCAATAGCAGCGGTACGGTCATCGTCGATCCTTCTGCCTCGCGCGACGTGATGACTGAGGTCTTGAAGTCCACGATCGATATTCCCCCGACGATCACCAAAGCGAACGGCGATCGCATTCAGGTGCTTGTCGCGCGCGATCTTGACTTTCGGAGCGTGTATGAGCTTCGCCCCGCCGCCAGCCGCTAGTTCCATGAGTGCCGTTCGCGCGATAGATTCTGTTACACGGCTTCCGCCGGAGGTACACGAGATCTCGGCGCTCGATCTTACCTTGCGCGCCTTGCGCCCGATCCTCATCGACCGAGCGGTGACGGAACTCTGTATCAACCGACCGGGAGAGGCATACGTTGAAACGGCACAAGGCTGGCGCTGCGTGCCCTTGGAGTTTGCCAATTTTCAATGGTGCTTGAGCTTAGCGAAACTCGTCGCGAACTCCACCCGCCAACGGATCGACGCGGACTGTCCCTTGTTGTCCGCCTCGCTCCCGAGTGGCGAGCGTATTCAAATTGTCCTGCCGCCTGCGACGACCTCGGGTTCGGTGGCGATCACGATCCGCCGGCCGGCGGATGAACTCTGGACGATCGATGAGCTCGCTGCTCGAGGGATCTTTCGGAGCACTCGCCGCGCGAGCGTGACGCTCGATGCGACCGAGGCGGAGCTCGTCCGGCTCCTCGAAGTTCCGGACTACGAGGGCTTCATGCGCCTCGCGGTCTTAAGTCGCCGCAATATCTTGGTCTCCGGACCCACCGGATCCGGCAAGACGACGTTCACTAAGGCCCTGATCCGGGAGATCCCGGGCGATGAGCGCCTGATCAGCATCGAGGACGCCAAGGAATTGGTGCTCGATCGGCATCCCAACCACGTACGACTCTTCTATTCCAAGGACGATCAGGGCCTTGCGCGGGTCACCCCGAAGCAACTGCTTGAAAGCTGCCTGCGCATGAAGCCGGATCGGATCCTGCTCGCGGAGCTGCGCGGGGAGGAGGCGTTCGATTACCTGCGCAATGTTAACAGCGGACATCCCGGCTCCATCACCAGTATTCACGCGGCGAGCGCCGAGCTTGCCTTCGAGCAGCTCGTCCTTCTCGTCAAACAAAGTCGCGCGGGCCAGGAACTCGCGCGAGGCGACATCAAGAACCTCCTGTACCTGCTGATCGATGTCGTCGTGCAGTTCGGTGTCGAGGATCGACAGCGCTGTATCCGAGAGATATGGTATGACCCTGCGCGCAAACACCGTACTCTGGCAGCTGCGACCTAGAGGCTCGAAGGTCCCGCTCGCACTCACGGTCCTTGCGTGCGTGACGCTTGGACTCATCGGCGCGCTCTATCTTGCGAGCATCGTGTTTCTGCTTTTGATCAAGGCGGATCCCCGCGCGGCCTCTTCCATGACCCTTGTGCGATACGCTTACTACTACGGCGGCCGCGACGATGTGCGCTGGCGACTAGCCTTAAGCTCCGCGGTGGGCCTTGCGTTGGTGCTCGCGCCGGGGATCGTGTTGTTGCTTCCGAAACAGCGTTCACTGCATGGGGACGCTCGCTTTGCGAGCCGGCGAGAGATCGCCCGCGCGGGCCTTTTGGGAGATCACGGCATCATTCTTGGCCGGTTAGGATCTCGGTGCTTGATGTTGCCCGGGCAGCAGGGAGTGTGCCTCGCCGCCCCGCCGCGGGCCGGCAAAGGCACCGGTGTGGTCATTCCCAACGCGCTCAACTGGCCGGGATCCTTGGTCTGCGTCGACATTAAGAAGGAGAACTGGACCATCACGGCCGGGTTTCGGCGCCACCGCGGCCACGCGGTCTTCTTGTTCGACCCCTTTGCCGAGGACGGCGCCACGGCACGCTGGAATCCGTTGGGATACGTTTCGGAAGATGAGGGCCTGCGAGTGAATGGCCTGCAACGAATTGCCGATATGTTCTACCCGGAAGCGCCGGGCGTGGACCCCTTCTGGATCGCCTCCGCCCGTACGCTGTTTTTGGGCGTCGCGCTCTATGTGTTTGAAACGCCGTCGCTCCCGAAAACGATCGGGGAAGTCTTAAGACAAGGCATGGCATCGAGCGATGAGGGCTTCGCGCAGCACTGGAAGCGGCTCATCGAAGGACGCAACGCCGGGAAATTTCCGCTCTCGCCGGGGTGTGTGCGTGCACTCTGCGATGTCATCGATCTTGCACCCGTGACCGCAAGCTCCATCCGCAAGACCTTCACAAGCCGCTTGGATCTGTGGCTAAATCCAATTTTGGACGCGGCGACCTCCGCGAACGACTTCGACTTGCGCGAGCTGCGCTCGCGCCCGATGTCAATTTATGTGGGCGTCAATCCCGATGATCTGCATCGGCTGCGACCAGTGCTGTCGCTCTTCTTTCAGCAAGCCATCGGTCTTCAGACCCGTGCACTCCCTGAGCACGATCCTACACTCAAATACCAGGTGTTGATGCTGCTCGATGAGTGCGCCGCGCTCGGGCGCATTCCGATTCTGGCGGAGGCCTTAAGTTACCTCCCGGGCTACAACGTGCGGGTGGCCCTCGTCATCCACACGCCCGCGCAATTGCGCGAAATCTACGGCGTAAACGCGGCGGAGACCATGCTCAAGAGCCTCGCCGCGCGCATCGTGTTTGCCGCCAAAGATTTCGGGGATGCCAAGGAAATCTCGGATGAACTCGGCACCACGACCGTGCGGGTCAAATCGCACTCGCGCCCCGTGGCGCGACTCCTAGAGACCCGAGGCTCCAAGTCGCGCAGTGTGAGCGTGAGCGAGCAGCGCCGGGCGCTCCTCTTGCCGCAAGAAGTGCAACAGCTCGGGATCGACGATGCCATCATCTTCTATGAGGGATTGCGGCCGATACGGTGCAAGAAAATCCGCTATTTCGCCGATCGCCGCTTTCGTAAACGCTTACTAGCACCGCCGCGTCACGCGCCGCGCCGGACGAAGCTGGTCGATCCACCTCCAGCACAAAACACAGGGGGCCCTAGGACTTTCGAGAGTGCCACTGGAACGGCCTCGACTATCGAGCGCAGCGTGGTGCCGCTGGAGGCACTTTTCGGCGGCATTCACCGGACTCGAGAGGCTACCCCAGATGATATCGAGCGGATCGAGGAGTTTACGCTCGAGGACTTTGCCGCGGACTTCTCCTCGGTGCTGTTGCCGGAAAAACCCGAAGGCGAGCGCATGACGACAGCGGAAATGGATACGGCGGTGAAGAGCTTTCTCGCGGCGCTTCGCGAGGGCCCCGAGGGCCGGGGAGGGCGCTGATGGCAGATACCCCCCGAGCTCCCGCCCGCGGTTCAGGTGAGCCCACGGGTCGCAAGAGATCGAGCATCCCCGCCCGCGAGAGCGATGCCGCGCGTCTGAATGCCGTCGAGCGATCGCGCGCCGCAGAACGTGCGCCATCGAGAGCTGCAAAGCCGAGCGCGTCGAAAGCTCGGCCCGAAGCCACGACAAACACATCAGGCGCGCCTGCGGGCACCGCGCAGAAGAGCGGGCCGTCTCGTGTCGTGCCCGATGAAATCCGCGAGCGTTTCATCGGCATCGGCCCCAAGTATTACTTCCCGGATGGCGTCGCCGCCTTTACCGACCACGGCGCGAAATTGACCACCCGGTCCGAAAACACCGAAGTGATTCGAAGTCTCATCGCCATCGCTCGGGCGCGCGAGTGGGGCGATATCAAAGTGACCGGCACGGAGCGCTTTCGCAAGGAAGCTTGGTTTGCGGCGCGCCTCGTCGGCATCGAGGTTCGGGGCTACAAACCCACCGCCTTCGAAGAGGAGCGGATAGCCCGCGCCGTCGCGCGGCGCGATGCAGGCGCGGCCGGACGCGACGCGAACGGCGCGACATCCGAACCCGGCAACGACTCAAGATCGACGGGCGATCGGTCTGGGGCGGTCGAGGAACGCACACGCAAGTCGTCGGACGATTTAGGGCCTATCGCGGGCCGGCTCGTCGATCACGGCCGGGCGAACTATCGGCATAACCCCAAGGAGCCGATGTCCTACTACGTGCGCGTGGAAACCGACCGGGGAGATCGCGAGATCTGGGGCGTCGATCTCGAGCGAGCCTTCCGCGAATCTTTGAGCCGCCCCACGTTGGGCGACCAGATCACGGTGCGTGCGCAGGGGCGAGATCCCGTGAGCGTGAGCGCGATCGAGCGCGACAGCGAGGGACGAGTGATGGGCAAGCAGGAGATCGCGACCTACCGCAATCGCTGGATCGTGGAGCGCGGCGACTTCCTCGCCGAGCGCGCGGCCGCCGCGCAAACCTTTCGCGATGGGAGAGTGAAGGCGTCGGATGCAATCAAAGCGCACCCCGAGCTGCAGGGCTCGTACCTGCTCCTTCAGGCGGCGAAGCTGGGTGCCGAGCGCGATATCCCCCATCCGGGCGATCGCACGCGCTTTGTCGCGCATGCGCGCGTCAAGATCGCGGAGGCCATCGAGCGGGGCGAACCGTTGGAACCGGTGCGCCTGCGCGAACGCTCGGTGACACGCGGCGAGAGCGACAAGGCGCGCGCGCCCGACAATGCGCCGACTCGCTGAAGTCGCAACTTGGGCGCAATCCCACTATGAACGATAAATCCCGTACTTCAGCACCGCGTCACTTCGCCAATGATCGCCTGATTGTTGGCCGATTAGCGAGTCATGGCGCAGCGAATTATCAGTTTCGTGCGGATCAAAGCCCCTCCTATTACCTCAAAGTGGTGACGAATCGGAGTGTCGAGGTTCTATGGGGCAAGGATCTCGCACGGGCTTTATCCGCATCCCGTGCCCAACCCAAGATCGGTAGCGTCATCGGCGTGCGGCGAAGCGGCTATGACACAATTACCATTCCGGAACGACGCGACGACGCGGGACGCGTCACGGAGACCCGGCGCTTGGTCCAGCGCAATCGGTGGATCATCGAAAGCCCAGAGTTCTTCACTGAACGCGCTCGGCTCGCACGACGCGTGCGCGATGCGCAGCAAGATGCGCGAAGCGCGGTGAAGAATCATCCGGAACTCGCGTCGACTTACTTAAGCTTGCGCGGCGCCCAGGAGATTGCCGATCGTCGCATCAAGGATCCCCAGGACCGGGAGAGATTCGTTGCGCTCGTGCGTGAGGCGATTGCCAGGTCGATTAATTACGGCGCCCCCCTGCCGACCGTTGAACTGCGCGACCCATCCAGAAAAGGTGAACCAGTGGCATCAATCGCGGCCTCGCGCAGGCGGGACAGTCCCGTACGCTAGGTGAATCCCGCGAATGCCTGAACGGCGATGCGGACGGAGTGCTGGGCGCATTCAAGCTCGCGAAAGCAGATCACTTGGCTGTGTGCGGTACGCCAAGGACGTGCAAGATGGCCCCGACGAGATCGTGCATCAGGGATTCACGCGCACGCGCGCGTCTCTCCTTCTCCCATCGAGCCATTAAGCGCTTCACCAAAGCCTCGAGTTCTTTTGCTTTCCATCGGTAGTGCCGCCTCCATACTCCTTGGCCTGCGAATGCGCGACTCACTCGCTTGTATCGGCCTTTCATCACCACCATCCTGTCGTGGCGCTTGATAAGCACCTGCCATAGACGACCAATGATAACCGTCAGGCGTAATTCGCGCTGATTGACCTCGTACAAGAGATCCCGAAGACCCAGCAGTTCGCGGTCCGAAGCGACCCGCTGCGCACCCAGCTTCTGTGCCAGATCGAGTCGCGCGGCTCTCTCGCGGCAGAGAAGCCCGAACAGAATTGCTCCGACCAGGGTGGCCGGCACCATCATTGCCGCGGCGAGTTCTAAGGGTGTGATAGTCACGGAAACTCCCGGTCGACACGGGCGTCTGCGCGCGCAGCGGCCCGGTGAGCACCTTCTCTCGCTTTTGCTTCCTGGTCGTGTATTCGAGTGTTGGTGTCCGACACGTCGACATCTGGTTTCTTGGAGCGCAAGAGGATCCAACGGATGAAGGCGAAGAGAACGCCACCTAGAAGGAGCATGGTGAGTAGAGTCAAAGTAACTCTCCGGCGACCAAAGACTGGGCAATTTTACCATCGCAGGCGGGGCATATCGCAGCGGGTGGGGGGTGTTTGCAGTGTCGCTCTGTACTGGCTTGATTTACCGGCCACTTTGCGAAGTGCTCGAGGCTACGATTGCAATATTTGCAACGCCGCTCTTCGCCATTTGCTGGAGAAGCTGCACTCGAGGGCATACATGTCGCGAATGAGCGCGCGTGCATTCGTCCGAGCGGTCGATTCTCAAAGTTTGCAAGTCGGAACACCAAAGAGGGCGGGATTAGCTGCTGAGTCTTCAACATAGCACGCCGTGCTTGTTCGTCAAGGACGAGGGCGGGGCGCCCCCGCCGCCTGCGGCGGTCTTCGATCCTTGACGGCTGCGCGCGCCGTGCTCCCTGGCCCGTGGGGCAATCCCGCCCAGAGTCTCCAGGAACAAATCATGTCGCACGAGAAATTCGCACAACTGTGGGTAGGTGACGAGCACGGTGCCGCCAGGCATGCAACCGGCGAGGAAATCCTTAAAGCCGCTCGCCGGGTCATGAGTCGAAGAGTTCGCCGTGGCGTCTCGATGACATCGCCGAAACTAGTCAGGGAATTCTTGATCACAAAATTGGGAACGTTTGAACACGAGTCGTTCTGCGTAATGTTGTTGGATAAGCGCCATCGCTTGATAGAGTACGTGGAGCTGTTTAGGGGGACTATTGACGGGGCCGCCGTTCATCCGCGCGAGGTAGTGAAATTGGCTTTGGCAAAAAACGCTGCGGCGCTATTGCTATGTCACCCACACCCGTCGGGAATAGCTGAGCCAAGTCATGCGGATGAGATGATCACCAAAAGACTCATCGATGCTCTAGCGCTGATTGACGTTCGGGTTCTTGATCACATCTTACGTGGATTTTGATGTGTCATTACCAGGACCAGATTTGCTGAAAATCTGCCCCGCCGCAGCAGTATTCGTGTTCGACCCACGCGGAATGCCAAGGGTGACAGTTGCTGCTCATGGAGAGAGACGCGCCAGGGCCAAATACTGGCTCAGCGCGGAATGACTGGCTATGGATCAATTGGTCTAGGAACTTGTTGCGGGACCTTTGCGATGGACCATCAAAGCTGGAAGACACGCGTCCTTAGGAGATCCCTGAATAATAAATGAGGTGCCGGCACCATTGAGGCGCCACACGATGGAAGGGCCCGCGAGCGGCACATCCATATCGATTCGATCGAACCCTCTCCCCTTCAGGATTCGATCAACCGTGTCGATTCGTAAGCATTGAACCTTGCCCGATTCGCGGAAAACCAGCTGGTCGTGATCGAAGCGCCCGCCCGCGCTAAGGTACCACCCCTCGTCGGGACCGGAGCCGGACGACAGGCGCATCCCCACCTTCCACTGAGCGTCGGCCGGAAGTTCCCACCAGACCTGATCACCCTCTCGCTTTCTGCGCCACGATACGCCGAGCCTCTGAGCTAGCTGGTGCGCGGCATCTTGAGGATGCGCAACAGTCGCAAGTTTCGCGAGCGCTTGGACAAGCTGCTCGGCGCTCACGGGGATGCGTACGCGGTAAGGTATTTCCGCATCTTTGATGTTGGCGGGCACAATTTCGTTGATCGAGATGCAAGAGGTAGACGCGCGGCGCCCCGCGGAGAGCCCCTGCTTAAGATACGGAAGCGCGGCGCCCTCAGTGCACCAGTCTAAGAACTTCTGCCGGTCATCCGTCGAGATGCCCCGCAGATCGGCAAGCCGATTGCACCGAGACAGCCAGAGGTCACGATCTTGGAGCGTGATGGATTGCTGCGCGCGGGCGCGCGAATCACGCGTAACCGGCGTCAGAAGGTAGAAGATTTCATCCTGCGGATCCGAACGTGGAATTTCATACTCGTAGGCGATGATCTGGCCCGCATCATTAATACCAGCCCCGATGGATTCGGCCGTGCGCACACCCGGTCGACGCGGGTGCACGATGTAGTCGTGAAGGTCAATGCGCTTACCGTGTTGATACAAAAAGGCATGCGTCTGATCGTTATCTTCATCGTCATAACACTCACCAACCACTGACCCAACACTGTTGACCCCGAAGGCCTCACTCAACCCATCGCACAACTTTATGGGCTTGCCGCGCTCCCAGAGCGCCGCTCGTTGGGGAGCCCCGTCAAACCAGTGCTGTCCTGCCACTAGCCCGGTATCGCTAATCGCGTTCGCATGACCGGGACCCAAGTCCTTCATGACTCCGCCCTGATAGACGAACACATCCTCGCCCGAGTCGAACATCAGTTCGGAGGCTCCTGCTACCTGCCCGCAGTTGTTGATCGCATTGGCTTGACTCCGGCGGCCGCCGAGCGTGCCGAGGTCTGTGAGTTTCCCGTCTCGCACTAGGTAACCCTGGCTCACGTCCGAGTGGGCTCGAGAGTAGGCGCCGACCGCCTCGTTGTGCCGATTGATGGCCAGCACGGGCGGATTCTCGTCGCTCGCCACCTTGTCGATGAGGGCCTGATCGGGGGGCGGGAGAAAAGGCGCCAACTGATATCCGCGCACCTGTAGCCGATATCCGCTGAAAAGCTTCGGAATGTCAGTTGCACAGCAATCAAGGGCATGCATCTGCTGTTGCAGTCGCGCGAGGTACTCGGACTTCCCCGGTGCATCATTGAACACATCAAGATCCGTGACGATGTACTGAAGGTCCCCGGGCGGCGGCTCGGTAGGCAAAGGTTTAAACGTCACGGGAGGCGGAGTCACGGGCGCGAGGGGAAGGGGGTAGCCCGTGGTCGAGTTGACCAGCCCTGTCGTGATTATGATGTCATTGAGCAGGTTTCCGTCGAGCACGAACAGCGCGTGGGAATGCAACTCGGCTTGCACCGAGTCATAATCGAGCGTTCCAAATGTGGGGCCCCCATCGGTAGTTTCATCGATACCGCTTTTTCCCGCGCCGTATAGTTTGACGACATCCTCCAAAACCGCCGGCGTCATGACGTGGTTGATGTCATCGACTCGCAGCTCGGCTTTTTGAATGCCCGAGGGCAAGAACACGAGGTTCAGCACTACCGACACGATGCCTGGGCCCGAGTGGCCGAAAACGCTGCCCGGGACCACCAGATCGATGCCTTCCGAGCGGCCGGAAATCTTCCCCGATGCCTGATCAAAGTAGCGATCGATCCTCGTGGCGCCGAAGAACTGCTTGAGCGCGTCGTCGCGATAGAAGCAAGGATCAAGTAACCACCCTTTGTCGGTCGCCAATTTCGTCGCTGCGAGAAGTGCTGTGCCGTCGACGGGCGCAGCCGTCGAGGCAGGAAAGGGGGCGATGTCATGCGTACAGAGGTTCACCACTTGCTGTTCTTTCGGCCGGACTGGAACAGGGCCATCGATTGCCCATACAACGACCGCACCAACTCGCCTGGAAACAGGGCGGCCGTGAAGCTTTGCAGGGAATACTTGTCCGTCGCTAAAAGCTCGTAGGCACTCGAAGTCCAACAGAACTGAACCGCTGCTTCGCTCGAGTCTTGTGCCACCTCGATCAATGTGTCCGTCCGCTCGCACGGTAAACGATACAACGCACGATCCCTCCTCACGTTTAATCTTCGACTCCTCTGGATAGTGTTCCCAATCGACGTAAAATGGGTGCTCCGCGTCGATCCGAGGTGGAGTGCTGTTGGCATCCAGGGCCTGCACACCGTTTGAGAGCCCGCACAGGTAGTAGTGTGAGTGCCGTGGTCCTCCCGCGTCTCGATCGTCGGGTAACTGCGAGCAAGTGGGCAGAGGCAAATTGGACGACTGATCGGAATGCGGCCCCGCGGATGCCCAGCTGATAACGGGGAATGCGGCAGAAGATAGAACTAGAATCAACTGGCGAAGATGCATGATAGTTCTTCCATGAATCCAACTCGCCCAGAATGTCATATGTTTGCACAATCGTGTTGACACCCGTCACAGTACTGGTTTTGCCCTCTCCGTGAGTAGGAAAACCGGCGCTATCCGACGAGCGGCCGGCGAAAACCGAGGGCAAAGGCAGAGAAAACAGACAAGGTTGGGGGATTGCCTCTTCCTTTGATCTTACGCCATCGTTCTCGCCGTAAAGGCCTGCGCGCGGGAACTCCCGTGCTCGCGAGCGCGCTTCGCGCGGCCTTGACGGCTGCGCTGCGATGGCCTGCCTCCGGATCGGGCAATCCCGCCCGAGAAAATACCGGAGACAAATCATGTCGAATCATAATCTTTTTACGTTAAGCGCCGAAGGCGCGGTGGTACCTGCGTCGACTGAAACAATCCTGATCGCGGCGCGACAAGTGCTCGCGCATCGGGTGCGTCGCGGTGCCTCTCTGCAATCGCCGCAAAAGACAGGTGAATACTTAACGGCACGCCTAGGCCACCTTGACTATGAGGTCTTCGGGCTGATCCTGCTCGACAAAAGGCACAGGGTCATTGAATGCATCGATCTCTTCCGGGGCACGATCGACGGAGCTTCGGTGCACCCGCGTGAGGTCGTCAAGCTTGCGCTTCAGAAAAGTGCGGCAGCCTGCATCGTGTATCACAATCACCCGTCAGGTGTCCAAGAGCCGAGCCAGGCAGACGAGCTGATCACCGCACGCGTGAAGGAAGCGTTGGCATTGATTGACGTGCGTCTCATCGATCACCTAATACTCGCTGGCTCAAATGTACTGAGCTTCGCACAGCAGGGGCTCTTATGAGTCCCTCGCGGGTCGCCACCGAGCGCTTAGCGCGGTATGCGCGGTATGCGCGATGGGCGCGATCCCACTTTGAGCGCGGCGAGCTCTCGATCGCGCCGCGCCACCAGTGCGCGCTGCTCCTCCGCGACCGCAAAAAGATGATCGGCGAGCGTTGCCAGCTTGGCCAGTTGATCCCGAAGCGCCGCAACCTCTGAGCGCAGCGCCTTTACCACACTCTCACGCGTCGCCTGCGCACGGCCGCGCTGGCGGCGAAGCCGCCGCACCTTATCCGCCATGGCCGGATAGTATCGATACAGCGTGTTGCGCGACACGCCGGCGCACCGACACAGCGTTGATATCGTCGGTCGATGTTGTGATCGAGACGACGGGTCGGTGAAGGTGGACAGCGCCTCGATAAGGCGTTGCTCGACCGGCTTGGTCGCGCTCTTGCGTGATATGGGACTTTTAGCGAGGGACAGGACCGCCACGGCGAGTCTCCTTGATATGACCATCCAGCGAACGAATTATCGCGCGCGCCTCGTCCAGTCGGCCGCGTGCGATCTTGAGCGTCTGAGAGGGCAATGCGGGGTCGTTCAATAAACGCTCGTAGCGCTCCACTTGTTCGAGCCAATAGGGACGGTGTGCTTGCGTGACGGAGAAGTTCTTGCAACGCGCGCAAGTCGACGGCTCGCGCCGCACAGGATCGGGGGCCGTTGGGCTGCCGTGGCAGGCACTCACCTCCTCGCGATAAACGCAGTATCCCCACTCACACACTCCCAGCGTAAGTCCGGTCTCGGCGAGCATGCGCGCGTAGGCTCGAATCTCTTGCTTTACGCGCGCACCTCGGAATCTCGGGCGACGCGCGAGGACCTCTGCCCCCATGCGCCCGCCGAGTGTTCGCGCGCTCAACATGAGCTCCCAAGCGGACACGGACTGATCGAGCACTGCAGTGTCGATCTCGCGGTAGAGTTGATAGTCGGTGCCCACATAACCCTGGTCTGTCTGGCGGATATCGCGATGGCCGAAATGCTGTGCCAATGCGTAGATCGCTGTACGATCGCGAAGCGCGACGAAGCGAGCGAAAGTCTTACGACCTTGGTGGGAACTGAACTTCCAACCTCGACCCTTGTATCTTGGTACGCCGAGCCACTTCACGAGGCGGTTAACCCGTTCGTTGGCGCTCCTGGTGTCGGATACGCGCAACGTCATGATGCTCTCGGGAAGCCACTCGTCGATACCGAGATCACGGATGCGAGGTCGTTGCCAGAGCTCCGCCCGACCGGAGCGGGCGCGGTGGGGTTCCGAGAGCGCTTCCAAAACAGTGATGGCATGTATCGCGGGCGGCGGAGCAATCCACTGGTGTCGGCGGCCGTGATAAGACTCGGCCTTATAGATCGCGCCGACGATGGCGGCGATGCTCACGGACAGGTCGGATGCGGGCTTATCAAATGGCTGCACACAACCGGCCTGTAGGCGCAGTATCTCGCTAACACGAGGCCCGACCAAATAGGAAACGACAACGAAACATGCGGCGTAGAGTAAATCAATGAGGCTCGATAGTGATCGATGGGAATCGAATCGATAGGGCCCGCGCGGCGTGTCGATGGTGATCTCATAGAGGGCCGAGAGCATCGCGAGGCGTGCTGCACGTCGATCCACCTTGGCGGCGCGCAATCGCTGATACATCTGTAGACAGCTCTCGCGAACCGCCAACGTACGAAAGGCGGTTGCGTTCAAAAGCTCGATGGCGCCCTGTATGAGGGGAATCGCCACGACGTCCGGTGTATACGACTCTGGATTACCCTCATCGGTTCCGGGTGTTGCCGCCCGAACGCTCAGCCCGGGAAACGGGTCGATCTGTAGGGCATCGCGCACAGCGCCGCGCTGCCGGTATAGATCGGTTACGACCCGATAGTAGTGGCTCAACGTCTCTCGCGAGATCGTGGCGCGCGTGCGACCGCGGCGCCGCCTTACGGCTCGCGTGAAATCGGCAACAAGGTCGGCATCGAGATCCGCGAAGCGCTGGAGTCCTTCTTGGATCATCCATCGAATAAGTGCCCTCAGACACTGAAAATAAGTGCGCAGCGAGGTGCCGCCGCAGCCGGCGCGAGAACGACCGGAGCGAACACGAATTAGTGCCAGATGCTCTCTTGCACTCTCCAAGAATGCTGCGTACTGCCGATGCGTGAACCGCCGATCGTTGGGAAGAATAAAGTCCCAGCGAATAACAATGGGGCGATCCTCATATGCCGCGCTCGTTGGAGCGAGTACCCATTGGACGTCGTCCCAATGCGAGTCACGCAGAAACCAATCGCGTGCTCGGAGATGTTCCGCCGAAGCAGGCGGCGATCGCGGAGACAGCACCGCCAAGGGTGTGCGCGATGAAATCATCTGAGGGGCAGAAGTGCAGGTAATGACGTTCGGATCCGTTCGGCTTCCGGACGCTGGCGCGCTGGGAAACGAGGTATTAAGTCCTCATCGAGGATCCGTAGCTGTGGCGCATAGATCGCCGACCAGCGTGCCGGATGGATGTGCGCGGTGGCGGCCTTCAAGTGCTCTCGCGCGTGGAGCAAGCGCGCGAGCGTCGCCGCATTGGTCGGGATGATAGCGTTGGGGCAGGTCAGGCAAGCAAGGAAGTTCGTGCAGAGCTCGCCCCGGTGTGTGCCCGGCGCCAGACCGGAAAAAGGGTCTTTGCAGGAAAACCCGAACATCGAGACAGCCGTGCCAGACGGTGGGGCGGATATGGTTGGAGCCGGGGTTGGTGTCGATGATCCACCCTCCGCGGACGTCTCGACATGGCCCAATAGCGCGCTCTGCAACGCCACCATGCGCAGGCTGTTTTGCGCGGCGACCTCCGGGCCTTGAACGTAGCGGACAGTGGTCGAAATGCTCGCGTGGTTCGCCATCTCTTTGACAGCGCGCAAATCGCCGGAGGATCGATATAGAGCCGTCAGGACGCTGGGCCTTAAGGAACTGAAGGTGAAAGGCTTTAGCGCGTGGGCAGCGATGAATCGCTCCAGCGCGCGGTGGAGCTTTACTCGGGTTGCCGCGGCGGGTCTCCACCGCGGCTTCATCAAGAAAAGGTGATTACGCTGGTGGCGGGGAACATGCGACCGGAGTCTGCTGGTCCAGTCGATAAGCTCGCGAACCAGCGCGGGCGGCTCGAACGGATCAGCGCGGCGAAATGATCGTCGCTGTACTCGGCTGGCGCGAGGCTTCTCCCATACCAGCATCTCCCGATCTTCCATCAACGGAATCGGCTGCAAGCAATCTATCGACAGGTTAGCGATGGCTTGCGTATTGCCGGCCGTGTGCAAAACGATGGCGAGATAGTAGGGAAAAATCCCGTAGCCGTTCGGATAGAGGTAGGGCTCGATCACGTCCACCCCGCCGTGCTTGACCAGATAACGGTTAAAGTGATTATGCGTTCGATAGAGGATCGGCGTCGGTGGTAGAACTCCGCGAAACTCTTTATCGATGAAATCAAGCATGGCCCCGGGCGCGTTCATGTAGGTGGCGCCCGCTGCGCGGGCGTCGAGTCTTAGCTGCCGACCCCGTTCACGCATGAGGCGAAGTTGTGCGATATCGTGCTCACATGCCTTGAGGATATCGCGCACCTGCGAGGCCGAGATCGCACCTCGGCCGCGTGTATCTCGGTTGCGCCAGGGAAAGGGGTTAATAGGCCAGTCGATAGATCCGACTAATCCGGGTCGACACCGCACGAGCCATTGCAGGAGCTTATGGAGTGATGTGTAAGTAGAGGATCGCGTGGCCTTGCCGAGTGGGCTGCCACGCGCCGTTCGCTGTGTGTTGAGCCACTCGACGTAGCGCACGAGAATGTCGCCCTGCAGATCGGCCAGGCTCTTTACGGCGTGGGTCTGGTGGTTGAAACGGCCAAAGAATCGAATGCGGGCCCAGTGATCCTGGATGGTCTGTATGGGACCCGCGCCAATGCGCTGCCAGAAGGCCTCCGCTAGAGCCGCCGCGACATCACGCGGAAGATGAAGCGTCCGAAAGTCGAGCACTGTTCGATCCAAGCGCCGCGGCGCGTCGAGCGAGGGTACCAACACAGTCGGTGCCGAACGACGTGAAAAGCCCTTCTTCAACTGCTTCTTCCCGGTCATGTAGTCTCCGGGATGAGCGAATCAAGGATGTCAGTCAGTGAGTGCGTGTCGAACGCGACAGCACGCAGGTATCTATCGGTGGTCTCGATGCGTTCGTGGTGAAGGAGGATCTTGACGATAAGCAGCGGGTTGATCGCGGCGCCTTGGGCAGCGAGCTGCTCTAGCCGAGCCAGCACGATACATGCGAAGGTGGCTCGCAGCTGATGACTTGTCACCGTAAATCCGCAGGCCTTACCGACCGCTCGGAGGATATGTTGGTAGGTGTTCTTCCTGGCCGCTGTGCCGCGATCGTTAACAAAGAGCGTGTTAGGGGTGGAGGGCCGGCGGCGGCGGGCGGCCCTGTTCAACCACGCGCGGCGGTGTTGAGATCGATACACGTGGGTCTCATCGAGCAGGCTCGCGGAGGCCAGCACATAGCCTCTTTTACGGCCCTTGCACATGACGTCGATCACGCGCTGCTGCGGCGACGCGTTGGGGCCGAAATCGCTGTCATGCTGTGACACGTCGTTAATCGACAAGCGTAGTAGCTCGCTCACCCGAAGACCGGTATACAACTGCCATCGCGCCATCAGGTCATACGGTGGGACGAGCCGCGCCATCAACTCGCACGCCTGTGCTCCTGTGAGGGGGCGCGGGAGAGCCTCAAACTGTCGCAGAAGGAAGATCCCACGGTCGCTCGATGGATCGCGATAACGTGATGCGCCGTCGTAACGACGTGTGACCGTAAAATCGGTGTCTCGTCCGGTCAATGGCGATGAGCGAAGCCGCTCATGCCGGACGGCCCAATCATAGAAGCGCAAGACGCCGCGAACCCGGTGGTTGATCGTCCGAATACTATAAGGTCGATGAGTCCGCGAACTTGGAGTCGACAACATGCGGTTGCGGTACGCCACAAGATCGACCGCGTCCGCTTCGCCCCAGTGAATGCCGTTATGCTCAAGCGCGTCGAACCAGTCGACGAGAATCTCTGCGTAGGTTCTTACTGTCTCGACAGTATGCGCTCGCTGAACGAGATGCTCATGCAGGAATGCAACGGCAGGTTTGATGAGCCGCATATCGGAAGTGAATAGCAGCGGAAATCCGACCGGTCTCGGTTCTCGCACACGCATCCCAAGCGCAGCGACGGCTGCAGCCCGCAGCGATAGTGGAACCTCATCGGGTTGCGGAAGCTCCGACGTATGAATGATCCTAACCACGCGGAGTTACTCGCCTCCAACAAAGTCATGGCCTACTGGTCCAGACGAACTCTAGTCTCCCTCTTTGAAATGTAAATACGGTTGACACTCCTGAAATCCTCCTAACACTTGATTGTCGCTGGCGGCGACGTCATCTCTATGGCGGAAAGGGGCCTTATCTAAGTGTTCACGCGTTGGCGCGCGGCATCAATATGCTGCGCGCCGGCGCCCGGCCGCCATTGCTTTCTGAAGTCCTGCCACTATCGGGTTCGCGATGGCGGCCTACACCACGGATAGGTTCGATATTCCAAAAGTGTGTGCCGCACCCGGCACAGGCTCGGGTTGCATCGGGTGGGCCTTGATAAAGTTGACGACGTCTTGCGCGCTTGCGCACAGTCCGATGAAGCCATCGTACGGTGGATGTGCGCGCTTCGCCTGTGCCGCCACGACATCAACGATCGACGGGGGCTGAGAGAAGAAGCCCTGATTGTTAAGGAACACCATTGCCGCACGCGTATGGAAACTCCAGTAGGCATTGTGCGCAGCGTTCTGAAAGACCTCCTGAAGCGTCCCCTCGGAACCGCGCGCGAACACCACGCCGTCTGCAGCGATGGCGAGCAGGCCGTCCTCGCGGATGCTGTTTGCGAAATACTTGCCAATTCGGCTCGAAAACTGACCGGTCGGCTCGGTCGAATACGCCCAGGTCGGTATCGCGAGACTCTCGCCGCTGTCGTTCGGGTACCGAGTGCGAACCTCCTTTGCGGCAGCAACGTAGCCATTCGGATTGCTCGAATAGTCGGGGGCCTTGGCAAGTAAAGCGAACGCGGCCTCTAAATCGCTTATCACGTAGTTCGAGAAATACGCGCCGAGATTCGCGGCTTCCATAATTCCCGGTCCGCCGCCAGAGACGATCGAATATCCCTCCTGACGCAGTTGCCAGGTGAGTTGGGCCACGAGTTTGTAGGTATCATCTGTCCGGGCCGTGCTATGACCACCCATTACGCCGATGATCTTTCGTCGTGGTTTGCCCGTGGGCTGCGCGAAGCGATAGAGTGCCGAATCGATCGCATGATCGTGAATTCTCTGGGCCAGCGCTTCGTGGACGCTCGGCATTTTTCTCCCACGTCCATTGACGTGCTGCGCGATTCGCTCGTCCAGGGATCTGCCGGGATTTTTGGGATCGTAGCCGGCCATCAATTCCTTCACGCTGTAAAGGCTTTTCCGAAATGGGTTGTAAGGAAGGTGCGAGAAACGAATGATTCGTTCGATCGCGCGCCGCTCTGCCTTCGGGCTGAGCAGAATGTCAGTAGCCATATTCGTCTCCCAGGAGTCGGGCCGGAATTATGAGGGCGGGCTTGCTGAAGTCTCCAACATATCACGCCCGTGCGCGGCGTGATCCGACGGAGGCGGGCAATCCCGCCCAGATCCAATCGGAGAATCTCATGACTCAGTCAGACAAACCATCTACCGACGCCGATGCAGTTCCCACTGCGACGTCCAGTTTTTCACTTAAGCAATATTATGAGGAACGGCTTGCGAACATGAGGAAAAACCTACCTGTGGCCGCAGAACAGCTTAAGGTTGCCGGCGTAGTCCGTGTCGAGATCTACTATGACGGCTGTGGCGATTCCGGGCAGATAGAGGATGTGCGATATTTCGACGCGCAGCGCAAATGGATTAGATCCCCACCGCCGCTGACGATTACCGAAGATGCGCTCCGTGAGCCTTTCTATGATCTCCTGGAGACACGCCATGCGGGCTGGGAGAACAACGACGGGGCGTTTGGCGAATTCGAGTAGGATCTTATTACAGATACTCTCAACCATTCCCAAGCGAGCGGTACACCGAGTGCGAAACGACGGAGCACGAAGGCATATGACTCACCCAATATTCCATGCGCAGTCCTCCGTACGTCGCTTCGGCGGAAAGGTTGACGACTATCGTTCCATCCACGATTGGCTCGATGGTACGAAAAAGATGTTCGCGGACTTTAGGCATCGTGCGCTCCGGCACCATAGCTAGGGGGTATTCGAATGCGAGCGTGTGTTCGGACAGACGATTACCAATAGCGATGGACGCATCGTGCCCGTACGATACATCGCGGAGAGGCATATCCAAGAGGAC
>Ga0210398_10002116_pt1 | contig 19617 bp, 12 predicted proteins | sample IncBWC4OmetaG_FD_161047 | JGI IMG/M metagenome (GOLD analysis project Ga0210398, IMG submission 161047) | Forest soil microbial communities from Barre Woods Harvard Forest LTER site, Petersham, Massachusetts, United States - Inc-BW-C-4-O | ecosystem: Environmental > Terrestrial > Soil >...
CTGAGCGGACGTCGAAAGCGAACAGAACCCTGCCCATTGCCAGATTTGTTGGGAGGGGAAAGACTCCTGGCACTTCGGGGTTATCGGGTTCGTTAAGTGAGGACTGTCAGGACGGACAAAGCGGGTCAGAAGGTCGCGCTTTTATTCGAACTAAAGTTCGATTTGTGAGACAAACGCGCCATTCTCCGACCCGGAGTATGGTAAACCCATAAGAAATGCGTGAATTCTTGCCACCAGCTTTCTATCTTCAGATTTTTCAACCCGTCCCTAAAAATAACCCGTCCCTAAAAATAATAGCGCCCGGTGTTCCGCAGAATCAATACCGAATCGCGACGCGCACGGGTACCGGGCGCGGGGCGTTGGCTTTCAGGCGGAACCAGAAGAAAAGCCCGAGGGCGGCGGCAGTGAAGAGGGCGCCGTAGGTCGCGGGCTCGGGCACGGGCGTGATCTGGTGGCCGGGGCCGGGACCATCGGTGTAGCTAAGCCACTTGGTGGTATCGCCGGCATAGGGCGCACCGAAAGAAACCTGGGAAAGGGCCGTCGCCCCGGGATTATTAGCGGAGTAGAAATATTCCTTTGTGTCGTTCCAGTTATCGATGGTGAGGGTGGCACCGGCATCCAGGACTAAATCGGCCGTATTAAGAATCGAAGATGAAGAACTGCCGCCAAAATCGATGACGGAGTTGCCGGTGATCTGGAGCGTGCCGAGCGTGAGGTTGAAGCCGGCCAGGCTGAGGGTGGCGTTATTCAGGTCGAGCGTGCCGTTGAAGGTTTGGTTGGCACCAAGGATATTGCCGGCGCCGGCGAGGGTGAGCGTCTCGGTGCCGGCACTGGCGAGCGTGCCGCTGATGTTAAGATTGGTAATGGCCTGGTTGAAGCCGTTCAGGTTGAGCGTGGCGCCGCTGGCAACCGTGACGCCGCTGGAGGTGCTGAGGACGTTCGCCGCACCCGCGGTGAGCGTACCCTTGCTGATGTTGGTGGCGCCAGTAAAGGTGTTGGCGCCGGAAAGCGTGAGAATGGAAGACGAGTTCGTATCCTTGGTCAGGCCGCCTCCGCCGCTGATGATGCCGGACAAGGTCTGGTTCGCGCTGCTGCTGTATTCCAGCGTGCCGTTGTTGGTGATCGCGCCGGCATAGGAACCCGAGCCAAGGCTACCGCTGCCGCCGACCTGCAGCGTGCCGGCGCTGATGGTTGTGTTATTGGTGTAGGTATTGGCGTTCGAAAGCGTGAGCGTACCGCTGCCAAGTTTGGTGAACGCGCCAGTGTTGTCTGCGCTGGAAACGACGCCGGAAAGCGTCATATTATTGGCCTGGGTGTCCACGTTGGCAGTTACGCCGGAGGAAATGGAAACCGCGTTGGCAACATTACTGAGAGTAGCGCCGGCTTGAAGCGTCGAGGTGCCGGTGAAGGCTACCGTGCCGGTGCCGAGCGAGGCATTGTTTCCAATGTTGACCGTGCCGGCGTTGATGGTGGTTCCGCCGGTATAAGAGTTGGCGTTGGAAAGCGTGAGGGTGGAAGTCGCGCTCGTGTCCTTGGTGAGCGTGCCGCCGGTGCCGCTGATCACGCCGGACAAGGTCTGGTTTGCGCTGCTGCTGTATTCCAGCGTGCCGGAGTTGGCGATGGCGCCAGCATAGGAACCGCCGCCGAGGTCGCCGCTGCCGCCGACCTGGAGCGTGCCGGCGCTGATGGTGGTGGCGCCGGTGTAGGTGTTGTTGCCCGTGAGGGTCTGCGTGCCCGTGCCGCTTTTCGTCAGGGAAATGGTATTAAATGTGTTCTTAATTACGCCGCTGAAGGTGCCGCTGCCGTTGGCCACGCCTACTTGCAGGATGATATTGGGATTCGTGGCATCATTGATGGTCCGGTCAATCGTCCCGGAACCGTTCAGCGCATCCACGGAAACATTATTGCCATCCCATAAATCCAACGTGCCGTTGACGTTCATGCTCGCCTGGTTGCCGGTCCAGGTAATATTTTGCCAGCCGCCGTTCGTGAGGGTGGTGCCTGCCTGGATATCGATCAATCCGCCGCTGCTCATCGCAAAGGTGAGATTGTGCCCGGTGCCAATGGTATTGTTCAGGGTGGCGCTGGTGGCAGAGTCCAACCGGAACGTGCCGGCGCCGGAAATTGTGGTCGTTCCGGTCGCCTCGTTCACGGCCCCGGTCAGAAGCAGCATGGCTCCGCTCGCGATCGAGTAGTTCCCTGGCGTCGTGCCAAAGGACGCGTTGTCCAAGCTTAGCGTGCCGGCGCTGATCGTGGTGTTGCCGGTGTAGGTATTGGCGCCGGAGAGGGTGAGCATGCCAGTGCCGGCCTTGGTGATGCCGAATCCGGTGCCACTGATGATGCCGCCGACCGTGAGATCGCCACCGTTGACCGTGACCGTGCGGGTGGCGCCGAGGGTAACGGCACCGGTGCCGAGGTTGAGATTATTGGTGCCGGTGAAGGCAAAATCGCCGCCCCAGGTTTGCGCGTTGTTGTGGGTGGAGAGGGTGAGGGCGCCGCCGCTGGTGTTGTCGATCGTGCCGCCGTTGATGATGAAGGTGCCGGTGCCAAGCGCGGAGGCGTTGTTGATGTTGAGCGTGCCGGCGCTCAGGGTGGTAGATCCCGTGTAGGCGTTGGCGCCGGAGAGCGTGAGCATGCCAGTGCCGGCCTTGGTGATGCCAAATCCGGTGCCACTGATGACGCCGCCGACCGTGAGATCGCCACCGTTGACCGTGACCGTGCGGGTGGCGTTGAGCGTAACGGCACCGGTGCCGAGGTTGAGATCGCTTGTGCCGGTGAAGGTGAAGTTGCTGTTCCAGTTTTGTGCATTGTTATTTGTAAGCGTGATTGCACCGCCGCTGGTGTTATTGATGGTTGCGGCACCGGAGATGGTGAAGGCGCCGGTGCCGAGGGCGGTGGCGTTATTGATGTTGAGCGTGCCGGTGGAGCTTAAGGTGGTGATGCCACCATAGGTGTTGGCCCCGGAAAGGGTGAGACTACCGGTGCCGGAATAAGTGAGTTTGGAGGCTGTGCTGGTGCCGCCGTTGGCGATGATGCCAGTGATGCTTGTGGCGTCGGCGCCCGAAATTGTGAGCGTGTCATTGGTAGCGCTGTTGGAAAGATTCACGGCGGCAAACGTCAGACCGCCGCTGCCTGTTTCAGTCCAAGTGCTGTTACCCGCGAGGGTGAGGGTATTGTTGATGGTCTGCAGGCTTGAGCTGGCGTTTGTAATTGAATTTCCGCTACCAATCGTAAAAGCGTTTCCGCTGATCACGAAGGCTCCAGCACCTGCGCTGAACGTCAAGTTGCCGCTCGTGAAACCAACAATATCGTTGTTGGGACCATTCAAACGCGTCGTGCCGGCGAAAGTCAGGTTGTCGCCACTAGCGACGGCGGCGTTCCAATTGGTTGCATCGCTCCAGAGAAAATCAGCGCCGGCTCCACTCCATGTGCGTGTTGCAGCCTCCAGCTTTGAACAGCAAAGCAACGCGGCCACTAAAACTCCCTTTACCAATACCGAACTGGTCGAAGCGGACGACAAATGCCGAACCTGGCGGGTAAGACTGGAACGCATGGGCGTTTGTGGGGCTGAACCGACTCAATCTTAAATAGGTTTTTTTGTCAATCGCAGACTAGGGTGATACACCTATAAAATAGCTAAAAATGCTAATTATTTACTAAATAATGACATTTATACGACAAAAATAAGCTTTTTTTACCACGGTTTACGCTCCTCCTTCACCCATTCGATAAGTTCAGGGCTACGGAGGAGGGGATACGGATTCACCACAAAGGCACCCTCCTTCGCTCTTCGAGCTACGAAGGGCATGCAATGAGTGTGAATCAGTGGTTGAAATTCTGAATCGATGTCGACGAAAGGATTTTTTCTACACGCCGAGGGAGGTCTTGTAGATTCGCGGCACGCGTTTCGTCACCGAGCAAAGGGTTTCCCACGGGATGGTGTCCGCCCAGCGGCTGAACTCCGCCAGCGAAATCTCCGCGCCTTGCTGTCGGCCCACCAGCACGACCTCGTCGCCGCTTTCCACGCCGGGCACATCGGTGACATCGACGACAGTCTGGTCCATCGTCACGCGCCCGAGCACGGGGCAGCGCCGGCCGCGCACGAGCACTTGCGCGCGGTTGCTCGCGGCGCGCGGCAGGCCGTCGCCGTAACCGGCGGTGAGCACGGCGACGCGCGAGTCGCGCGACAGCGTATGCGTACGCCCATAGCTGATGCTCGTGCCGTGCGGCAGGTCCTTCACGATGCCGACGCGGGTGTGGAAACTGAAAACGGGCTCGGTGTGCACCTGCGCGAGCAGCGAGTTCGGATGCGGCAGCACGCCGAATTGCAGCAGGCCGACGCGCACGGCGTTGAACGGGCTTCCACCCGGCAGCGTCTCGATGCCCGCGCTGTTGTCGGCGTGGATGAAAATATCCTTGAGTGGCAGCCCTTCGCAGCGCTGCAGCACCGCGAGAAAACGCCGGCGCTGCTCGCTGGTGAACGCGGGATCGTCGTCCGGGCTGGCGAAATGGGTGAAAACGCCGGCGAGCCGCACGTGGCTGGCGTCGCGGATTTTCACATACAATTCCGCCGCGCGTTCGTGCCACACGCCGAGGCGGCCCATGCCCGTGTCGATTTTCAAGTGCACGGAAACCGGCTGGCCGGCGGCGCGGCCCACCGCGTCGAAACGCGCGACCTCATCCTCGGTCGAGACCGTCGCCGCCAGGTCGAGCTCGGCGAGGTAGCGGTCTTCCTCGGGCAGCAGCGGGCTCAGCAGCAAGATCGGCCAGCCCGGCCCCAGCTCGCGGATGGCCTCGGCCTCGGACACATTGGCCACGGCGAACAAATCCGCGCCCGCGTGCATGAGCCGGGCAACGGTCTGCGGCAGGCCGTGACCGTAGGCATCGGCCTTCACCACGGCGACGTAGCGCATGTGCGGCGGCAGCGAGGCGCGGATGAGACGGAGATTGCGCTCGAGCGCGGCGAGGTCGATCTCGGCCCAGCAACGCAACGGCAGGCGGGAAGTGGGGAAAGTCATTATAAATTACAGATTACAGATTGCAGATTACAGATTACAAATTACAGATGACCTGCTTTAGATTGTTGCAGCTGTATCTAATCTGTAATCTGTAATTTGAAATCTGTAATTTCATGGCGCGGATGCGCCATGAATGCGCGGCGTCCAGGTCAGGTAACTCGGGTCTTCGTGCAAAAATGCGTCGGGCGCCTCGGTCGCGCGAAGCAAATCCGCCCCGGCCACGCGGGGCAGGAGCGTGGCGAGATCATAGCTTGTCACCTTGGTTTCGGCCGGCTTTGTCGCCCAGGTGCGAAAATTTTCCGGCATGAACAAGCCGCCGGTCAGCGCCGCCGCGTTCACGCGCTGCAACGGGCCGGTCACACCGGCGTGCACCTCGACGCAGTGCCAGGTGTCGCGCCGGGCATCGGCGATGACCGAAAAATTTTCCGACGGGCCGCGCCCGGCAAGATCGTGCGCCACGAGCTCGAGGCTGCGAAACGCGAACACCGGCCGTGGCGCGAGCGCCATCCAGGTGCGCAGCGCCATCGCCGCGGTGCGGATGCCGAGGATCGAGCCGGGCCCCTCGCAAAAGGCGAACCCGCGCACCGATGCGAGATCGACGCCGAGCGATTCGACGCCGCGAAACAACGCCACGCCAGCCTCCTCGTCCGCCACGGCCCAGCGCGCCGTGCCCTGCGCGTCGAAAAGCGCGACCTGCACGCGGGTCGAAGCGGCGTCGAGGAGCAGCAGCGGCGCGTGCGCGGCGAGGATTTCGTGAAAACTGGGCATGTTATTCCTGACACATTTAACCGCTAATGAACGCTAATCGACGCTAATAACCAGGACCTCGAAACATTTTTTAACCGCAGATGGACACAGATGTACGCGGATTTTTCGAATCATAGTTTTAACCACTAATCTTCACTAATCGGCACTAATTTTGTTTTGAACACGGAGGTCACGGAGGACACGGAAGGGGGCTTGGATGGGTTTGAGGGCTGCGGAAAAACTTTGCTGGGCCGTCGTTGCGATCAGAAAGCGCTGTTGCATGCTTTCTGGCGCAACCCGACGGCCTACACTGCCTCGGCAGCGTACTGCGTTCGCAGCACGGTTTTTATAGCAGCTCATTCGCGTGAATTAGCGTTCATCCGCGGTTAAAAACGGATCGAGTCCCTGGTCAGAAATTAATAAGTGTGCATAAGTGTTCATCAGTGGTTCAAGGCCTGTGTTCTGAGATTAGCGCCTGCCCTCGTAGCCCGTTCGACAAGCTCAGGGCGAAGTAGGGCCAATTTGCGTTCATTCGCGGTTTTCCAACAATAATCGGGCATTGACCGCAGCCGGTGGCACACCGTATTTTTTCCAACCCTTTCAACGTATCCGTCGTGAACATCGAACTCAAAGACCTCTCCGAAACCCGCAAGGACCTCGTCGTCTCGCTTGATAAGAGCGAAGTCGAGGGCGAATACCAGGCCGTCGTCGGCGAATTTGCCAAGCAGGCGCGCCTGCCCGGCTTCCGTCCCGGCAAGGCGCCGGCGGCGATGATCCTGAAGAAGTACGCCAAGGAGATCACTGACGAATTCAAAAACAAAATCGTCAACAAGGCCTATCGCGGCGGCCTCGAACAGGCGAAGCTCGACATCATTTCCATCATCAACGTCGAACAGGGCACGATTGAGCCGAATCTTTCTTCCGCCATCACGTTCACGCTCGACGTGCGGCCGGCGATCACCTTGCCGGACTACGCCGGCCTGCCGACGCAAATCCAGCCGGTCGAGCCGACCGAGGCCGAGGTGGATGCCGTGATTGAAAGCCTGCGGACCGAGCGCGCCGATTTCAAAGTGGCCGAGCGCGCCGCGCAAAAAGGCGATTACGTGAAGCTCGCCTACGAAGGCCGCGTGGACGGCAAGCCGATCCTCGAACTTGCGCCCGACAAGCAGATTTACGGCAAAGTTCCGCAGACGTGGGAAGAAGTCGAAGGGCAGAATGAGGGGGTCATCCCGGGCCTCGGCGCGCAGCTCGCGGGCGTGAAGGCCGGCGACAAGAAAGACGCGACCGTGACGTTCCCCGCGGATTTTTCGCCGGTGCCGGCGCTCGCGGGCAAAAGCGCCGTTTATGCCGTGGAGATCCAGGAAGTGCGCGAGCGCGTGCTGCCGGAGCTCAACGAGGAGTTTTTCAAATCGCAGCAGGTGGACAGCCTGGAGGCCCTGCGCACCAAGGTCCGCGAGGATCTCAAGCTGCGCAAAGGCTACGAGAACCGCACCGCCCAGCGCCGCCAGGTCAGCGATGCGCTCGCGGCCCGCGCGAATTTTACCGTGCCGGAGAGCCTGATCGAAAGCGAGACGCAGAACATGCTGCGGCAGTTCATCGGCGAGAACCTGCGCCGCGGCGTGCCGCAGGAGTCGTTTGAAAAGGACAAGAAGCAACTTTACGAAGGCGCGCGCCAGGGCGCCACGTCCCGCGTGAAGGTGCAGATGATGCTCGCAAAGATCGCCGAGCAGGAAAAAATCACCGTCACGGAAAAGGACATCGACGAGTTCATCTATCGCGAAGCCGCGCGTTCCCGCCAGAGCCCGGACAAGCTGATCAAGAATTTCACCAAGGACCGCGACCAGCTCCGCGCCGTGCAGCAATCCATCATTTTCGACAAGGCCCTTGATTTCATCGTTTCCAAGGCTACGGTAAGCACCGTACCATCGAAACCTGAAAAAACACCGTGAGCTACTACGTCCCAAATCCCACCGTCTATGACAACAATGGCCGTGAAACGCGGCCGATGGACGTGTACTCGCGGCTGCTGAAGGACCGCATTATTTTCCTCGGCACGCCGATCGACGACATGGTGGCCAACCTGGTCATCGCGCAGATGCTTTACCTGCAGATGGAGGAGCCGAAAAAGGACATCCACCTCTACATCAACTCGCCCGGCGGCATTGTGACCGGGGGCATGGCGATTTACGACACGATGAATTTCCTGCAGTGCGATGTCGTCACTTACTGCATCGGCATGGCCGCGAGCATGAGCACGGTGCTCCTCGCCGCGGGCACCAAGGGCAAGCGCTTTGCGCTGCCGAACAGCCGCGTGATGATTCACCAGCCCTCGGGCGGCGCGGGCGGGCAGGCGACGGACATCGCCATCGCGGCCAAGGAAATCCTCCGCTGGCGCCGCACGATCAACGAAATTATTTCCAAGCATACCGGAAAGACACCGGCGCAGGTCGAAAAAGACTCTGATCGCGATTACTATATGAGCGCACCCGAGGCCAAGGAATATGGCATTGTCGACCATGTCGTTGCATCAACCCGCGAAGCGCAGTCGCTTGCGGTGCAAAGTGCAGCCTAATTGCGCTGAGTTTTGAGTCGATTTTTGCGCCAATCGGCCCAAGCTGAACGACCATGGCCAAGTCCTCACGCATGACGCTGTGCTCCTTCTGCGGCAAATCGCAGGCGGAGGTGCGCAAGATCATTGCCGGCCCGGGCGTTTATATCTGCGACTCGTGCGTCAACGTCTGCAAGACGATCATCGACCGCGAGGCCAAGCAGCCCGCCGTTGATGCGAAACCCGGCTTCCGGCTGATCAAGCCGTCCGAGATCAAGCGCGTGCTCGACGATTTTGTCATCGGCCAGGACCACGCGAAGAAGGTCCTCTCGGTCGCGGTCTACAATCACTACAAGCGGCTGATGTTCGATTCCGGCCAGTCGACCACGAAGGATTCCACGGCGCTTTCGCCGGAGTTCAACGACATCGATGTCGAGAAAAGCAACGTCCTCCTCGTCGGTCCCACTGGTTCCGGCAAGACACTGCTCGCCCGCACGCTGGCCAAGACGCTCGATGTGCCTTTCGCCATTTCCGACGCCACCACGCTGACCGAGGCCGGCTATGTGGGCGAAGACGTCGAGAATGTCGTCCTTCGCCTCCTGCAGGCCGCCAACTATGACGTGAAGAAGGCCGAGTGCGGCATCGTCTACATCGACGAAATCGACAAGATCCGCCGTACGACCGAAAATGTCTCCATCACGCGCGACGTCTCCGGCGAAGGCGTGCAGCAGGCGCTCCTGAAAATTCTCGAAGGCACGGTGTGCAACGTTCCGCCCCAGGGCGGCCGGAAGCACCCGAACCAGGAATACATCCAGGTTAACACGCAAAACATCCTTTTCATCTGCGGTGGCGCGTTCGTCGGCCTGGATAACATCATCAAGAAACGCCTCGGCCAGCGCTCGCTCGGTTTCCACATCAACGCGTCCGACCATGAACTCCGGTCCGACGAAGTGATGAAAAAAATCGCGCCGGAGGATCTCCTGCGCTTCGGCATGATTCCCGAGTTCATCGGCCGCCTGCCCATCGTTTCCGTGCTCGACCAGCTGACGGTCGCCGATCTCGAAAAAATCCTGCTGAAGACGAAAAACGCGATGGTGAAGCAGTACTCGAAACTTTTCGCGATGGACGGTGTGCGCCTCAAGCTGACGTCCGACGCGGTGAAGGCCATCGCGCAGAAAGCCCTCGATTTGAAAACCGGCGCGCGCGCGCTGCGGGCGATCATGGAAAACCTCATGCTTGAGGTCATGTATGACCTGCCGCAGCGCGACGACGTGAGCGAAGTCGTGATCGATGCCGGCGTGGTCGCGGGCCGCCGCCGGCCGATCCTGAAACGCATCGGCAAGACCGAGCCGAAGCAGGACGCGGCTTAGGAGGCTGTCGGACTTCGTCCTCCAGTCTCCTAAAGGAAAATGGCTGCGCCATTTTCGGGAGAGAAAGGGTTTATACGGGCCAAAGCTGCTTCGCGTGCACATTCTCGTTGATACAGGCGCAGCCGAAGGTATGGCGGATTACCCTAATCCGCCGAATGCGTTTTTATATTCAAGGCGGCGCGCTCGGCGGTCGCGCCCTACCCGCGCTGCCGCGCGAAATGTCCTCCAATTGACTGAGGCGCATCTTTAAGCAGGTTTGTCATTCTGAGCGTAGCGAAGAATCCACTTGGATGTCGCTGACAGAGACGCACTGGATGTCAGACTGTCGGCCTTCGACCTCGGTACTTCGCTATGCTCAGAATGACAAGAGTGGGCGTTGGCTTTGGTGGGGAACGCCTTGATCGGTAGGAGCAGATGCAAGGTGGGATCGAGTGACCAACTACCAACTACCAACTACCAACTACCAACTACCAACTACCAACACCCCTCAATTTGACGTGTCGGTCTTCGCTTCCGTGCCGCCGTTTTTCTTCTCGAAATATTTCTTGAGGATGGCGACGGCGACGGGCGCGGCGTATTGAGCGCCGCCAAAACTTTCGTTGAGCGTGTCGCCTTCGATGGCGACGGCCCAGGCGATTTGCGGATGATCGGCGGGCGCGAAGCCGATGAACCAGGCGATGTCGATGGTGCCGTTGGCCTTGCGGACTTGCGCGGTGCCGGTCTTGCCGGCGATCTGCACGCCGGGGATGGTGAAGGCGGGCAGGGCGAGGATGGCCGCGGTGCCGCCTTGGGTGACACAGCCTTTCATCCCGTCGATGATGGCGGCGTATTGGGCGGGCGTGAGGCCGATCGGTTCACTGGATTGCTGCGGATGGTTGGGATCGTGAATCAAGGTGGGCTTGGTCACGGTTTCACCGCGCGCAAGCGAGGCGGCGAAACAAGCCATGTCGAGCGGGGTGACGAGGTCGAAGCCCTGGCCGATGGCCATATTGACGGTATCGCCCGGGAACCATTCTTCGTCGCGGTTGCGCTGTTTCCACTCCGGATCCGGGATGAGCATGTGGTGGGTTTCACCGGGAAGCTCGATGCCGGCGGGCTGGTCGAGGTGGAAGCGACGGGCCTCGGCCGCGATGAGGTCGACACCGGTTTGGAAGCCGGTGTTATAGAAATAAATGTCGCAGCTTTTCGCGATGGCCTGGCGAAGATCGATGACGCCGTGGTGGCCGAGGCCGTTATCGCAGGTGAAGGTGTGGCCGGCGATGCGCATGGAGCCTTCGCAATCGAAGGTGGTATCGGGGGTGATCCAGCCGTTGCGCAGGGCGGCGATGGCGGTGACAAGCTTGAAGGTGGAGCCGGGCGGGTAAGTGGCGTTGAGGGCGTGGTTGATCCACGCGCCCTGGTCGTGGATTTGCTGGGCGGTGGCGGCGCTGAGACGCGGCGCGAAGTCGTTGAGATTATAGTCGGGCTTGCTGGCGAGAACGAGCACTTCGCCGGTATTTACGTCGATGACGGCGGCGGCACCGGTGTAATCGCCGATGGCCTGCTCGGCGGCGAGCTGCAGGTCGATATCGAGGCTGGTGGTCAGATTGTGCCCCTGGACGGGCATGCGCCGCTGGATGGGCGGATCGACTTTGAAGCCGGCATAATCGACGCGGTAGATGGAGCCTCCGGTCTCGCCCTGGAGTTGGTCGTCGAAGTGCGCCTCGAGGCCGTCGCGGCCCATCGTGCCTTTCATGCTGAAGGTTTTCAGCTCTTCGCCCGGGAAGTCACCAAGGTCGATATCCTCGTTGATGCTGACGAAGCCAAGCGTGTGCGCGGCGGCGGAATTGTAGGGATAATAGCGAGTGGTCGAGGTGTAAACCTGCAGGGGCGACTCGACCGGCAGCTGCTCGAGGAGGCGCGCGTATTCCTCGGGCTTGAGATCGTCGATGAGCACATAGGGCAGGAGGGGCGCATCGGAGAAATGGCGCATGAGGTTGTTTGCATCCACCTTGTCCTGGCGGCCGAGGACCTGGTCGACCTGGTCGAGGTAGCTTTGGACGACGGAAACCTGGGCGATTTGTTCGAGCTGGCCGGAGTTGGGGATGTCCTTGTCGCCGAGTTCGCGGTAGTTCTTGCGCACGCGGATGAATTCGCGGCGGAACTCGCGGCGCAACTCGTCGAGGTAAACCACGACGGCGAAGCGCGCGCGGTTGCCGACGAGCAGGCGGCCCTCGCGGTCGTAGATGTTGCCGCGCGGCCCGGGCACGAGGATGCGGCGCTCGTTTTGCTGGCGTTCCTGCGCGTGGTAAACATCGGCCTGCAGGAGTTGCTGCCAGGCCAGGCCGAGGGCAAGGACCAGGAGCAGGCCGAAGATGACGAAATAGAAAAATATCACGCGCACCTGGTAATTCTTGCGCGTCTCGACGACGAAGGCGCCGGTGCTTTCGGAGATGCGGGGAGCGGGCATGGAAAGGCTGAAAGACTGAAAAAGGCGGATTGTTGGGTTTCTCAAAAACTCCTACGTCAGACGCCGTGAAGTGTCGCGAAGTTCAAACCCGGTCAGCGCCAGGGTGCGGGCCTGCAGCGCAAAAAACCAGGGCGCGATGAGCGCCAGGAAAACCTGTGAGCAGATCAGGTTGATGAGCAGCCGCGGCCAGACCCCGAAAGGCAGGGGGGTGCGGGCCAGGAGCAGCAGGGATAGCGCGATGAAAATCCCGAGGTTGGCGAGCAGGGCGAAGGCCAGGCTGACGAGCATTTCGCCGCGTGGGAGGCGGCCGCGCACGGAAAAAATCAAGGTGTGGGCGGTGGCAAAAAGAAATGCCTGCGTGCCGAACGGCACGGGAGACGCGGCGTCGCAGAGCAGGCCGGTGAGAAACACCGCGGCAAAGCCGGTATCGAAATCGAGCCGCAGGGCCACGAAGACCACGATCAACCCGTCGACAAACAAGGATATGTGCCACGGGGCCAGTGCGTGGTTGAGCTGCGAGACGAGCAGGGTGAGCAGCACGAGCGGCAGAAGCGTGGGGAGGAGGCGCTGCATGGGTTGAAAATTTAAAATCTAAGATTTAAGATCGAAAGTCTGAGATTTGAAATCTGAGATCTGAAATTAAGCGCGGAGCGCTTAGGGCGCCGGCTTGGCTTCCACGGGTCCGAGTGGCACGAGCACGGTGACTTCGGTGAGTTCGGCGAGGCGCGGGTCGAGCTGGACTTCTCCAGTCTTGAACAGGCCGTCGGCGCTGGCACTGACTTCCGTCAGCGTGCCGATGACGAGGCCGGGCGGAAACACTCCGCCGAGGCCGGAGGTGACGAGGCGCCTCGTCTGGTCAGGCAGCAGCAAAATGTCGAGCGGGACATATTCCACCACGCCGCGGGCCGGGCCGAAGGAGGTGGTGAGCGCGCCTTGGTAGCTGATGGGGCGCATGTCGTTCTCGAGCGTGGCGGCGAGGCGCACCTCGGGGCTGCTGATGAGGTCAACGACGGCGGTGTAGGCATGGACCTCGGACACGCGGCCGACCACGCCGCCGGTGAAAATCACCGGCGCGCCGACGGTGAGGCCATAGTTGCTGCCCTTGCGGATGATGAGGCGCTGCCACCAGCTGGAAAAGTCGCGCCGGGCGACGCGCGCGGGCTCGGCGCGGTAATTTTCGAACGACGGGAGGCGCAGCAGGCCCTCGAGGTGCTCGATCTCCGCGTGGAGCGCGGTGTTCTCCTGCACCTTCAGCTCATAGGCGGCATTGAGGCGGGCGAGGTCGCGGCCGGCCTCGATGAGCTCGGCCTTGGAGTGATTATGCTGCGCCCAGAAATCCTGCAAACCCCGTGCGTACGAGACCGCGGTGTCGACGGGCGCCTGCATCTCGAAGAAGCTGACGCGCAGGAAACTCTTGAAGACGACCGGCAGCACGAGCCACGCAGCGAGCGCGAGGCCGAGCGTCAGGAAAGGTTTGGCTTGGTCAAAACGGATGGGCAGCACGACGTGGCGACTAAGCTAGGCCACGAGTGGCCGGGAAGGCACGGAAAATGTTTGGGCGGGTGGGGCGGTTATTCGTTATCCGACAATCGGAATTAACCAAGGATTACACAGATACCCCGGATGATTTCTCTGTCATTCCGAGCCGTGCGAGGAATCTCACGTCTTTGTTGGCGCTAATGCAGTTTAATAAAACCGTGGCAATAGAGCCTTGGCAAAGGCGGATGTGATCCTTCGTGGCTACAATGATTTTAAAACCGCTCTAATGCACAGTGAGATTCCTCGCACGGCTCGGAATGACAAACGGTTTAATCTGTCTACCGGTCAATCCGCCCTACCTTCTGGTTCTGGGTCCGCTCACAAATTCGACGTGAGCCACTTCAGGTCGTTGAGGACGGCGCCGGTGCCGTTGGCCACGGCGGAGAGCGGGTCCTCGGCCACGATGACGGGCAGGCCGGTTTTTTCGCTGAGGAGATGGTCGATGCCGCGGATGAGCGAGCCGCCGCCGGCCATGACGAAGCCGCGGTCCACGAGGTCGGCCGAAAGTTCAGGCGGGCAGCGCTCGAGGGCGCTGCGCACGGCATCCACGATGGCGGAGATGGTGTCGTTGAGCGCCTCGCGGATTTCCTGCGAGGTGATGTGGATGGTCTTGGGCAGGCCGGCCACGGAGTCGCGGCCTTTGACCTCCATCGAGAGTTCCTCGTCGAGCGGGTAGGCGGAGCCGATGCGCATCTTGATTTCCTCGGCCGTGCGTTCGCCGATGAGGAGATTGTAGGCGCGCTTCATGTAGCTGATGATGGCGTTGTCGAGCTCGTCGCCGGCCACGCGGATGGATTTGGAAAAGACGATGCCGCCGAGGGAAATGATGGCGATCTCGGTCGTGCCACCGCCGATGTCCACGATCATGTTGGCGGCGGGCTCGTCGATCGGCAGGCCGACGCCGATGGCCGCAGCCATGGGTTCGGGAATGGTGATGACTTTCCGCGCGCCGGCGTGGGTGGCGGAATCCTGCACCGCGCGTTTCTCGACCTCGGTGATGCCGGAAGGAATGGCGATGACGACCTGCGGGCTGACGCGGAAGGAATTATTATTCACCTTGCCGATGAAGTACCGAAGCATGGCCTCGGTGACGTCGAAGTCGGCGATGACGCCGTCTTTCATCGGGCGGATGGCGGTGATGTTGCCGGGAGTGCGGCCGAGCATGCGCTTGGCTTCTTCGCCGACGGCGCGGACTTTGCGCGTGGTGGTGTCGAGGGCGACGACGCTGGGCTCGCGCAGGACGATGCCCTTATCCTTGACGTAAACGAGTGTATTGGCCGTGCCGAGATCGATACCGATGTCGTTGGAAAAATAACCGAGGAAGTTCGCTGCCATGAGTATAGTTGAACTGGGGCAATTGCCGCCGAGCTCAAAGAATCGTCCGTTGGCCCGACTGTCAAAGGAGAAATCACAACACTGGCCGCAGCTCAAACGACGTTTCCGTCGTCTTGTGGCTTGCGGCTTGACCCGGATGTATCCGTTGGCCGCGCTTATCGAGCGCGGCCAAGCGACTTTGTCGCGGTCAACCCCGACTTGTCGGCCCGTAGGGTGGATCGGTCACACGAAGAAGTGTGATCGATCCAGGTTGACGGCGGCGCACTTTGTGCGCGTCTTCATGGCGGAGGTCTGCGTGCACGGCATCGAATTTATCCAGGATCTCGCGGTGATTTTTATCGCGGCGAGCGTGGCAGGCTGGGTCTGCCAGCGCCTGGGGTTGTCCGTGGTGGTGGGCTACCTGGTGGCGGGCATGGTGGTGGGGCCAAAGACGATGATGTGGCCGCTGGTCACGGATTCGGACAATATTGCGGCATTGGCCCAGATCGGGCTGGTGTTTTTGATGTTTGGCATCGGGCTGCGGCTGAGCCTGCGGCGGTTGCGGCAGCTGGGTTGGGCGATGGTGGCGGCCACCGGGTGCGCGGCGATGGTGATTTATTGCCTGTCGCGGTTGCTGGGTGTGGCGATGGGCTGGAACGGAACGGAGAGCCTGTTCCTGGCGGGAATGCTGATGGTTTCGAGCGCGGTGGTGATCAACAAGGTGCTGCACGAGACGGGCGTGACCCACGAACGGGCGGGACAGCTCGCGATGGGCCTGACCATGCTGGAGGACGTCGTGGCGGTCATCATGCTGACGTTGCTCAACGCGGTGGTGCAATTTGGCGGCCTGGGGCATGCGAAATCGGTGGGCGAGACGGTGGGACTGCTGGGCGCGTTCGTGGCGCTGACGGGCGTGGCGGGGCTGCTGGCGGTGCCGTGGTTGCTGCGGAAACTGAGCTTTTCGGCCAGCGAGGAGCTGCAAACCCTGGGCGTGGCGGGCATGCTTTTCGCGCTGGCGATGCTGGCGCATCGGGCGGGTTACTCCCTGGCCCTGGGGGCGTTCCTGCTCGGCACCATCGTGGCGGAGACGGCGCATCGTGCCCAGGTGGAGCGGGCGTTTGGGGGCATGCGCGATTTGTTTGGCGCCTTGTTTTTCACCGCGATCGGCATGCAGATCGACGTGAAGGTGCTGGGCGCGGAGGCGGGACTGATCATCGGCGTGACGGTGTTCACGCTGGTGGCGCGGTCGTTCGCCGGCGCGACGGGACTCATGCTGACGGGCGCGCGGCCACGCGATGCCTTGCGCGCGGGGCTGGCGGCGACGCCGATCGGCGAATTTTCCTTTATCATCGCGCAACTGGGCGTGACGGCGGGCGTGGTGCCGGGAAGGTTTTATCCGCTGGCGGTCGGGGTGTCGCTGCTGACGGCGCTGACGGCGCCGACGCTGACCCGCCACGGGGAGAAAATTGTCACGGCGATCAGCGCGCGGCAGCCGCGGTGGCTGCGGGGATGGGTATGGTTCTACTTTCGCGGGCTGGAGCGCGCGGCGCGGCGCCGGCGCGAGAGCCGGCTGTGGCAGTTGTGCGGGCGAAGGCTTGTACAAATCGGGGTGGAGATATTGGTCGTGACGGGACTGCTGGTATTTTCGGAACAGTTGTTTTCCGCGGTCGAGCCGTGGATCAAGTGGGACTGGCTTTTCCCGCATGCGCCGGAATATATTTTCTGGGTGGGGCTGAGCCTGCTGGTGCTGGCGCCGCTCATCGCGATCTGGCGCAATTGCTCGGCGCTGGCGCTGCTTTACGCGCAGGTGGCGACGGCGAGGCGGCCGCGTGAGGCGGCGTTGCGACCGGCGGTGGAGACGGGGTTGAAAGCGTTGGTGGGGGCGGGGATGTTTGTGTGGCTGGCTTCGATTTTGCCGGTCGAAGGTTCGGGCAAATGGCTGCTCTTGATCAGCGTGCTCGTCGCGGTGGCCGCCTTGTTCATCTGGCGGCGCAAGTTCATCTACTGGCACAGCGAGCTGGAGGTGGAGTTGAAGGATGTGCTGGGCGAGGCGGCCAGCAAGGATTCGGCGACGTCGGCCCCGTGGATTGAACCGGGCAAGGATTGGAAACTGGTCATGGTGGATTTTGTCCTGCCCGACCTGGCGGACTGCCAGGGCAAGTCGCTGCATGAGCTGGGCCTGCGGGCGCGCTTTGGCTGCACGGTGACGGGGATCGAGCGGCAGGGGTTTGCGATCTCGCTGCCGTCGCCCGACGCGGTGCTGTATCCGCGCGACAAGGTGTTGCTGCTCGGCGCACCCGAGCAGGTGGCGGCGGGAAGGGACTTTCTCATGAAGACAAGTGAAACGGCGGGCGGCGCGACGTTCGAAGATGTGCGCGTCGAGACCGTCAAAGTGCCGGGATGGAGCCAGGCGGCCGGGCGGACGCTGGCCGAGGTGGAGCCGACGAAAAATTTTGGCGTGCAAATGGCGGGCATCCGGCGCGGCGGCGTGCGCATCCTCAGCCCGGGCGCGGATGAACGGTTGCAGATGGGCGATGACGTGCTCGTGCTGGGCACACCGGAGCAATTGCGCCGCTTCAAGGCCTGGCTGCAGGCGGAGCCGGAAGACAACCTCGCGGCGGATTAGGGGACCGCCTTGAACGTCCAACATCCAACATCGAACACCCAACGCCCAAGTCCGGACCTTAGGCCTAAACGTCGAACGCTGAACGCTGAACGCTGAACGCTGAACTAAATACCAAATACTAACTACCAATGACAAACCCAATAAAAAAGCGCGCTCGGATGAGCGCGCTTTTTGTGAACGGGAAATTTTTTAGGCGACTTAGCTCGAGCCGTTGGTTTTGCCGGCTTCGGTCTTCTTGGCTTCGGCCGTCTTGTCCTTCTCCTCGTCGGTTTCCTGGCTGGCTTTCTTGAATTCCTTGACGGACTGGCCGAGGCCGCGAGCGAGGGCGGGAAGCTTGGAGCCGCCGAAGAGCAGCAGCACAATGAGAAGAATGATGAGCAGCTCTTGGCCGCCGAGAATTCCCGCAATATAGGAAGAGTTCATGCCGGCCATTCTAGCCGGCAGGTATCAAGTATCAAGTAGCAAGTAACAAGAAAGCCCGCCATTCGGCGGGCAAAAAACAAAGCCTAAAACGCCAAATTCCAAAATAAGCCTCTTGATAATTCGAACTTTTTTGGAATTTGCCGCCTTGGGCTTTGGGACCTTTGACCCTCCTCCTGGCACTTGATACTTGTTACTTGCCACTTCGGCCCGCCATTAATTCTTAGGCGGGGCGGCCGCGGTTTTCTTGAGGAGATTTTGCGCCGCGTCGATCTGCTCGGCGTCGAAGAAGCCGTGGAGCTGGCGGATACGCGTGGGGTGGCGCATCTTGCGGAGGGCCTTGGCCTCGATCTGGCGGATGCGTTCGCGGGTGACCTTGAATTGCTTGCCGACTTCCTCGAGGGTGCGGCTGTAGCCGTCGGCCAGGCCGAAGCGCAGCGAAAGCACGCGGCGTTCGCGCTCCGTGAGGGAGTCGAGCACGTCGATGATCTTTTCGCGCAGGAGCGAATAGGCCGTCATGTCGTAGGGATTCTCGGCGGACTTGTCCTCGATGAAATCGCCGAAGCTCGTGTCGTCGCCGTCGCCGACCGGGGACTGGAGCGAAATGGGCTGCTGCGCCATCTTCATGATCTGCTGCACGCGCTCGACCGGCAGGTTCATTTCGTCGGCCACTTCCTCGGGCGTGGGCTCGTGGCCGTATTCCTGGAGCAGCTGCTTCTGCACCTGCATGACCTTGTTCAGCGTCTCGATCATGTGCACGGGGATGCGGATCGTACGCGCCTGGTCGGCGATGGAGCGGGTGATGGCCTGGCGGATCCACCAGGTGGCGTAAGTGGAGAACTTGTAGCCGCGGCGGTATTCGAATTTCTCGACGGCCTTCATCAGGCCCATGTTGCCTTCCTGGATCAGGTCGAGGAAGGAAAGGCCGCGGTTGGTGTATTTCTTGGCGATGGAGATGACGAGGCGGAGATTGGCCTCGACCATCTCGGTCTTGGCCTTGTGGGCCTCGCGGACGTGGACGCGTGTCTGCTTGACGATTTCGAGGAGTTGCGGGGGCGCAATGCGCTGCTCGGCTTCAATGTCCTTGAGGCGGGCGTTGAGCGCACGAGCGTCGATGCTGGCGTCCTTCTTGGTCTTCGGGTTCTTGGCGCGCTCGAGCTGTTCAAAGATGGCCTCGATATCGGCCAGCACCGGGTTGAGCTGTTCGAGGTATTCCTCGTAAACCTTCAGCTTGAAATAGAATTTCGGGAAGTAGGAGCGGAGGGTGGACTCGCGCTTCTTGAACTTGGACAGGATCTTTTTGCGATCGGCGTCGGAACGGGCCTTGGTGTATTCGGCCCAGGCTTCGGCGACGCCAATCTCCGACTTCTGCGTGGACTCGACGATTTTCGGCAGGGTCTTGAAGTAGCCTTCCCGGCTTTCGATTTTCTTGTCGATGACGATGCGGTCAAAGCGCTCCTCGCGATTGAGCAGCTTGGCCCCGAGCGTGGCGATGTAGTCGCCGATGGCCGAGGCGTGGAACAGCTTTTCCTGGGCCTTGAGCTCGGCATTCTCGATGCGCTTGGAAATTTCGACTTCCTGTTCGC